>Ga0214180_1000145_pt1 | contig 28171 bp, 20 predicted proteins | sample TroBogEpilimnion_22_FD_153018 | JGI IMG/M metagenome (GOLD analysis project Ga0214180, IMG submission 153018) | Freshwater microbial communities from Trout Bog Lake, WI - 16OCT2007 epilimnion | ecosystem: Environmental > Aquatic > Freshwater > Lake > Epilimnion/Euphotic zone | place: Trout Bog... | reverse complement strand
TCTCACTATCCGAATGATCCAGCGCTTCTTGATCTGGCTGATGAGCTGGGCTTCTACGTTGTAGGCGAAGCCAATATCGAATCGCACGCATTCCAAGATTCACTCTGCAATGATCAACGTTATCTCACCCCATGGGTTGATCGCGTTGCTCGCATGGTTCAACGCGATATCCATCATCCAGCTGTCATTCTCTGGTCACTCGGTAATGAATCTGGCGCTGGCCTCAATCATCAAGCCGCCGCGGCATATGTCCGCAGTTTTGATCCAAGTAGGCCGCTGCATTACGAGGGCGCCATTCGTCCGCACTGGACCGTCAATCATGCACTCACCGATGTTGTCTGTCCTATGTATCCTTCGATTGCTGCGATCACTTCCTACGCAAAATCTAAGATCGGAGATCGCCCACTGATCATGTGTGAGTACTCGCACGCGATGGGCAATAGCAATGGAACGCTCGCCGAATATTGGCAGGCAATTCACACTTTGCCAGGTCTTCAAGGTGGATTCATTTGGGAATTCTGGGATCATGGAATTGAACAAAAAATGTCTAATGGCACTACACGTTCTGCTTATGGTGGAGATTTTGGCGAACATAAGCACGACGGAAATTTCTGTTGTGATGGCATGGTCTTCCCGGATCGCACCCCAAAGCCAGCGATGCTCGAATTTAAAGCGATCGCAACCCCGCTGCAAATCACTGCGACTAACGCAAACACTGGCAGCTTTACCCTCTTCAACAAGCAATTTTTCGCTGATTCAAGTGACTTTGAGATTACCTGGCAGATCTCCTGTGATGGCGAACTTGTTGACTTTGGTCGCGTGAAAGTAGCAAAAGTAGCTGCGCGAGGTAAGGCAGCCTTTAAAGTGAACTCAAAATACTTGGCCGTTGGCAATCAGAACGGTGAACGTTTTATTACCTTCTCAGTTATGCGCAAAAGCGCCACCGCTTGGGCAGCAGAAAATACTGAGGTTGGCTGGGCGCAATTTGCGCTTCGCTCTAAGCCTGCGGTCAAAGCAAAGTCAGCAGCGCTGGAATACCTTGCCAGTTCACTCTATGAAGATGGTTCTATTCATCTGCCATTTGGAACCTTTGCACCGAAGCTCACTCTATTCCGTGCACCGACGGATAACGATCGAATCGGTCATATCTACACCAAGTGGCAAGAGTGGGGAATTGACTTCCTCGCTCGAGAAAAGATCAAAGTAACCACCGTTGGTCAATCCGTTCTCGTCACATCACAGTATGTGACTGGAGCAGGTATCGTGGTTAAGCACAAGCAGAAAATATCGCGCGTTGAAAATGGAATTAAGGTCGAAGAAAACATTGTCCTACCAGCAGCTTTGAAAGATGTCGCTCGTGTAGGTACAACCTTCCAAATCGAGAAGGAATTTGAAACCTTTGATTTCTTTGGCGCAGGACCACACGAGACATATCCAGACCGTAAAACTGCAGCTATCGGTAGATACTCATCAAAGGTCTGGGATCAATATGTGCCTTACGTCCGCCCGCAAGAAAATGGTGGCCATGCGGATGTCCGATGGTTCGAGTTGACCGATCGAGATGGACACTCGATCCGTGTAGATTTTGCAAAGCCAGCGCAGGTGAGTGTCAATCCATTTAGCGCCCACGAACTCACACAGGCAACACACGATGTCGAACTCGTTCCAGGTGACCTCATTACTGTCACCATGGATAGCGCACACCGTGGTGTGGGCACAGCTTCGTGTGGTCCAGATACTCTGCCTGCTTATCTTGTGAAGCCTGGAGTACATAATTTCTCATGGACGATTCGTTACGAATGAGTGATCAGGCTAGGACCATGAACACTCAGGCGATCAACGATAACGCGGTAAAGATCGTTGCAGAATCTGTGCGGATATTTGGAGTGAAGCCCGATGTTGTGGCGCAAGCACCCGGACGTGTGAACCTTATTGGTGAACACATTGACTACAGCGATGGCTTTGTTCTGCCCTTTGCTATTCGCGATGTCACAACTGTGGGAATTGCGAAGCGCAGAGATCAGGTGATCAGAGTTGCATCACATCAAAAGGCTGATGAAATTTACCAAACAAGTGTGAGTGAATTGATTCCACAGTCACTTGAAGGATCATCTAGTTGGGCGAGTTATGTTCTTGGCGTGCTCTGGTCACTTGGAATTCATGAAGGTGTAGATATTGTTGTTGATGGCGCAGTGCCACTTGGGGCTGGTCTTTCTAGTAGCGCAGCTCTGGAATGCGCTGTCGCGGTGGGACTCAATGCTCTCTTTGGACTTAATCTCACGCTCAAAGATCTGGCTCGCGCTACCCAAAAGGCTGAAAATGATTTTGTTGGAATGCCATGCGGAATTATGGACCAATCTGTATCGCTGATGGCCAAGGAAGGATTCGCACTCCTTTTGGATTGTCGTGACCTATCAACCGAGGATATTCCATTTGATATAGCTCCTCACGGCTTAGAGTTATTGATCATCGACACACAAGCGCACCACGCGCTTGTTGATGGTGGTTACGCCGAGCGCCGTGCCTCATGCGAATTAGCAGTGGCAACACTTGGGATTCCATCTCTTCGCGATATTTCGATTTCGGACTACTCCGCAAGAAAATCTGAACTCGATGAGAAGACATTTATACGCGGACTACATGCAGTTACGGAAATGAAGCGTGTGCTAGACACTGTATCCGCGCTTAAATCCAATGACTTTACGGTTGTTGGAAAATTGCTCAATGAATCACATCGATCTCTGCGTGATGACTACACCGTCTCCTGTCCAGAACTCAACCTAGCGGTTGACACCTCGTTGGCTTGTGGTGCACTCGGGGCGCGCATGGTTGGTGGTGGATTTGGTGGCAGCGCCATTGCGTTGATAGCTAGCGATCAAGTCGCTGCCTGCAAACAAGAGTTAGAAGTAGCTTTCGCTGCTGCCGGTTTTCTCACTCCTCGTTTTTTTACCTCGACGCCAAGTCAAGGTGCGCAAGTCATCCAGTATTTCTAAGACCTGCCGCGACTCCGTTAATAGTAAGCAGCAACGCGCGACGAATCGTCGGATCACTTTCACCCGCACGCACTCGCTCGAGAAGCGAGATCTGCAAGAGGTGAAGTGGCGCTAAGTAAGCATCACGAATCGCAAGTGTGCGAGAGAGGATTGGCTGATCACTCAAGATATCTGACTTCTTGGTGAGCAAGACGATCTCTTCTTTTGTGCGACGGAACTCTGCTTCGATCTCGTCAAGGAAGTGATGCAGCGATGGATCTGCCAATGTAGTGACGTACTTACGCGCCATCTGGAGATCAGTTTTAGCCATGGTCATTTCAACGTTGGAGATAAATGTGCGGAAGAAATGCCACTCACTCAACATCTGCTCAAGTACTGGGCTCTTGCCCGCTTCGCGTGCTGCTTTGAGACCAGAACCTACGCCAAACCATCCCGGCACAATCTGACGAGATTGAGTCCAACCAAATACCCATGGAATTGCGCGCAAACTTCCTAGACCGCCAGAGGCGTCAGGACGTCTTGAAGGACGTGAACCTAAGAACATATCTCCAAGTTGCTCGACTGGAGTTGATGCATAGAAATATGCAGGTAAATCAGGGTGATCAACAAGGGTGCGATAGGCAGCAAATGAGCTATCGCTGACCAGGTCCATACACGCGGACCATGCGGCAAGATCTTGCGGCGATTGACGTGGTGCGCGGTTGAGCACAGTTGCTTCTAACGCAGCAGCGAGTGTGAGTTCCACGTTTTCACGCGCTAGCGCAGGTAACGCATACTTGTCGCTAATAACTTCGCCCTGTTCGGTCATCTTTACCTGACCATCAATTGATCCCCATGGCAACGCGATCAGAGCATCATACGTTGGGCCTCCGCCACGACCTACAGAACCACCACGGCCATGGAAGAGACGTAACTTCACGCCGTGTTTAATCGCAATATCGCGAAGCTTGCGCTGAGCTTTATGGATCTCCCATTGCGATGTCGCAATACCGGCATCTTTATTCGAGTCCGAGTAACCCAACATCACTTCTTGGATATCGCCGCGGGAGGTAACGATTGCTCGGTAATGCGAATCTGAAAGCAGAGCATCGAGAATCCGATCAGCTGCTCGTAGTTCAGCAACGGTTTCAAGGAGCGGAGCAAAACCAATTTTTGCATCTGTTCCTACGATGAGCCCGGCATGTTGAGCCAGTGTGACCGCAGCAAGTACATCCTTGTGCGATTTAGTCATGGAGATGATGTAAGTCTCGATAACTTCTGGACCAAATTTCTCAATCAAATCATTGATCGCATTAAAGGTTGCGATAGTGGCCGAAGCTTGAGCATCAAGTGATTCTGGATTGTTATGTAATTGTTCTAGCGCATGGTGATGGGCATCTGAATGTTCACGAACATCCATGGTTGCATGGGTGAGTCCTACGCTTGCGACCGCGCGGATGACTCGCTCTAAGAGGCCATGGGCAATAAGTTCACCTTTATGCTCCATTAAAGAGGTGTGCATAAGCATGAGATCAGCCAAAATTTCCGCAGTGTTGTCGTAGTCACGTCCCTCGACGTGTGGACCGCCAGCAGCGTGTCGGCGTTGCGTGAGGATGAGGCGATGGCGAATAGCTGTCGCTTTTAAGCGATAAGGCTCTTCGACATTAAGGCGCTTAAATCGATCTTCGATCTCAGGAATTCGAGATAGGTCTTGGGCGACGGATGCTTCTAATTCTGATGATGCTCCTGCAATACGAGTGGATACGGAGAGCGCTTTACGGAGTTCATCGAGCGCAGCAAGCATGCCACGAATGAAGTGACCGATCTGAAGCGTGATTGCTTGGCGGGTAACTTCAGCGGTGATATTTGGATTTCCATCGCGATCGCCGCCAATCCAGGTACCAAAGGAGAGTGGGCGAGAAGTCGGCGAAATTTTCACTCCAACTCGACTCAACTCGCGTGCGAAATCATCGAGAACTTCTGGGATTGTCATCGCGAAGAGGTCATCGAGGTAATACAAAGCATTGACAGCCTCATCGAGCGGCTCTGGACGTCCAAGACGAAGTTCATCTGTCTGCCACAGAAGGTCGACAGCTTCAGCTAAGCGACGCTCTCTTGTTGCGTCTTTCTTGTCATCGAGCAGGTCAGCGATGGTTCCGAGTTTTGCCAAGACTGAGCGACGAGCAGCTTCAGTTGGGTGCGCTGTAAATACGGGACGTACTGAAAATTCATCCATCCATTGTTGGAGATCTGCTTGAGTGAAGTCGCCATCTGCTTTTTGTGCTTCGATGATGCGATCAACCGCGCGAGTAATCCAAGAGCCACTCGCATCGCGCTCTTCTTCAAGCACGCGTGCACGGTGCACTTGTTCAGCCACATTTGCCAGATAAAAGTAAGTACTAAATGCACGAACAAGTTGAACGCTATCTTCAACAGATAGTTGTGCAAGGATCTCTTCGCCCGAACCTTCGCGGACAGCTTTTCTTACTCTTTCGACTAATTCAAGAAGTTCTGCGCCTTCTTGTCGGACCAAACTCTGTCCGAGCAGCTCACCAAGAGTTCGAACATCAGAACGCAGCTCCTGGTCGTCGCGAGCGAGATTGGCACCTGAAGCCCCTGATGCAGAATTCGTCATGGCCTAATCCTGCCATCTTTCAGGCGTAAGAAATTTCAGGCGTAAGAAATAAGTAAGAAAGTATTAGAATAAGAGCGGACAGCCACCCCCGCCCTTTTTGGGTTTGGGGGCATCTGTCGTTTTAACCGTTGTCATCTCCAGAAAGGCGCATCACCATCAGCAGATTGATCGATGCTTTCTCACAGATTGAGATAGACCAGAAGGCGCCACAACTTGAGGCTCCAGCATTTATTAACGGAGTCGTTCTCGCTAAGCGAGCTCTGGAGAAGCGTCTGCTTGTAGTTACCGCCTCGTCCCGCGTGGCATCTGAGCTCAAAGATGAGATTTGTACCTACTTGGGGGATGGCGCTGCCGAAGAGTTTCCGCCATGGGAGACCTTGCCCCACGAGAAGCTCAGCCCCAAAAGCGACACAGTCGCTGCACGCGTAAAAACAATCTGCGGACTATCCGAAGCAAGAGTGGTCGTGACTTCGGTGCGTGCGCTCATCCAGCCAATCTCACAGCAGATCTCACGTTTTAAACCTGTAACACTAGCTATCGGAGATGAAATATCGATGGCCTTTGTGCTGGAGCAGCTTTCGTTATGTGGCTACAACCGCACCGATCTAGTTGAGCGTCGTGGTGACTATGCAGTGCGCGGTGGAATTGTGGATCTCTTCCTTCCTGACCAGGACCACCCGGTCCGTATTGACTTCTTTGGCGATGAGATCGAAGAGATTGCTTGGTTTACCGTAGCTGATCAGCGCACATATGCGCCGGTAGTTGGCCCAGTGAAAATCTATCCGTGTCGTGAATTAATGCTTACCGAGGAAGTAAAGAATAAAGCAGCAACTCTTCTCGACAAGTATTCGCAACTTTCTGAGATTCTCGGCAAAATATCACAAGGAATTTATGTTGATGGCATGGAATCTCTTATGGGGTTGCTGGAAGAAGATCTCACTTCCCTTATAGATCTGCTGCCAAAAGATTGTGATGTTGTTTTGATGGACGAACAACGAATCGCATCGAGAGCTCTTGATCTTGTTAACACTAATGCTGAATTTCTTGCAGCATCGTGGTCGAGCGCTGCAATTGGTGGACAAGCGCCGATCGATCTTTCGATGGCACTGGAATCCGGTGGCTATTACTCACTTTCCGCTCTTAAGGATAAGGCGCTTTCATGGAGTTCTATCGATCCTTATTCAAGCAGCGTTGACTCACATCTCTCTGTAACAAACTTCTCTCCTGTTCCCGAGTACCGTGGCAAAACCGATCTACTTGCAGCGGATATCGGGCAGTGGTTAAACGAAGGTTATTTGGCGATTTTCACTGCCGCTGGCAAGGGAATTGTCGAACGTTTTGCCAAGCTTTTTCAGTCCAGTGATCTACCAGTAAGACTCCTGAAAAATATCTCTTCGAGTTTAACTCGTGATGCCATCTACGTTATCGCAACTCCGATTGAGCATGGATTTGTGAATGACGAGGCAAAAATTGTCTTCATCACAGAAAAAGATGTCTCTGGTGTTCGCTCATCTAATAAAGATCAAGTGCGCATGCCTTCGCGACGAAAGAAGGCTATCGATCCACTGGAGCTCAAACCTGGTGATTATGTTGTTCACGAGCAGCACGGTGTAGGTCGTTATGTGGAATTGGTTCAGCGCACGGTTGGCGGTGTCGCGCGTGAATATCTCGTCATTGAATATGCCGCTTCAAAGCGTGGCCAACCGGGTGACCGCCTCTTTGTACCTACTGACACGTTGGAGCAAGTGACTCGCTATGTGGGTGGTGAGGCGCCAGCTGTTCACAGAATTGGTGGTGCGGATTGGCAAAACGCGAAGAAGCGTGCCCGCAAGGCAGTCAAACAGATTGCTGGTGAATTAATTCAGCTCTATGCGGCTCGCATGAGCGCTCCAGGTTTTGCATTCGCACCAGATACCCCATGGCAACGAGAACTGGAAGATGCCTTCCGCTATGTCGAAACTATCGATCAGCAATCCACAATCGAAGAAGTGAAGCGAGATATGGAGCGCTCCCACCCCATGGATCGCGTTATATGCGGCGATGTGGGTTACGGAAAAACTGAGATTGCGATCCGAGCTGCATTCAAAGCTGTCCAAGATGCCAAACAAGTGGCTGTCTTGGTGCCGACTACTTTGCTTGTGCAACAACATTTCAAAACCTTTGAAGAGCGCTATTCCGGCTTCCCGGTACGCCTCGCTGGGCTCTCTCGATTTAGCACGGCAAAGGAGTCGAAAGAGATTCTTGAAGGCTTAGCGAACGGTTCCGTTGATGTCGTTATTGGAACACACCGGTTGCTCTCCAAAGATGTGGTTTTCAAGGACCTTGGCCTAGTTATTGTCGATGAAGAACAGCGTTTTGGTGTGGAACATAAAGAAGAATTAAAGAAGACTCGCACAAATGTCGATGTCCTCTCAATGTCGGCTACCCCAATTCCTCGTACGCTAGAGATGGCGATTACTGGTATTCGCGAGATGTCGAATATCACTACTCCACCGGAAGAGCGTCATCCAGTTCTCACTTACGTCGGTCCTTACGATGAGAAACAAGTGACCGCAGCTATCCACCGTGAACTGCTCCGCGATGGCCAGATATTTTTCATACACAACCGGGTGGAGAGTATTGATAAAGTCGTTATTAGACTTAAAGAGTTGGTGCCTGAAGCACGCATCCGTGTTGCTCATGGACAGATGGGTGAGCGCGAGCTCGAAGATGTCATTCTCGGATTTTGGGAGCGAGAGTTCGATATCTTGGTTTGTACCACAATTATTGAATCCGGAATCGATATTCCGAATGCAAATACCTTGATTGTGGATCGCTCTGAGAATTTTGGCCTTTCGCAGTTGCATCAGTTACGTGGTCGTGTGGGTAGAGCACGCGAACGTGCATATGCATACTTCTTATATTCACCAGATAAACCCCTGACGGAAGTTGCACACGATCGCCTCACGACAATCGCGACCAACACAGACCTTGGTTCTGGCATGCAAGTCGCTCTTAAAGATTTAGAGATTCGTGGAGCAGGTAACTTGCTTGGTGGCGAACAGTCTGGACATATTGCTGAAGTTGGCTTTGATTTATATATGCGCATGGTTGGTGAAAGCGTTGAAGATTACAAGAAGGGCTACATCGATTCGGAGCCTCGCATTAAAGAGTGCAAGGTTGAACTTCCCATCACAGCGCACTTACCGGTGGAGTATGTTCCATCCGAGCGTTTGCGTTTAGATCTCTACCGCCGTATGGCCGATTGCAATGAAACGACTTCACTTGATCTGATTGTGGAGGAGTTAGTAGACCGATTCGGTGCTCTGCCAGAGGAAGCTACTCACCTAGTGGCAGTCGCCAAGTTGCGGATTTACGCTAAATCTAAAGGCCTCACCGAAGTGGTGCTTCAAGGCAAGTTTCTGAAGATTGCACCCATTGTTCTTCCAGAATCTGCCCAATTGCGACTGACTCGGCTTTATCCTGGAACTCAGGTTAAAACCACCACAAAAAGCCTCTTGGTGGCCCAAAAAACAAGCAGCAATTGGCTTGGCGGCACCCCCGTAAGTGATAATTCCACCCTGACCTCCCTGCAAACACTTGCATGGGCCGATGAAGTACTTCACAACCTTTAGGAGCGCCACCCGTGCATACAGACGAGCAGAACGAAGACCAGAACCACGACCAGAACCACGACGAGACAGTCGATTCGGTCGAGCCAGTTGAAAGCTCTGAGCTTGTAGTTGAAGTCAGTGACGAGAAGAAGTCGCCATCACGCAAACTTATTTTGGGAATCATCGCGGGTATCGTAGTTGTAGCCGTCGCGGTTGCGACCACCCTTGCGCTCACGGTCTTTAAGCCAGAAGTAGTAGCTAATGTCGGTAAAGACGTTGTCACCGTGAAAGATGTTACAAATAGCGTCAATGAAATTTTGGCAGAGCGCAAAGGCGTAGACACAACTGGCATGCAAATCGCCACTGGTGCAGATCTCACCCTCGCCGAAGTTAACTTCCATGTCATTGCTTACTTGCTCGCAGATACTGCTGCAGCAAATAAAATCACAGTCAGCGATGGCGATGTTGCTGCCCGTAAAGCTTCCATCATTAGTCAAGTAGGAAGTGCCTCAAAGCTGCCACAAGCACTTGTCGCTGCAAATATCGCCAGCGAAGATCTCAATCTCTACATTCGCAGCTTGCTTTACGATGAGCAACTTGCAGCGCTGCTTGAAAAGGCTGGGGTTTCACAGGCCAATGCTGGAACAGCGCTCGAGACGGATGTAGCAGCCGAAGCAACAAAAATTGGTGTCAGCATCAATCCTAAGTACGGCGTTTGGGATCCATCTCAAGCAGTTGTATCGCCACCAAAAGTTTCAGCCAAAAAATAATTTAAAGAGTTAAAAGGGAACGGTCTATGACTTCGGAGTTGCAACGCTTGCGCGAAGTCATGGACCGTTTGCGTTCTCCGGGCGGCTGCCCGTGGGATGCAGAACAAACCCATGAGAGCCTGCTTAAGTACTTGCTCGAAGAGTCGTATGAATTCGTCGAGGCAGTCGAGGATGGCGATCGCACGGCAATGCAAGAAGAACTAGGGGATATTTTGCTCCAGGTCTACTTTCATTCACGCATGGCAGAAGATGATCAAGCCCACCCCTTTGATATCGAAGATGTTGCTCGCGGAGTAGCGGATAAGTTGATCCATCGTCACCCACATGTATTTACCGACTCCGACGTTACTTACGATGACGTTTTAGAGAATTGGGAAGCTCAAAAAGCCATTGAAAAAGGGCGCACTTCGGCTACCGATGGGGTTCCGCTCGGCCAACCAGCCATGGCGCTGGCTCATAAGATGATTTATCGGGCGCAAAAATCCCGATATAGCCTCCCGGTCTCACACCCCGTGACACTCTCGCCCACTCCCACCGAAGTGGAAATTGGCGAAGCAATTTTTGGGATAATTGATCAGGCCCAAGCGGCTGGGATCGATCCCGAAGCGGCACTGCGAGCGACGACAAAGGCGTATATCGCTCGAATAAAAGAGTACGAGAAATCAGAACGAGAAGTTTAAGAGCACGTTCATCAATAAAAGGAGAGCCTTGTGGCACTAATCGATACAGTCCATGCCCGTGAAATTCTAGATTCGCGCGGAAACCCAACCGTTGAAGTAGAAGTACTTCTAGAAGATGGCACAAGCGCTCGCGCTGCAGTTCCAAGCGGTGCATCTACTGGAGCTTTCGAAGCTTCTGAACTTCGCGATGGTGGCAAGCGCTACCTCGGCAAAGGCGTACAGAAGGCTGTTGATTTTGTGAATGATGAGATCGCGCCAGCCGTTATCGGCTTCGATGCGCAAGATCAGCGCTTTGTCGATCAAGAGATGCTTGATCTCGATGGCACAAAGAACAAGTCTCGTCTCGGTGCAAATGCAATCCTTGGCGTTTCACTTGCAGTAGCTCGCGCAGCAGCTGAGAGCGCCGACCTTTCATTCTTCCGTTATATCGGCGGACCTACCGCACACACACTTCCTGTCCCAATGATGAACATCCTTAATGGTGGTGCTCACGCTGACACGAACGTGGATGTACAAGAATTTATGATCGCTCCAATCGGTGCACAAACTTTCCGCGAATCACTTCGTTGGGGCGCTGAGATCTATCACAACCTCAAGAGCGTTCTTAAGAAGCGTGGTCTAGCAACAAGTGTTGGCGATGAAGGTGGCTTCGCGCCAAATCTCGATAGCAACCGTGCTGCGCTTGATCTCATTCTTGAGGCAATCGAAGGCGCTGGCTTTAAGCCAGGCAAAGATATTGCTCTTGCGATGGATGTGGCTGCAACCGAATTCCACAAAGATGGCAAGTATGCCTTTGAAGGTAAGCAGAAGAGCGCTGACGAGATGATCGCGTATTACACCGAGCTTGTGAATGCTTATCCAATTGTCTCTATCGAAGATCCACTAGACGAAGACGACTGGGATGGTTGGACCAAGATGACAACTGAACTTGGTTCCAAGATTCAGATTGTTGGAGATGATTTATTCGTAACAAACCCAGAACGTCTTGCGAAAGGAATCAAGCACGGTAGCGCGAATGCCATGTTGGTTAAAGTTAACCAAATTGGAACGCTCACCGAGACCCTTGATGCAGTATCTCTTGCTCATCGCAATGGATATCACACGATGATGTCCCACCGCTCAGGCGAGACCGAAGACACCACAATTGCAGATCTCGCAGTTGCGTTGGAGTGCGGACAGATCAAGACCGGTGCCCCTGCAAGAACCGAGCGTGTTGCTAAGTACAACCAACTTCTACGTATTGAAGAAGAACTTGATGAGTCAGCTCTTTACGCTGGTCGCGAGGCATTCCCTCGTTTCAAGGCATAAGTGACGAGAGAGTTACATCGGAGTCTGTGAAGAATGTTTAAGAGCATCAGTGGCAGAAGTCTTGCTTTTGCTACGGTGCTCTTAATTCTTGCCATCACATTAGCGCCACCGCTTCAACGTTTCTTTGCTCAGCGAGCACAGATAAATTCCTATAAGACCCAGATTGCTAGCGCACAATCGGCGCTCTCCGCCGCTCAGCAAGAGTTGGAAAAATGGAATAGCCCAGCTTACGTGGAGCAACAGGCCCGAATCAGACTTCACTACGTATTTCCTGGTGAGCGCCAGTATGTAGTTATTGGTGCAGGTTCCGCTGCAAGCACTACCACCCAACCTGCTGCCCCGATTTCAAATCAAATCCCTACTGGACTTCCTTGGTACAGCGAAGTCGTAGCCTCCATAACGAGCACGAATGTGAACCAATAATTGGATAAACCAACCCAAGCAGATCTTGACGCAATCGAAACTCAACTCGGACGCACCCCGCGTGATGTCCACGCTATCGCCCATCGCTGTCCATGCGGAAAGCCAGATGTGGTCGAAACTCCACCTCGACTTGCAGATGGGACACCATTTCCAACTTTCTATTATGCAACTTGCCCGAAATTAACTGGTGCCATCTCAACTCTTGAAGGCTCTGGGATGATGGCGCAGATGCAGGCTCGGCTCGCAACAGATCCAGAACTTGCAGGCCACTATCAAGCTGCTCATGATGATTATCTAGCAGCCCGCGCTGCGCTCGGTATGGATGTTCCTGAAGTCGATGGCATTAGTGCAGGCGGCATGCCAGATCGCGTGAAATGTCTGCATTCTCTGATTGCGCATTCATTGGCAGCAGGCCCTGGCGTTAATCCATTTGGAGATGAAGCGTTGGCAGCACTGCCTGAATGGTGGAAGAACACGCCATGCGAGTAGCAGCTATTGATTGTGGAACAAATTCAATCCGGCTACTCATTGCCGATATCGACGGTAATAATTTTCGTGAGATCGTGCGCGAGATGAGAATTGTTCGCCTGGGCGAAGGCGTCGATAAAAATAAAGCATTTGATCCATCAGCAATTGAGCGAACCTTGCAAGCGACCCAAGAGTATGCGGGATTGATCGCTAGCAAAGGTGTCTCCAAAATTCGTTTCTGTGCAACGAGCGCCACTCGCGATGCAAGCAATCGTGCGATATTCATCGATGGCGTACGTGAGATTCTTGGTATAGAACCAGAAGTAATACCTGGTAGTGAAGAAGCTGCACTCTCTTTTCTCGGTGCGACTAAGGAACTCGACTCTTGGCTTGCCCCGTATCTCGTTGTAGATATCGGCGGCGGTTCTACCGAATTTGTTTTAGGCAGTCAGGGCGTGGAGCACGCGCGCAGTGTAAATATCGGATGTGTACGAATGGCTGAGCGCCATCTCACCACCCAACCTCCCACAAGTGAATCTCTTACTGCTGCGACTGGCGATATCGATCAGGCTATTGCGCAAGCTGCAGCCGAAGTGCCTTTCGGGGATGCAAAGAGCTTGGTGGCAGTTGCTGGTACCGCCACAACAGTTGCCGCCGCTGCTCTCGAGCTAGACCACTATGACCGATATGCAATTCACTTGGCTCGTATTCCCGCGCATAAAGTTCATGAAGTTGCAGCCATGTTTGCTGGCATGAATCGCGATGAGATTGCGGCGCTACCGTATATGCACCCTGGTCGGGTGGATGTGATCACCGCAGGATCGCTCGTGCTTTCGCGGGTCATGCAGGCAAGCGGAGCAACCGAGTTCATAGCAAGTGAGTCAGATATCCTTGATGGAATGGCCTGGAGCCTTGGCGGATAAAGCACCAACATCGAAAAAATATTTATCGATCCAAGCGCTGGATAAAGCGATTGTTCGTTGCACGCTCTGCCCACGGTTAGTGCAGTGGCGTGAAGAGGTAGCGGTTGTTAAACGCAAGTCTTACGCAGATGAGGATTATTGGGGTAAGCCAGTTCCGGGCTTCGGAGACCCACACGCGAGCATTGTGATTGTCGGTCTAGCACCTGGCGCGCATGGCGCGAATCGAACTGGCAGAATTTTTACAGGCGATTCATCTGGTGATTTTCTCTATGCATCGCTCTATCGCAATGGCTTGGCAAAAATCCCCACAAGCGATTCCCGTGATGACGGACAAGAGTTGTACCAAACTAGAATTCTTTGTGCCGTTAGATGCGCGCCACCTGACAACAAACCAACTATTGAAGAGAAAGCGGTCTGTGCACCATTTATGGCTGCCGAGATCAATCTCCTGTTACCAACAGTCAAAACTTTCGTGGCGCTGGGAAATTTTGCGTGGACTGGACTCTTATCTCAGTTGGGAGCGAGTGGTTTTGATATCCCTTCCCCAAAACCAAAATTTGGGCATGGTGTGAGCTTTGAAGTTATTTCCACTCGCGGGAAAGACCAAGGCAAGAGAGTGCGGGTCTTAGGAAGTTACCACCCGAGCCAACAAAATACCTTTACGGGCAAGCTCACCCCCGCCATGCTTGATGGGATATTTAAACTAGCCAAAAAGGCTTAAAAGTTAAGCCCAGGTGAGTTTTCGCACGAGATTAAGAGAAATCGCCAAGGCATTGCCGATGAACAAAGCAAAGAGCAGGGTGCCAAGTCCAATTCTGCCACCAAGCAACCAACCGATAGATAAGACGATTACTTCAAGTGTCAGTCGAACGCGACCTACTCGCACGCCAGTCACTCGATGTAAACCAGTCATTAATCCATCGCGCGGTCCTGGTCCTAGGCCACAGGTGATGTAGAGCGAAGATCCAATTCCAATGATGCTAATTCCGGCTATGACGTAGCAGAGTCGGATCAAGAAATTATGGTGCTGTGCAGGGAAAATATCGGTGCCGATCTGAAGAGCGAAAGCAATGATGATGATATTTGCAACGGTACCGAAACCCGGCCATTGCTTGAGTGGTATCCATATAAGCAACACGAGCAGGCTGATAAAGAACGTCGACCAACCGAGTGAGAGTGGTGTGTGACGGCTGAGTCCTTGAGAGAGTACGGCCCAGGGTGAGTTTCCTAATGTGGATTGAATCAAAAGCGCTTCACCAAAACCAAAAATTGTCAGACCGAAACATAGGATGAGCAACCGAATGGGCGTCAGTGACCATCGACTAGTGGCAGTCCACGGTGTTGTAGGGACAACTCGCGATGGTTTAAAGAATTGTACTAATTTATTATCCATTGACAAGGTCCGCGCACATTCTGTTGAAGGCTCTTGTGTGAGCATCGATTTGTTCGGCTGTGGTCTCGGGCGAGACTAAAGCCATATTGTGAAAAGGTGTGATCAAAAATCCATCATTGAGCATGCGCAGGTGTATGTATTGCTCTAGCTCGAAGTCTCCTGCGAGTGCAGCCTCTAAACCGGTACGTGGTGCCGTGGCTGAAAAGAGGTACTCACCTCTAGCCCCGAGTCTGGAGCAGGACCATGGCAATTCGTATTGTGCAATCGCTTCATCAACGCCATCACACCAGCGGTTGCCAAGTTCCACCATACGTGCAAAAGCCTCATCTGTAAGGACTTCAGAGAGCGTGGCTCGCATAGCAGCCAAACTCAAAGCGTTGCCTGCCAGAGTGCTACCAATACCACCAGTGTCGATGAGTTCGCGTTCTACTTTCTCTTTAATTCGCGCAGCAATTTCGTGGCGCATTCCAAAAGTTCCCGTAGGAATTCCACCTGCGATCGCTTTACCGATCGTTAAAACATCTGGAGTAAGGCCGTAGAGCGCGGTCATTCCACCTGGGCCGACAGAGATGGTGTGCGTCTCGTCGATGATCCACACTGCGTCATATTTTTTGGCGAGTTCACCAACAGCAGCAAGGTAGCCATCGTCAGGAAGGACGATGCCGATATTTGTCATCGCTGGCTCCATCAAGATTGCCGCAACATCACCATGGGCAAGTGCTGCTTCCATGGCAGCTAAATTATTGAATTCCACCACTCGAGTTGTCTGCGAAAGCTCTACTGGTGCGCCAAGATTGCCAGGGCGTTTGATGGTGTTTCCATCTCCATCTAACGTCGCAAAAGTTTCATCGACCGAGCCGTGGTAACACTTATCGATCACGATAATCTTTGACTTTCCAGTGATCAGTCGTGAATAACGAATCACGTGACGATTCGCATCAGTCGCAGTGACTGTGTACTGCCAAAGCGGTAGACCAAATCGACGCACGAGTTCTTGTGAGACAAGTACGGCATCCTCGGTGGGAAGCATGGCAGTGAGACCACGATTAAGTTGAGCTTCAATTGCTGCGACGGTTGGGGCAGGGGAGTGCCCGGTCATCGAACCGGTATCACCCAGGCAAAGGTCTACGTACCAATTACCATCGACATCTGTGAACTCTGAGCCGTGTGCAGTGTCAACAAATATTGGATATGCACCTGGCCACTTAGCCATCCATGACATTGGTACACCGCCTGGCATTACCTCTTTGGCCTGACGAAAGAGTTCCCCTGACTTTGGGTGAAGGGCGAGAAAGCGCTCCTCCTCGATTTTTGTAAGGTTTTTAAGGTGATTTCTGTCGATTGAGGCCATAGCGCGATCTTAGCCGAGCAACCCCCGACGTTTGAGAAGTGGCTCGATCACTGCATCGCGACCCCTAAAGTTGCGATACATCTGCATGGAATCGAGTGAACCACCACGACTCAATAGCTCGTTACGGAACTTTTCGCCAAGCTCTCGTTTGAATCCACCATTCTCCTTAAACCACTCCACAGTGTCTGCATCGAATACCTCGGCCCAGATATATCCGTAGTAACCAGCAGAGTAACCACCTGCGAAGATATGCGAGAAATACGTTGTGCGATATCGAGTCGGTACTGGTGCATATGTGAGTCCGTATGACTCAATCGCGCTTCGCTCAAATTCCTCCACATCCTCGATCTTTTGGCCGGCAGATATCTGGTGCCAAGCAAGATCAAGGATTGCAGCTTGCAAGTATGAAGTAGTTGCATGACCTTCATTGAAGGCTGCGGCGCTATTAATACGTTCAATGATTGCTGGCGCTAGCTTCTCACCTGTTTCATAGTGATAGGCATAGTTGTCGACAACTTCAGGCCAGAGCATCCACATCTCATTTACTTGAGACGGAAATTCAACAAAGTCGCGCTCGACACTCGTACCTGAAACTCGTGGATACTTCACTCGCGAGAGTAAGCCATGCAGAGCATGACCGAACTCGTGAAATAACGTAGTAAGAAAATCAAAGCTGATCAGAGTTGGCTGACCTGCTGGTGGTTTAGGGATATTCAGGTTGTTACACACAACAGGGAGTTGGCCTAAGAGGAAGTTCTGATCAACCAAGTTATTCATCCATGCACCACCACGCTTGGAGTCACGCGTGTAGAAATCTCCAATAAATAAGCCAATTGGCTTGCCATCGTCACCGCTCACTTCAAAAGCACGGGCTTCTGGATGGTAGGTAACTAGGTCAGGGCGTTCCTTGAAAGAGAGGCCAAAGAGCTTATTTGCAGCGTAAAAAACGCCATCGTGGAGGACGCGCTCTAATTCAAAATAAGGTGCCAACGCGGCAGTGTCGATATCAAACTTCGCAAGCCGGACTTTCTCTGCGTAGTACGACCAATCCCAGCTCGCTAATTCAAAATTGTGTCCGTCAGCTTCAATAGCTTTTTGAAGCTCTGCGCCTTCTTTACGCGCGTTAGCAACTGCAGGCTCTGCGATTTGGCGGAGCATCTGGTGGACTTTTTCTGGAGTCGCCGCGTTACGTTCGCGCAGGACATATTCTGCGTGCGAGCTTGCCCCAAAGAGCGCTGCACGCTTGGCGCGCAACTCTACTAATTCAAGAACTACTGCTTTATTGTCATTGCTATTACCCCGCAGACCTTTGGTGAGCGAAGTCTTCATGATTTTTTCGCGAAGCGTTCTATTTTTCAGTGAAGCGAGCCATGGATGACCTGTGAAGTTGACCATGGTGATAAGCCACTTATCGTCTAGTCCACGAGAGCGAGCAGCAGCTTTCGTGGTTGCGATTTGGGTTTCGCTCAACCCTTCAAGTTCTGTGAGATCATCGATCACGATTGCAAGGTCGTTGGTGTCGGCTAGAACTTGACGCTCAAACGCTGCGTTGAGAACTGAGATGCGTTCGTTAATTGCTGTGAGTTCTCTCCGCTCACTCTCCGATAGGTGAGCTCCTGCAAAGTGAAAATCTCGGTAGTAGCGCTCGAGTAACCAGAGGTCATCCTCGTTAAGGCCAAGCAAAGTGCGTTCTTCATATAACTTCTTGATGCGTCCGAATAAGGCCGGATTAAGGCGAATTGCATCGTTGTGCGCCGAAAGCTTGGGAGCGATCTCTTCTTCGATGGCATCTAATGCATCAGAAGTATCACTTGATGATTTATTAAAAAAGACTAGTGAAACGCGGCCGAGAATCCCACCGCTTTTTTCCAGGGCAACAATGGTGTTTTCAAAGGTCGCCTCTGGTTCCTGAAGAATGAGCTCTACCTCTGCCAACTGCTGTGCCATGCCCTCGTAGAAAGCGGGTAAATAATGCTCATCTTTTATGAGCGCAAATGGTGGAAGTTCGAAGTCGAGGGTGCTGCGTTCAAAGAAAGGATTGCTGGAGTTCATCCCAGTAGGGTATATCGCTAGAGCTCAAAAATTTCTTTTATGAAGTCGTTTCGAAACTTCCCAGCAGGGTCAATCTGAAGAAGATGCTCTCTGAATTGGTCAAAACGCGGCAAAGCCCGCTTGAGATATTGGTTCTTAGCCGTGAAAATCTTTCCAAAGTGTGGTCGGTAGAGATACGGAGAAAGCGCTTCTTCTATATATGCGACTACGCCAGGAATTTCAGGAATGTTTTTCCAGGTGAAGTGGAATGCGATTGTTGTTCGGCCATAAGCAGGACTCATCCAGTGGTTGTCAGCGGCAATCGCTCGTATTTCACTGACGAGCAAGTGTTCACGGAACTTCTCTGAAATCGCGGCAATGCCGGCAAATGCGGCCGGGGCATCGGCGGCATCGACAAAAAATTCTGACTGTTGTTCATTGCCGGCACTCGGTGTGGCATCAATTCGAAAGTGGGGCAGGCGCAGATGCCACGGCCCAGGGATACCTAATTGTTCAGTGCACGCACTGCTCTCTTGACTGGGAATCGGATGTACTTTATGAGTAAGGGCGGGTAGATCGAAATAGCGTTCTGGGTTACGAGTGGTTGATTTGAACCAGAGTTCTCCACTTTCTGCTTCACTCCACGTGGTGAAGAAGCTGACGCTATACGCCCCAGAGAGAAGATCAATAAGATTTTCTTGAAATAGTTGGTGCGGCACTGGGCCATAGACGCTCTGATAAATCTCAAAAGTTGGCAGGACGCGTACTTGAAATGAAGTTGCGATTCCGGTGGAGCCAAGCCCGACCACCGCTGCATAAAACTCGGGATCTTTACCTTCTTCTAACGTTTGGATACTGCCATCTGCGGTGAGGAGATTTACTGCAGTAATAGAGGTATGAAGCGCACCATTACTTATGCCAGAGCCGTGAGTGCCAGTAGAAACGGCCCCGCCGATACAGATGTGTGGCAAAGAAGCAAGATTGGCGAGGGCAAGGCCTTGGGCGTGTAGCGCCTGTGAAATCTGTGCATAATTCATCCCCGCTGGCATGTTTGCTGTAGTGCGATCACTCGAAATCGATATTTCTGCTGGGAATTGATCCAAGATCACTACGGTCTGCGTGGAGTCTGCGATGGTATTGAAAGAGTGACCAGAACCGCGCACCCGAATAGTTGGGCTCTGCTGAACCAACTCCGAGAGTTCATCAAGAGTACGTGGGTGAAGAGTTCGTGAATCGTGAAAAGTTATATTTGTCGCCCAGTTAGTTGGCATAGATGATTATACTCAATCCAACACTCACGGGGAAAGAGCTCTCATGTCATACACACCGCAACCATCTGATCGCTTCACATTTGGACTTTGGACTGTAGGTTGGCAGGCGCGTGATCCTTTCGGCGATCCCACTCGAGGTGCCCTCGATCCCGTTCGCACAGTGCACGAACTCGCTCAACGCGGCGCGTACGGCGTGACTTTCCACGACGATGATTTAATTCCGTTTGGTTCTGATGACTCCGTTCGAGCTGGACATATCGAACGCTTCAAAAAAGCTCTTGCAGAAACTGGCATGAAAGTGCCAATGGCGACCACGAATTTGTTTAGCCACCCAGTCTTTAAAGATGGTGCACTCACCAGCAACGATCGCGACATTCGTCGCTATGCAATTCGCAAGGTGATGCGCAATATTGACCTTGCTATTGAACTCGGCGCAAAGACCTATGTCTGCTGGGGTGGACGCGAAGGCGCAGAGTCAGAGAGCTCCAAAGATGCGTACGTTGCACTTGAGCGATACAAAGAAGGTTTCAATATTCTTGGTCAATACGTGATCGATCAAGGTTATGACATTAAATTTGCGATTGAGCCAAAGCCAAATGAACCTCGCGGCGATATCTTCTTGCCAACCATTGGCCATGCGCTCGGATTTATTTCTATGCTCGATCACCCAGAACTTGTTGGCCTCAATCCAGAGGTTGGCCACGAGCAGATGGCCAACCTCAACTTTGTTCACGGCATCGCACAAGCCCTCTGGCAGAAGAAGCTTTTCCACATCGATCTCAATGGTCAACGTGGTCCTAAATATGATCAGGACTTCGTCTTTGGTCATGGCGACCTCAAGAGCGCATTCTTCTTGGTTGACCTCCTAGAGCGCTATAACTATGACGGTCCGCTGCACTTTGACTACAAGCCGGTCCGCACCGATGGCGATGCTGGTGTCTGGGCATCTGCAACTTCAAATATGCGGATGTATTTGATTTTGAAGGAGCGCGCGGCGGCATTCCGCAGCGACCCTCGCGTCAAAGAAGCGATGGCTGCATCGAATATCCCACAACTTGAAGTTCCAACTTTGGGCGCTGGTGAAACATGGCGCGACTTGGCAGCAGATACATTTGATGTAGAAGCAGCTGGCGCTCGCGGATATCACTACGAAGTTCTTGATCAATTAGCGCTTGAACATCTCATGGGTGTCTCAACAAAGTAATGAGTGAGGTAATTGCAGCACGAGTGATCGGGGTTGACTCCTCAACCCAATCAGTCAAAGTTGTCGTTCGCGCTGCAGATACTGGTGAACTCCTTGCATCGGCTTCCAGGCCGCATCCTGTTGGCACCGAAGTAGATCCTGCGGCATGGTGGCAAGCGCTTCAAGAAGCGATTGCTGAAGCAACCCAAGGCGCTGGCTTAGAGAGCGTTGCTGCAATTTCTATTGCAGGACAACAGCATGGAATGGTCGTTCTCGATGAAGCGGGCGAAGTAATTCGTCCAGCGCTGCTTTGGAATGACACTCGCTCTGCTGCTGCAGCCACGGCGCTCAATACTGAATTCGCTGACATACATCATCGTGTTGGATCAAAACTGGTAGCTTCTTTTACGGCCTCAAAGTTGCGATGGCTTCGAGAATATGAACCAGAAAATGCGGCGCGAGTTCGCGCAGTGGCGCTGCCACACGATTGGCTCTCATGGAAGCTTTCGCAAAGCAGCGATCTTTCTACATTATTTACTGATCGCTCCGACGCATCGGGAACTGGTTATTTCAACCCAGTCACGAATAGTTACGACATGGAAATTTTTGAGGCTGCTCTCGGACACCGCAATGTGGTACTTCCTAGAGTTTTAGCCCCGAATGAAGCGGGCTTTGATAACGGAAAAATAAAAATTGCCCCTGGCGCTGGCGACAATGCTGGCGGCGCATTTGGAGTTGGCGCAAAAGTCGGTGATCTCGTGATCTCACTCGGCACGAGCGGCACTGCGTTTGTGGTCTCAGATACACCTACCGCTGATCCGAGCGGTGAAGTAGCGGGCTTTGCTGATCTGACAGGTAATTATTTGCCGCTCGCTTGCACGCTCAATGCGGCCAAGATTTTCGATACAACCGCCAAACTCCTCAATCTCTCCTTCGATCAATTTAGCGAATTAGCGTTAAGCGCAGCGCCTGGCGCAGGAGGTCTTACCTTCTTGCCTCATTTCGATGGCGAACGCACCCCTGATCGACCAGAGGCCCGCGGTGCAATTTCCGGGGCCACGAATGAGAACTTCACTTCTGCCAATCTTGCCAGAGCTGCGGTTGAAGGCGTTGTCGGCAGCATGGCGTACGCAACCGAAGCACTCAAAAAACTTGGCGTCACCTTCAATAGAGTTATTGCAATCGGTGGTGGCTCACGCAATCCGGTTGTGCAGCAAGTACTTACAGAAATTTTCGAGAGCGATATTTATGTACCCGCAATTGGTGAGTATGTTGCTGATGGTGCGGCTAGACAGGCAGCTTGGGTACTTTCAGGAGAGGCCGTACCACCGCATTGGAACAATAGTGAACTTGGCGTTGTAAAAATGACACACCGTGCGCCAGAAGTTCGTGAACGTTACATCCGAGCAATTTCCGCAATTTAGAAAATATTTTCTTCTGGCAACGAGATCATGACTCACATCAAAGATGCACTCATTGCTTATGCGGCTGGAGATGCATTCGGCGTCTTTCATGAATTTAACCCAGAATCACCGCGTCCAGTTCCCAATACGTTGCTACCGAAAGATGGCTGGCCCTATGGGGGAATTAGCGATGACACACTTCTTACACTCCTGACGATTAAATCTCTACAAGAATCTTCACCTGCACGTGCTGCAGCAAGATTTATCGAAGAATTGCATTTAGCAGCACCAACTCTTCGTGGGTTGGGTCCAACCACACGACATGCCTTGGGTTTGGATGTTAAAGAGTCAGAGCAGTATCTGATTGGCAAGAGCAACGGTGGAATGATGCGTAGCGCGCTCTTAGGTTTGGCCTTCACACCGGAAAACTCAGCAGAGCGAGATACGTGGGTGAGTGCGCTTGTGCAGTGCACGCATAGCGATCAAGAAGCACTTGCTACTGCACTAGAAATGGCAGCTATTTTTACGATGGCAGGTTCCCGCTCAGATAAAGAGGTAATTCCGCAGCCTGATCGACATTGGCAGCCCAATCCCGATGGCACTTCTCTTGATCCCCGAGACACTTTCAACGCAGTGCTTTCAGTGGTGCATCAAGCAAGAAGTACGGCAGAGGCTTACATGTTGGCCTGTGGTTTGGGTGGCGATACCGATACTGTCGCTGCGCTCTCTGGTGCCTTGACTACTTTGGTTCTGCGTGAGAATTCTGGTTTGCGCCAGATACCGTGGCTCTCCGATGTTGGCTGGGATGAAATTCCTACTCTGGACCAAGCGGCGACGACTTTAGAAAATTTTAGTCAGCCAACGACGTGGATCATCGGTCCGTTGGCGTGGGATACGGTTGTCTATCTTCCGAGTGAACTTGTTGGCGGGGGATTTGTGCAAGGCGAGAAGACAATCGAACGCCCCGGCGGCACCGGTGCAAATGTTGCAATTGGGTTATCAACCACCGGAAGCAAAGTTGGATTCATTGGTTATGTCGGTGATGATGGCATTGGTACTCAATTAAAATTGCATCTACACAATTCGAAGATTGCACAACTTCACCTGCAAGAATTCACCGGCGCTTCTAATCACGTGTTAATAATGATCACTCCGAATGGCGAGCGATCGATGATTGGTCTGAGTGCAGATCGACTCGATGAGATTGCAATCGAGTCGGAAATTTTTGGGCCGCAAGACACTGTCGTCTTTGTGCAATGGCGCGATGCATTTGCGCCGGCTTACCAAAAGCTTAAAACTTTAGTTCGACGAACTGTTGTGGGTATCGAAGCGCTACGCTCAACCGCGATTTCAGGTGCTGACATTGTGGTTGGCTCGCATCAGGATCTTGATGAGCTGGATATCGACAGTCAGACATTTGGAGAACTCCTTGCGAAATTTCCCACAATCGTGGTGACCTACGGCGAGGGCGGTGCCAAGGAATTTTCACTTCACGACGGCTCGCTCCGAACTACTTTTCAACCCATTTTTCAGGTTGAGGAGGTAATAGATGCAACCGGGGCCGGTGACTCCTTCCTGGCTGGCTACCTGCGGGGCCAGAGTCAACCGGCGGTACGGGATTCGGAGGGTCGCTTGCGCTCCCCATTGGAGTTGGGCGCTCGCTGGGCAGCATTAGCGGTCACCCAAGATCAGTCTTTCCCGCCAGATTGGGCGCTCTTAGGGCTGGATTGAGGCATATTTACTCAAGTCACAATTGTCCGAAATGTTATAAAAACGTTACGGATTTTTGAGAAAAATACCTTTCGCTTCTCATCAAATCCCCCTAGGTTTTGCCACACGGATTATGCGACCCCTTTGGACCAAGCCAGATTGGTCTTCGCATCCTCCTCATCGAAAGGTTAAAAAACAATGATTAAAAGAACTTCAAAGGTTCTTGCACTTGCGCTAGCAGTAGCGACAGCAAGCACACTTTCTGTGGTTGGTGTTACAGCTGCCCACGCTGCTGCAAGCAAGACCGCTTGCGTAATTCTTCCAGATGAGAATGCTGGTAGCCGTTGGGAGCCAGGCGATCACCCTGCTCTTGATGCCATTCTTACAGGTGCTGGATTCACAACAAACTTCCAGAACGCTAAGAACGATGCAACTCAATATGTGACCCTTGGCGATCAAATGCTCGCTTCTGGTTGCGGAGTTATGATCCTTACAGACCTTAACGGCGCTGGCGTAACAGTTGCTACAAAGGCAAAGGCACAAGGAATTCCTGTTATTGCTTACGATCGTCCAATTGCAAACGCTGACTACTACATCTCATTCGACAACAACCTTGTCGGACAACTAGAAGCTCAGACGGTAATTAACGGTCTCAAGGCTGCTGGAAAGAACCCAAAGACTGCAAGCGTTGTTTGCGGTAAGGGCGACCCAACTGATGGAAACGCTGCAATGTTCTGGGGCGGATCAGCTTCAGTACTTGCAAAGGCTGGCGTCAAGTGTGCATTCACACTTAAGGGAACATGGGATGCCCCAACAGAAGGAACAGAGTTCGAGCAGGCTTACACAGCTCTTAAGGGCAAGATCGATGGCGTTGTAGCTCCAAACGATGCTAACGCAAACGCAATCATCACAATCCTTAACAAGAACCACCAGAAAGTCGCTATCGGCGGACAAGATTCCGGTCTAGTTGGTCTTTCAAACGTTCTTCTTGGATACCAGACAGCTACCGTATACAAGCCATTCCACGCTGAAGCTAAGCTTGCTGCTTCAACAGCAATCGCACTTCTCAATGGACAGAAGCCTGCATACACAAAGACAAACAATGGTGTTCCATTCATCTTCGCACAACCAATCTTGGTCGGCCCAACAGGCGTCGAGCAGGTTGTTAAGAACGGTGATATCACCACTGCTGCGCTTTGCGTAGGTCCAGTCGCTGCTGCTTGCACAAAGTACGGCGTTAAGTAAGTCCTGATTAAGCCTTCGAGGAGTTCGCAAGAACTCTCAAGAAGTAATCAGTAAGTTGTAAAGAAAAGGATGTATCGCTGAAGATAATCTTTGCGATACATCCTTTTCGCAATTATGAGGCTCGAGCAATAAACTGTGAGTAGACCTCTCATAGACTTTAGGAAATCAAATAAATTTTGATCTAATACAATCTAATATTAATTGCACTATAAATATGTGAAATGAATCGGAGCTACGGTGAGCGATAAGAAGCCAATAATTGAACTCAAAGGCGTTATCAAGAGTTTTGGACCGGTTGAAGTTCTTCAAGGTGTTAATTTCATTGTGAATCCAGGTGAGGTGACTGCGCTTCTTGGAGATAACGGAGCTGGTAAGTCAACTCTCATCAAGGGTCTTGCAGGAGTCCAGCCTTATGATGATGGCGATGTCCTCTTTGATGGCCAAAAAGTAAACCTGCACACACCGAACCATGCGACTGCTCTTGGTATTGAGGTTGTATACCAGGATCTCGCGCTCTGTGAAAACCTAGATATTGTTCAAAATATGTTCTTGGGTCGCGAAGAGATGCTGACTGGAACTCTTAATGAACCTGAAATGGAACTTCAAGCGACAAAAGTATTGAAGAGCCTTTCGGTAAAGACAGTCCAACAAGTTCGCCAAAAAGTTGCATCACTCTCCGGTGGTCAGCGCCAGACCGTGGCCATTGCGCGTTCAGTTCTCCGCGATTCGAAGGTAGTCATCCTTGATGAGCCAACTGCGGCTCTCGGTGTGGCACAAACTGAGCAAGTCCTTAATTTGGTACGTCGCTTGGCAGATAGCGGTGTAGCTGTGGTGATGATTAGTCACAACGTAAGCGATGTCTTTAAGGTCGCCGATAATATTTCTGTTCTCTACCTCGGCACAATGGTTGCTCATCTCAAGACAAAAGAGACAAATCACGAAGAAGTGATTGCTTACATTACAGGTGCCAAGTCACAGTTGGCTGACGGGAAGGTCAATTAATCATGTCTGAAAAAGTAACTTCACTAGCTAGTGGAAATGAAGGCACAGTTAAAGATCAGATTAATGACTACTTCTCTCGCGTACGAAGCGGTCAAATGGGGTCACTTCCAGCAATTGCCGGCGTGATCATCCTTTCAATCGTCTTTGCAGTAGCAAGTCCATTTTTCGTCACCAAGCTCAATTTTGCGAACTTGCTTGAGCAATCCGCCGAGTTAGTGATGCTCTCCTCGGCACTTGTCTTCGTTATCTTGATTGGTGAAATCGATTTGGCAGCCGGTGTAACTGGTGGCGTAGCTATGGGCGTATTCATCGATCTTTATCTCAACTTTCACTTCCCATGGATTCTTGCCCTAGTCGTTGGATTTATCGTGGGTCTTGCGATCGGCTGGATGATCGGATTTCTTGTCGGAAAAATCGGCGTACCATCGTTCGTCGTTTCACTCGCCTTCTTCCTTGGATTCCAAGGATTGCAGCTCATTCTTCTTGGAAATGGTGCAGTAGATCGCCTCACGATTGGGCCATTAAATGCAATTTTGAATAACTCAATGCCAGGGTGGCTTGGTTGGGCATTCCTCATCGTCTGCGCAGTAACTTCAGCGCTCATCAGTTTCTGGGATCGTGCACGTCGTACACGCACTGGACTAGTTAACAAGCCGCTCTCGTTAATCGTTGGTCGCTTGCTTATTCTGACCGCACTCGGAGCAGTAGCGGTCTTCTTCCTCAATGGAGACCGTAGCCAGGGCAAAATCCCAATCACTGGTGTGCCTATTGTTGTCCCGGTCGTAGTTGTTATTTTGGCAATCGGAACATTTGTTTTGGACCGCACTCGTTTTGGTCGCCACCTCTACGCAGTTGGCGGCAATGCCGAAGCTGCCCGTCGCGCTGGTATCAAGGTTGTTCGGGTCAAGATCACTGCATTTATGATCTGCGGATTCCTCTCTGTGGTCTCCGGCGTTTTTTATGCAAGCCGACTAGGTTCAATCGACCCAACCATGGGACACACCATCGTGCTCTCTGGTGTGGCAGCCGCTGTTGTTGGCGGAGTAAGCCTCTTTGGTGGTCGTGGTCGTTTGTTCCACGCAGCTATCGGCGCCATCGTGATCACCATGATCAACAATGGTCTTGGACTTCTACAGATGCCTGATGGAATCAGCTTCTTGGTCCAAGGTGGCGTTCTTCTTGCTGCTGCGACAATCGATGCGCTTGCTCGACGTCGCAATGGCGTAGTTTCACGTAACTAGCTCTTAGCCTGACCATGAAATTCACCGATGGTTTCTGGCTTGTAAGAGAAGGTGTTGAGTTAACCCACGCGGCTATGGTCTATGACCTAGAGCGCGTGGGTGACGCTCTTGTTGCAACCGGCACACCAAAAGTTATTCATAGTCGGGGTCAGACTCTTAACATTCCGACCTTTAATCTCAAGGTTGATTCCCCGGCCCCAGATGTCATTCGGGTGAAGGTTAACCATCACTCTGGTGGCGTGTGCTCACCAGGATTTGATCTCACAACATCACCAGTGAGCCCTGAGTTCTCTGACGATGGTGCTTTCTGGAAGTACAGTTCCGGAAAACTCTCGCTTCATATTTCTCAAGGCGATCACTGGTCACTTGATTTTTATGGCGATGGAGAGTTGCTGACAAGTTCTGGTTCAAAGAGTCTGGCTTACGCACTGGTCAAAAATCCAGAATCAACGACTCCAGATTTCCATATCGTTAGTCAGCTTAATCTCGGCGTTGGCGAATTGGTCTATGGCTTGGGGGAGCGCTTCACCGCATTTGTGAAGAATGGGCAGAGTGTAGATATCTGGAAT
>Ga0214180_1000140_pt1 | contig 28574 bp, 22 predicted proteins | sample TroBogEpilimnion_22_FD_153018 | JGI IMG/M metagenome (GOLD analysis project Ga0214180, IMG submission 153018) | Freshwater microbial communities from Trout Bog Lake, WI - 16OCT2007 epilimnion | ecosystem: Environmental > Aquatic > Freshwater > Lake > Epilimnion/Euphotic zone | place: Trout Bog... | reverse complement strand
CCGGGCGGCGTGGTAGGCGCGGAAGGAATCGAACCCCCTCATCTGCCATGTGATAGCAGCGCTCTGCCAATGAGCTACACGCCTCCCGGGGATAAAGCGGCCATGGCGATCCGGGGAATACCGGTTCGTCTGAGTGGTAATGGACGACACAACATATATCAACACCTTAGGGACGGTTCAATCGATGGACGCGACGATTGCGCGTCGTTCGGTCGGTGCGAGGATGTTTTTCGGCGTTCGCGTCGGGGTAGTGGTCGCAAGCATATTGCGCTTGATAGCCGATCGAGATTCGATTGACCATAGTACGACGATAATATAATTTTATGGACAGGCGGCGGTTGTGCTACGCCATCGCCATCGAGCGGAACCCCCGCCCGACCACCGGTCGTCCAACCCGGACAGCCCCATCGCAGGAGACCTTATGACCTCCGTACTGGCCCATCACCTGCGTCGGGATATGGCGGTACTCGGGCTGTGCGAAGTCGCGGGTTCGGCGATCTTGCTGGGCTTTCTCTTCGCATCCGTCCACGATTGGGGTGGGTTCGCCAGCGTCTCCTGGCCCCTCGGGCGCAGCGCCATGGGGCTCGCGGCGACGATCGCGGTGTCGATCGCGGCGACCGGGGCGACGCTGGGCCTGTACCGTCCACAGATCTGCCGCGACCCACAGCGGATGCTTGTTGTTACAACTATAGCAGGTGTCATCGCCTCGCCGCTGATGCTCTGGTTGACCGGCTCGACTCTGGCCGGTTTGACGAGGGCGGATATGCTCTGGCTCGCGCGGATCATGGGCGTGTGGCTCGCGGTCGTCTTCGTCTCGCGCGTGCTGTTCGGCCTCCTGAGCGGAAGCGATCGCTTCGCTCGGCGGGTCTTGATCCTCGCCGGGGACGCCCGCGGCGCCCATCTGCGCGCCCTGATGGCCCGTCATCACGGGGCTTGGTTCGTACCCATTCTGGGATCGCCGGACGATTTACCGGCTATATCCGGGACGCTGCGTCCGAAAAAGCTTTGGGGCGTGGTCGTCGCCAGTGGCGCGTTGTCCGCGCAGGCGGCGGAGGCGCTGCTGCGGGGGCGGAAGAACGGCGTGAAAATCTTCAGCGATGCCGGGTTCCAGGAACGGCACCTCGGCCGGATCGACCCTTCGGGCACCGGCGTGAGCGATCTGGCGGTGTTTCGGCCGGATGGGGAGCGGCGACTGTCCGACGGCGCGAAGCGCGTGCTCGATGTGACGGTCGCCATCGCGTTGCTGATCGGGACAGCGCCTTTGATGGCGCTGACCGCATTCCTGATCATGGTCGACAGCCCTGGCCCGGTCTTCTACCGGCAGCAACGCACGGGGGCATTCGGCAGACCCTTCACCCTGCTGAAATTTCGCAGCATGCGGGCGGACGCCGAAATCGGGGGGAACCCGCGCTGGGCCCAGAAACAGGACCCAAGGGTCACCAGGATCGGGCATTTCATCCGGCAAACCCGGATCGACGAGTTGCCGCAACTGCTGAACGTCTTACGCGGCGACATGAGCATCGTCGGTCCGCGGCCGGAACGCCCGCATTTCGTGCGGGAGTTGGCGCTGGCGATCGAGTCTTATAATATTCGAGAGAGGGTGAAACCCGGCATCACCGGCTGGGCACAGATCAATTACCCGTATGGCGCGTCGGTCGAGGACGCGCGGGAGAAACTCGCCTACGATTTGTATTATGTCAAAAACCGTGGCGTTCTTCTGGATCTCCTGATCCTGTGTTCGACGGTGCGGGTTATTTTGTTTCGCGAAGGGGCGCGCTGAGCGGCGGAACCCGTGGCAGCCGTTAGGATCCGCTTATGACATTCGACGTGCCGGCGGTGGTCGGTTTGCACGCGCTGTGCGCCCTGATCTACGGGTTTCTGACCGTGTTGATCTGCACGCGCCACGCCGCCAGCGCGCCGGAGCGGACCCGCACCGCGCTGTGGCTTGCCGCTGCCTGCACGGTCACGGCCATCTGGGCGGCGGCGGTCTCGGTCCTTTGGGGCACGCGCTTCATGGGCGTCGCCGGCTGGCTTGAATTGGCTCGTATCGTCGCTTGGTACGGCTTTATCCTGCACCTGTACAGGCGGACGGTGACCGCGCCGCGACAGCTGATGCAGGCCTTCACCACGATGGGGCTGTTGGCGATATTGCTCGTGGGCGGTTGGCCGTTATCGGATCTGGTGTTTCATCAGTCGACCGCGTCGGCAGCCTCGGTCGGCGCCATGGTTCGGTTGTTCTTCGCGGTTTCGAGTATACTCCTGCTAGAAAATCTCTATTTCAATACGGACCGAGACGCGCGTTGGCATATCAATATTCTCTGTATCGGATTGGGCGGGTTGTACTTGTACGACCTGCTATTGTATTCCGACGCGCTGCTGTTCCGGCGCCTGTCGTTCCCGCTCTACACGGGAAGGGCGGCGGCGACGATCGTGGCCGCTCCGTTGATCGCGCTGGCAGCCGCGCGCGCCCGGCGCTGGAAGGTCGATATTCACGTCTCCCGCGACGTGGTGTTCCACAGTTTCACCCTGATCGCCGCCGGGGTGTTTCTGGTCGCGATCGCCGCGGCCGGCGAAATCGTGCGTCGCGGCGGCAGCGAGTGGGGTTCGGTGGCCGAGGTCACGCTGATCTTCGCCGCGTTGTTGGGCGTCGGGGTCGCCCTGACGTCCGGCTCCTTCCGCTCCCGCGTGCGCTTCCTGTTCATCGATAATTTTTTCAGTGCCCGTTACGACTACCGGCGCGAATGGATGCGCTGCATCGATACCCTGACCGCGCCGGATGCCCATGTCGGCCTGCACCGCCGCGCAATCCGCGCGGTGGCGGAGGTTGTGGACAGCCCGGCCGGGGCTTTGTTTGTCCGAGCACCCGAGGAGGTGGCGTTTCAGTGGGCAGGGTCGCTCAATATGCCCGCCGCGACCGCGCCGATCCCGCCGGGCCATCCGCTGATTCCGCTGTTTCGCGATGGCGATTGGATCGTCGTGTTCGACGAAGCGGCCGATGCGCGCACGGGTTTGGAGGAGCTGCCGCGCACGTGGCTGGCGGTGCCGCTGAACCATTTCGGCTCCTTGATCGGTTTCGTGGTGCTGGCGGCGTCGCGCGCGCCGTTCAAACTGGACCGGGAAGTTTACGAATTGCTGCGCGTCGTCGGGCGGGAGGTCGCGAGCCGCATCGCCGAACAGCGGGCCGCGCAGGTGCTGGATCAGACCCGGCAGTTGCGCGAGTACAGCCAGCGGTTCGCGTTCGTGATCCACGACATCAAGAACGTGTCCGGCCAGTTGTCGATGCTGCTGACCAATGCCGAGGTGCATGCCGACAACCCCGAATTCCAGCGCGACATGCTGACGACGGTGCGGGCCTCGGTCGGCAAGATCACCCGATTGCTGACCCGCCTGCAGCCCGACCGGCAGGAACGGAGCCACGCGTTGGTGGCGCCGCTGGAACACCTGAACGCCATCGCCGACGCCTGCCGCTCGGCGCGCGGCGCGAGCATCGATGTTCAGGGCGACGCCACCGCGGCCGGCCTCGCGATCGATCCGGAAGCATTCGATGCCATCCTGACCCACCTGATGAACAACGCGGCCGAGGCGTCAGGCGGAAAGACGGTGACGGTGTGTCTGCGGGACGGGAGTTTGCGGATCGAGATCGATATTTCCGATCTCGGACCGGGCATGACGCCGGAATTCGTGCGCGACGAATTATTTCGCCCCTTCTCCACAACCAAGGGTGGCGGCCACGGAATCGGGGCGTTTCAGGCTCGGCAATTGTTGCGTGACGCGGGGGGCGATCTCCTGGTACTAAGCCGCGTGGGCGAGGGAACCACGATGCGTATTCTGTTGCCCGCGGTTCCCGCGGCGGCACCCGTGGCGAAATGAACGGAGCGGGCATGGCAAAGCCGAAACTTCTGATTGTCGAGGACGATGAGGGACTGTGCTCCCAATATCGGTGGGCCTTTCCGGCCTGCGATGTGGTGCTGGCACATGCGCGGCCGCAGGCGATCGCCGCCGTCAAACGGGACGATCCACCGGTCGTCCTGATGGACCTCGGGCTGCCGCCCGATCCCGACGGTGTGAGCGAGGGGTTCGCGATGCTGGAACAGATCCAAAGCATCGCGCCGCGCACGAAGGTGATCGTGGTGACCGGCAACGGCGAACGCAGCAACGCCTTGAAGGCGATTGCGTCGGGCGCCTACGATTTCTGCGAAAAGCCGGTGGAGATCGAACTGCTGCGGACGATCATCGCCCGCGCGCTGAATCTGTACCGGCTGGAGGACGAAAACCGAGCACTCGCGGCGACGCCGGCGCGTTCCCCGATCGAGCGTATCGTCACCGCCAATCCCGGGATGTTGAAGCTTTGCCGGGATATCGAAAAACTGGCCACGACCAACGTGCCGGTCCTGCTGCTGGGCGAAAGCGGCACGGGGAAGGAGGCCCTGTCGCGGGCGCTGCACGATCTGGGGCCGCGGGCGAATGAAGCGTTCGTGGCGATCAACTGCGGAGCGATCCCCGAGAATCTGCTGGAAAGCGAGCTGTTCGGCCATGAACGCGGCGCGTTCACGGGCGCGGTGAAGCAGAGCATCGGCAAGATCGAAATGGCCCACAAGGGTACGCTGTTCCTCGATGAAATCGGCGATTTGCCGCACCCGCTCCAGGTCAAGCTGCTGCGGTTCCTGCAGGATCAGATCGTCGAGCGGATCGGCGGCCGCCAGAAGATACAGGTCGATGTCCGCATCGTATCGGCCACCAACGCCAGCCTGGAGGACAAGATCGCCCAGGGCGTGTTCCGTGGCGATCTGTTTTACCGCATGAACGCGGTAACCATTCGAATTCCACCGCTGCGGGACCGTGGCGGCGACGTGGCGCTGTTGGCCAATTATTTCCTGAACCGGTTCAACCAGGAGTTCGGGCGTAACATCCGCGGCTTCACCGAAACGGCGACGACCGCGATGGCGAACTACGCTTGGCCCGGCAACGTCCGGGAGTTGGAAAACCGGATGAAGCGCGCGGTGGTCATGGCGGAACGCCGGATCATCGATGCGGCCGATATGGAACTGGCACCGGCCGAGACAGCGCCGCCGGATCTTGACCTGCGCGCCGCCCGGCTTCGCGCCGAACGGGAGGTTGTGCAGATCGCCTGGGCGCGCAGCAACCATACCCTGTCGGTGGCCGCTCGCCTGCTTGGTATCAGCCGCCCGACGTTGTACGGGTTGCTGGAGGCGCACGGGATCGAAGCGGATGGCGGCAAAGGTTCCGACGCTGGGATGGAAATCGCCGAAAGTGCCGGTTAAGCAGTTTTTTCACGTTGTCGTTGGGGTTCATGGTCATGCGTTATAGGTCTCTGGGCTGGATCGTCATGGGTGCGTGGTGCGGCCTTTGGCCCCTCGCCGCGCATGCCGATTACATGTCGAACGCACGGGCGTCGTTAAAGAAGGGCGACCTGAAATCCGCCCAGATCGATCTGCGCAACGCCGTGCGCTCCGACCCTCAGAACGCCGAGGCGCATTATTGGCTCGGCAAGGTGGCGATCGAACTGGGCGACCCGGTGGCGGCGGAACGCGAGGCCAGTGCGGCCCGCGATCGCGGTTACGATGCGCATCAGGCGGTGCCGCTGCTGGCTCAGGCCCTTTTGGCGCAGAACAAGAACACCGAATTGCTGGAAAAGCTGAAACCCGAAGGCAAGGACGGCTCATTGGATGCCGCCATTCTGGTGGCGCGGGGCTATGCCCAAATCGGATTGCGTTTGCCCGAGGACGCACAAAAATCCTTCGCCGACGCCGAAGCCGCGGCGCCCAATGCGGTGGAACCGCTGTTGGCCGATGCGCGGCTGGCGGTGTCGCGCAACGATTTCACCGGTGCGCAGGAAAAGATCGATCGTGCCATCACCGCCCAACCGAAATCGTCCGAGGCCTTGCTGGCGAAATCGCAATTGCTGCGGTTGAAGGCGGACTCCGCCGGTGCGCTGGCGGTGCTCGATGCGCTGATCGCCGACCAGCCCTCGATCACCCAGGCGCATCTGGATCGCGCCGATCTGGCGCTGGCGCTGGGCAAGAGCGACGTGGCCAGAGCGGATGTGGACCTTGTTTTGAAGGGGACAAAGGGCAACATTCAGGCTCTGTATCTCGACGCGGTCATCAGGGCGCAGGCGAAGGATTACAAGGGCGCGGACGACGGTCTGCAACGTATCCAATCCTATCTGGCCAGGATTCCGCGGGCTTACTTCCTACAGGCCGTGGTCAAGGAGCAGCTTGGCCAGTTCGAGGCAGCGGAAGACGCCGCGCGCAAATATCTGGCGAAGACGCCTAACGATTTGGCGGCCTATAAGGTGCTGGCACGCATTCTGTTCGTGAAGCGCCGGCCGGACCAAGTGATCGATACGCTGGCCAAGGTCGTGGAATCCGGTAAGGCGGATGCCGAAGCATACGATCTTCTCGGCCGTGCCTATGCGGCGGCCAATCGGCCGGCCGACGCGATTGTGAACTTCCAGCGGGCCGAGGCGCTGGCCCCCAACGACGTCGGGTTGCAGACCCGCCTCGCCGCGGTGCGGATGGGTCAGGGCGATGTCGACGCCGCCGTGGGCGACCTCGAACACACGCTCGAACTCGCGCCGAAAATCCCGGCGGTTGGTGAGACGCTGTTTTTCGCGGCGATGGCGACAGGCGATATGGACAAGGCCGCCAGTGTCATGGCCAAGATCAAGGCCGCGCAGGGTGAGACGGATGTCACCGGCAATCTGGAGGGCCTGTTCAAGCTGGCCAAGCTGGATATGGCGGGCGCCGAGGCGACGTTCAACGCGCTGATCGCGAAATATCCGGATTTCACGCCGGCACGGATCAACCTTATTCGCGTTCTGGCGATGACCGGCCGGCAGGATGAGGCAGAGAAAAACCTCAAGGACATCCTGACCAAGGCACCGACGTCGGAGCCGGCGTTGACCATGCTGGCGTCCGCTTATTCGCAGACCAACCGTCTGCCTCAGGCCATCATCGTGCTGGATAACGCCCATCGCGCCGATCCGAAAAACGTGCGCTTCACCACAAGCCTCGGCGATTTGTATATCCGTTCGGGTGAGCCGCAGAAGGCGTTGGACCTGATCGGGACCGAGAATGCCGCCGCGGCGCTGTCGACCGAAATCCTGAGTCTCCGGGCCGCCGCGCAATTGGCGCTGGGACAGAAGAAGGACGCACGCGACACATATAGCGATCTGCTGAAACAAGACCCGAGCGTGGTTGGCGCCCGGCGTCAGTTGGTGGCGTTGCAGATCGAGGCGGGCGATTTCGAATCCGCCCGCAGCCTGCTGACAGCCGGGATCGTTGCCAGCCCGCGCAATTACCAGCTGTATCAGGACCTCGCGATGATCGATCTGCGGTCCACCGGGGTGGAGGCCGCGATGGCGACCGCCGAACGTCTGATGGGCCAGGACCGGGAGTTCACGCAGATACGGGCGCTGAAGGGCGACATCTTCATGGCGGCCAACCGGCCGCAGGACGCCGTTACCGCCTATAAGGAGGCTTTGGCGGCAAATCCGTCCGACACGCTGGCGACCCGTCTCGCCGCGGCGCAAATGCGGGCGCGGGAACCGGACGGAGCCATCAAGACGCTATCCGACTGGGTCGCACAGCATAAGGACGATCTTGCGGCGCAGGAGCAACTGGCCGAGATCCATATCGGGCTCAACAAGCTGCCCGAGGCCAGAATGTATCTCGAAACCATCCTCGCGGCGAAACCGCACGATGCCGTGGCGTTGAACAACCTGGCCTGGGTCTATCAGCAGATGAACGACCCGAAGGCACAATCGCTGGCACGCCAAGCCTATATCCTGGCGCCGGGGGCGCAGACCGCCGACACGCTCGGGTGGATTCTGACCAGCAGCGGCAACGCCGAAGCCGGGGTCAATCTGTTGCGTCAGGCGAGCGCGGAGGCAGCGACCGATCCCCGTGTGCTTTATCATTTCGCCGTGGCCTTGAAGAACACGGGCAAGAAGGACGACGCGATCCGGATTCTGACCGATGTCGTCGCGAACAAGGCACAGTTCAAGGAAAAGACGGAGGCGGAGCAACTGCTGGAAAGCTTGAAGAAGGGATCCTGACCGGTTCGCGACGGCCGTTATGCCGCCGATCCGCCTTCTGACCTTTTCCACGCTGTATCCGAACGCGGCGCGGCCCAACCATGGGGTGTTCGTGGAAAACCGGCTGCGCCATCTGCTGGCCAGTGGGGAGGCCACGAGTTCGGTGATCGCCCCCGTTCCCTGGTTCCCTTTCCGCCATCCGCGGTTCGGGGACTGGGCACGTTATGCGGCGGCACCGGCGGCGGAATTCCGCCATGACATCGCGGTTGCACATCCGCGCTATCCGGTGCTGCCGAAGATCGGCATGTCTGTCGCGCCTTATCTTTTGTATCGCGCGATGGTTCCGGTGATCCGCCGGCTGCTGGACAGCGGCGCGCGGTTCGATGCCATCGACGCGCATTATTTTTATCCTGACGGGGTCGCCGCGGTTTGGCTGGGGCGTCGCTTCGGCCTACCGGTCGTGATCACCGCCCGGGGCAGCGATATTGGGCAGATTTCCGCGTATCCCGTGCCACGGCGGTTGATTCAGGGGGCCATCGCGGGTTCTTCGGCGATGATCACCGTCAGCGCCGCCCTGAAGGACGCTCTGATCGGGTTGGGCGCCCCCCCGGACAAGGTCACAGTGCTGCGCAACGGCGTGGACACCGCTTTGTTCCATCCGCCCGAGGACCGGGACGCCCTGCGCCGCGGCTTGGGCCTGACCCGCAAGACATTGATTTCCGTGGGATTGCTGATCGAACGGAAGGGGTATCGCCATTCCATCCAGGCGATGACGCAACTACCGGATTTCGAACTCATGATCGCCGGGGAGGGTCCAGACCGGGAAAAGCTGCAAGCGCAGATCGTGCGCCTGGGCCTGGCCGATCGCGTCCGGCTGCTCGGTGCTCGGCCGCATGCGGAGCTTCCATCGCTGTATGGCGCCGCCGATGCCTCGGTCCTGGCGTCGTCGCGGGAGGGTTGGGCGAACGTGCTGCTGGAATCGATGGCCTGCGGAACGCCGGTGGTCGCGAGCAACATCCCCGGCAATCCGGAGGTTGTCCAAACCCGCGCCGCCGGTCTGATCGTGGAGGAGAACACGCCGGACGGGATCGCGGCGGGGGTAAAGGCCCTGTTTTCCCCGCTGCCGGATCGCGCCGCGACGCGGGCCTATGCGGAACCGTTCAGTTGGGATGAGACCACGGCCGGCCAGTTGGCGGTCTTCCGGCACGTGACCGGGCGCTAAGCGCCACGCCAGACCGGGGCGCGCTTGGTCAGAAAAGCTTCCATCCCCTCCTTGAAGTCGGCACTGGTGTAGCACAGGCGGATCAGGTCTTCGTCCGGCGGCAGATTGTCGCGCAGCCGGCGGACGGCTTCCTTGGTGGCGCGCAGGGTCAGCGGCGCGTGGCTCGCGACCAGGTTGGCCAGTTCGGTCGCGCGGGAGAGCAGCGCGTCCCGATCCGGGAGGATTTCGCCGACCAGACCGGCGGCCTGTGCCTCGGGCGCGCTTAGCAGGCGGGCGGTGAAGATCATATCGATGACGCGCGCCGACCCGATCAATGCGGACAGCCGCGCGATATTCGCCATCGACAGGCAGTTGCCCAGCGTGCGGGCAATCGGAAATCCGAAGCGGGCGTTGGCGGCGGCGATCCGCATGTCGCAGGCGGCGGCAATCCCGGCCCCACCGCCCGTGCAGGCGCCCGCGACGGCGGCGATGGTGGGGATCGGGCATCGCTCCAACGCGCCCAGCACGCGGTCGAGCTTCGCCTCATACGCGATGGCGTCCTCGGCGGTGGCGAAGGCGCGGAACTGGGCGATGTCGGTGCCGGCGGCGAAGGCCTTGTCCCCGGCGCCGGTCAGGATAAGCGCCCGAGCGTCGCCTGGATCGGCGGCGATTGCGGCCAGACGTTCGTACATGGCGAAGGTCAGCGCATTGCGCGCCTGCGGGCGGTTGAGCACGATGTGCCCAATGCCGTCGCGGATATCGTAGAGGAGTTCGTCGGTCATGGCGGCACTATGCCGCGTCGGGGGCGGGGATGCGAGGGGCCCGACGGTGTGCGATTTGCGTCCGAACGCGATCCTTCCTACCGTCTGCCCGGAAGAAATCGGGCCATGCCGAGGGCAACCCGTGAACCGAGGACGGAAACGCATGCCCGACGACAGCGCCCTGTTGCACACCCCGGCGACCAAGCCGGCGGAGACGAAACCCCACCCCGACAGCTGGGAACCCGAACTGGCGGAACTGCGTCAGCGGCAGGCGCTGGCGCGGCAGATGGGCGGGCCGGACCGCGTCGAACGTCAGCACAAAGGCGGCAGGCTCACGGTGCGGGAACGGATCGACAAGATGCTCGATCCCGGCACCTTCATGGAAATCGGCTCCATCGCCGGCAAGGCGGACTACGATGCCAAGGGCAACATCGTCGGCTTCATGCCGGGCAACTGCGTCTTCGGGCGCGGCACCGTCGACGGACGGCCGGTGGTGATCGCGGGCGACGATTTTACGCTCCGCGGCGGTTCGGCGGATGCCTCCATCAAGGGCAAGCCCAAGATGTCGGAGGAGATCGCCACCGAGTTCCGTATGCCGATCATCCGTCTCATCGAAGGGTCGGGCGGCGGCGGATCGGTCAAGACGATCGAGACGACGGGCCGCGCGAACCTGCCGGGTGGGCTGACGGAAACGACGTCGTTCGACTTGGTCGCCAATCAGATGGCGCAGGTGCCGGTGGTCGGGCTGGGACTGGGGTCGGTTGCCGGTCTGGGCGCCGCGCGGCTGGTGGCATCCCATTATTCCGTGATGGTGAAGGAAATCGCGGCGGTGTTCGTCGCCGGTCCGCCGGTGGTGGAGCGTCTGGGCGAACCGCGCACCAAGCAGGAACTCGGCGGGTGGGAGATCCAACTGGGTTGCGGCGCGGTCGATCATGCGGTCGATACCGAGGAACAGGCCTTCGACGCCGCCCGCAAGTTCCTGTCGTATCTGCCGAGCTCGATCCACGATGTGCCGCCCAGGGTGATCGGCTGGGACGATCCGAACCGGCGGGACGAAGGTCTGATCTCCGCGATCCCGCGGGTGAAGAAGCAGGCCTACCACATGCGCCGGATCGTCGAATCGGTGGTCGACCAGGGCAGCTTCTTCGAAATGGGTAAAATGTTCGGCCGCTCCATCATCACCGGGTTCGCGCGTCTGGACGGTTGGCCGGTGGCGGTCATGGCCGGCGATCCGCTGTTCGAGGGCGGCGCCTGGACGGCCGATACGTGCAGCAAGATCATCCGCTTCGTCGATATGGCGCAGACCTTCCATCTGCCGGTCGTGCATCTGGTGGACTGCCCCGGCTTCCAGGTCGGTCTGCGCGCGGAAAGCTCCGCCGTGATTCGCTGGGGCGTCCGCGCGTTGTCGGCGATCAATCAGACCACGGTGCCCTGGTGCAGCATCGTGGTGCGCAACTGCTACGGTGTCGGCGGCCTCGGCCACCAGCCGGTGGGGCGTTTGGCGCTGCGCTACGCGTGGCCGTCTGCCAGCTGGGGTTCGCTGCCGCTGGAAGGCGGAATCGAGGCTGCTTACCGAGCGGATATCGACGCATCGGACGATCCGGTGGCCAAATTGGCGGAGATCGAGGAACGTCTGAACCGGCTTCGTTCCCCCTACCGTACGGCCGAGGCTTTTTGGGTTGACGAAATCATCGACCCGCGCGACACCCGCCGCCTTCTGTGCGATTTCGCGAATCTGGCGGGGCCTTTGCGGGAGCCGGGTGCGTCGAAATTCGGGATGCGGCCGTAGACCGGATTTCAAGCCCACGTTTGCCGATTGGCTGGCGTGCGAATAGGGTAGTTGACTGCGCGAGCGAGGGGTCTCAGAAGCCCCCGCGCGCGAGGGCTTGGGATACGAACCCGGCCGGAGGAAAAGGAGTCCGACTTGCAGCCGACAGACATTCACGACCCCGACTACTTTCATAAGGTGGTCGATTGCCAGTGGGCCTGTCCGGCGCATACGCCGGTGCCGGAGTATATCCGGCTGATCGCGGACGGCCGCTATGCCGACGCGTTCATGATCAATTGGAAATCCAACGTCTTCCCAGGGATTCTGGGCCGTACCTGCGACCGCCCGTGCGAACCGGCGTGCCGCCGCGGCCGTGTGGAGGACGAACCCGTCGCGATCTGCCGCCTCAAGCGCGTGGCCGCGGATTTCAAGGGCGACGTCTCCGATCGCATGCCGCCACGCCCGACCACGCGCAACGGTAAGAAGATCGCACTGATCGGCGCCGGGCCGGCTTCCTTGACCGTGGCGCGCGATCTGGCTCCGTTGGGCTATCACATCGTGGTTTACGATGGCGATACGCGTGCCGGCGGCATGATCCGCTCGCAAATTCCCAAATTCCGCCTGCCCGAGGAAGTGATCGACGAGGAAGTCGGCTACATCACCGCCATGGGGCCGGAGATGCGTCTGGGCCAGCGGGTCGATAGTCTGAAGGCGATCCTGGCCGAGGATTACGACGCCGTGTTCGTTGGCACTGGTGCGCCGCGCGGGCGCGACCTGCCGATTCCCGGCCGTCAGGAAGGCGCCGCCAACATCCATATCGGCATCGACTGGCTGTCGTCGGTGTCGTTCGGTCACATCACGAAAATCGGCAAGCGCGTCATCGTTCTTGGCGGCGGCAACACGGCCATGGACTGCTGCCGTTCCGCCCGCCGTCTGGGCGGCGACGACGTGAAGGTCATCGTGCGCTCCGGGTTCGAGGAAATGAAGGCCTCGCCCTGGGAAAAAGAAGACGCGATGGGCGAAGACATCCCCATCCTGAACATGCTGGTGCCCATCGCCTTCATCCATGAGGATGGAAAACTGGTCGGTATGACGTTCGACAAGGTCCGTGCGGAATACGACGCGCGCGGCCGGCGCAATCTGGTCTCCACCGGGGAAGAGCCGGTCTTCCACGGCTGCGACGACGTGCTGGTCGCGGTCGGCCAGGAAAACGCCTTCCCTTGGATCGAACGCGATATCGGCCTGACCTTCGACGATCGTTGGGACATGCCGGTCGTCGACGAGAACACGTTCCAGTCCTCGCTTCCGAACGTGTTTTTCGGCGGCGACGCGGCGTTCGGCCCGAAGAACATCATCTGGGCCGTCGCGCACGGGCATCAGGCCGCCATTTCGATCCACAAATTCTGCCAGGGCGAGGATGTCGCGGTTCGGCCGCCGCCGGGCGTGACCGTCGTCAGCCAGAAGATGGGCATCCATGAGTGGAGCTACGACAACAATGTGTCGTTGGACCTCCGCTTCAAGGTGCCGCATCGCGACAAATTCGCCGCGCTGAGCGACATCAAGGCGGAAGTGGAACTCGGCTTCGATCTGAAGCTGGCGTTCAACGAAGCGCAGCGCTGCCTGAATTGCGACGTGCAGACGGTGTTCGACGACAAGCTGTGCATCGAGTGCGATGCCTGCGTCGATATCTGCCCGGTGGACAGCATCAGCTTCACCGCCAATGGCGAAGAGGCCGATCTCCGTACGCGGTTGAGCGCGCCGGCGACCAATCTGACGCAGTCGCTGTACGTGTCGAAAGACCTGAAGACCGGCCGCGTGATGGCGAAGGACGAGGACGTCTGCCTCCATTGCGGGCTTTGTGCGGAACGCTGCCCGACGGGCGCGTGGGATATGCAACGTTTCCTGATCGACGTAGCACAGGCGGAGAGCGCATGTTGCAGCAAGTAGACCGTGTGGCCCCCGCGATTAAGGGTATCCAACGGGTTAACGATTTCGTCGTTAAATTCGCCAATGTGAACGGCTCCGGTTCGGCCAGCGCCAACGCGCTGTTCGCCAAATCGGTGCTGCGCATGGGCGTGACGGCGACGCCGCGGAACATTTTTCCGTCCAACATTCAGGGCCTGCCCACGTGGTACGAGGTTCGGATTTCCGAAGCCGGCTACATGGGCGCGCGCGGCGGCGGTCCCGACCTGATGGTCGCGATGAACCCGCAGACCTGGGACGCCGACGTGAAGGGCATCGAGCCCGGCGGCTACCTGTTCTACGACAACACCAAGCCGATGCCGCCGTCGAAGTTCCGCGACGACATCGTGGTGATCGGCGTGCCGCTGACCCGCATGACGAATGAGGCGTACAGCAACCCGCGCGAGCGGCAGCTGTTCAAAAACATCGTCGGCCTGGGCGCGCTGGCCGCGCTGCTGGACATGGATGTCCCCTGCATCGAGCAGCTGTTGGCCGAACAGTTCAAGAACCGGGAACGGCTGATCAAGGCGAACGTGCAGGCGCTGCACATGGGCCTGGACTGGGTGAAAGCGAACCTGGATTGCCCGATCGGCCTGACGCTGCGTAAAGCCGATTCCGTCGGCGACCGCATCCTGATCGACGGCAATGCCGCGGCGGCCTTGGGCGCGGTGTATGGCGGCGCGACCGTCTGCGCTTGGTATCCGATCACGCCGTCCTCCTCGGTGGCGGAAGCTTTCACCAGCTATTGCAACCGCCTGCGGGTCGACAAAGCCACCGGCAAGAAGAATTTCGCCATCGTGCAGGCCGAGGATGAACTGGCTTCCATCGGCATGGTCATCGGCGCGGCCTGGAACGGGGCGCGGTCCTTTACCGCCACCTCCGGCCCCGGCATTTCGCTGATGCAGGAATTCATCGGTCTGGCTTATTTCGCCGAAATCCCGGCGGTGATCATGGACGTACAGCGCTCCGGCCCGTCCACGGGCATGCCGACGCGCACGCAGCAGACCGATATTACCGCCTGCGCCTATGCCAGCCACGGCGACACCAAGCACGTGCTGCTGATCCCCGAAGACGGCTTCGAGTGCTTCGAATTCGGCTCTCTGGCGTTCGATCTGGCGGACCGGTTGCAGACCCCGATCTTCCTGATGCTCGATCTCGAGATCGGTATGAACGACCGTCTGACGAAACCGTTCCAGTGGGACGACAGCCGCAAGATGGATCGCGGCAAGGTCATGACCGCCGAGGAACTGCAAGCGGGCAAGAAGTTCGGCCGCTATTTGGACGTCGACGACGACGGCATCACCTACCGCACCTATCCCGGCACCCACCCGACCAAGGGCGCCTTCTTCACCCGCGGCACCTCCAAAGACTCGATGGCTCGGTACTCCGAAGAAGGCCCGGACTATCAGGAGAATATGGAGCGGCTGCTGAAGAAGCACCGCACCGCCCGCACGATGGTGCCGCCGGCGATCGAACGGAAGGCGAAGCAGCCGACCAAGTACGGCGCGATCTACTTCGGATCCACCAGCCCGGCGATGCCGGAAGCAGATGAGCAGTTGAACGCGCTGGGCGTGTCGCTCGATCTGCTGCGCGTCCGTGGCTTCCCGTTCGGCGATGAGGTCGAAGCCTTCATCGAAGCCCACGAAAAGGTGTTCGTGATCGAGCAAAACCGCGACGGCCAGCTGCGTTCGCTGCTGATCAACGAGCTCGAGATCAACCCGAAGCAACTCGTCAAAATCCTGCACTACGATGGGACGCCGATCACCGCGCGCTTCATCTCCGGTGCGATCGCCGACGCGTTGCAGATTGCCAAACCCGCCAAGCAGTCCGAGGTGGTGTCATGACCTTCATTCCCAAACCCAAGCTGCATCACCCCGACCTCGTTAAAAACGCGCTGGGTTATACCCGCCGCGACTACGAAGGCCCGGTGTCCACGTTGTGCGCCGGCTGCGGCCACGACAGCATCAGCGCCGCCATCGTCAAGGCGTGCTTCGAGCTGGATATCGAGCCGCATCGCGTCGCCAAGATGTCCGGCATCGGTTGCTCGTCCAAGACGCCGACCTACTTCCTGGGCGCCTCGCACGGTTTCAATTCCGTCCATGGCCGCATGCCTTCGGTCGCGACGGGCGCCAATCTGGCCAACAAGGACCTGATCTACCTCGGCGTGTCCGGCGACGGCGACAGCGCTTCGATCGGCATCGGCCAGTTCGCCCACGCCATGCGGCGCGGCGTGAACATGGTCTACATCGTCGAGAACAACGGCGTGTACGGCCTGACCAAAGGCCAGTTCTCCGCCACATCCGACAAGGGCGCGAAATCCAAGCGCGGCGTCGTCAACAGCGACGAAGCCATCGACCTTGTGGGTCTGGCGCTGCAACTGGGCGCGACGTTCGTGGCGCGCAGCTTCTCGGGCGACAAGGCGCAGTTGGTGCCGCTGATCGAGGCCGCGTTGCAGCACAAGGGCATCGCCTTCATCGACTGCATCTCCCCCTGCGTGGCGTTCAACAACCACGAAGGCTCGACCAAAAGCTTCGACTACGTCCGCGAACACAATGAGGCGTTGAACAGCCTCGATGTGATCAGCGGCCGCGAGGAAATCACCGTCGATTACGAGCCGGGCACCATGGAAATGGTCACCCAGCACGATGGTTCGGTGCTGGCGCTGCGCAAGCTGCACACGAGCTACGACGTGAACGACCGTGTGGCGGCGCTGACCTATATGCAGGAACGTGCGGCGGCCGGCGAAATCGTGACCGGCCTGTTGTATGTCGATCCGAACCCGCGCGATCTGCACGCCCATCTGGACACGGTCGAGACCCCCCTGAACGCCCTGAACGACGACGCGCTTGTCCCGGGTGCTCGGGCGCTGGAACGGATCAACGCCGGTCTGCGGTAAGCGCGGTGTTCGAGGGCGTCAAAGTCTGCATGTTCGACCAGTACGGTACGCTGGTCGATATGCAAGGCGGCCTGATCGAGGTTGCGAAGCCTTATCTCGCGGCCAAGGGGTGGACCGGCAATCCTAACTCGTTCGTCACTTGGTGGCGGCGGACGCACTACGAAAACTCCATGATCGATGCGCTGCTGCACAAGCAGCACATGCCGTATCGCGAGATCGGGCATCTGTCGGTGACCCAGGTGCTGCGCCGAGCGGGGATCGCGCACACGGCCGAGGAAGTGCGGGAACTGGTCGCGAGTATCGAACGGCTGAAGCCCTTCCCGGAGATTCCGGCGGCGCTGGATCGGCTGCGGACGAAATTCCAAATCGCGGTGCTGTCGAACGGCGACCCCGACATGCTGGAAGCCGCCAAGGCGCATCACGGCTTGCACTACGACGCCACGATCTCGGTCGCCGAGGCCAATGCGTTCAAGCCGCATGTCGCGACCTACACGAAGGCCGCGGAAATCCTGGGCCTGCGGATGGATGAAATCCTGTTCGTCGCCAACCATGAATTCGACTGCGTCGGCGCCAAGGCCGCCGGCATGCGCGCGGCGTTCATCGATCGCCGGCAACGCCCGTTCGCGGAGTGGCCGTATCAGCCGGACGCGATCGTGCGGGATATGACGGCGTTAGCGGATTTGCTGGTCGGGGCTGGCTAAAGCGGTTTCACGGCGACTGGAAATTTGACACTGGCCTGTCTGTCATTGCGAGAAGCGCAGCGACGAAGCAATCCAGCGCCGCCTCCCTTGATTTGCGTCACTGCGCCCCCAGTGACAGAGGGTCAGCGCGCGTGAGGACGATGGTACGGCAACCCGCTGTCTACATCATGGCGTCCAAGCGCAATGGGACACTCTATGTCGGTGTCACATCGAACCTGCTCCAGCGGGCATGGCAACACCGAACTGGCGCAACATCCGGTTTCGCCACGCGTTACGACTGCAAGCAACTCGTATGGTTCGAGGAACATCCCGATATGCCAGCCGCCATCGCGCGGGAAAAGCAATTGAAAGCCGGCTCCCGCGCGCGAAAAATGGCGTTGATAGAAGCGACGAACCCCTTTTGGAGGGACCTTTACGACGGCCTCCTTTGATCGCGATTCTGCCAATCCCGTCATGCGAGTGAAGCAGTCCAGTGCCATGGCCTCCTGGTTTGCTTCGCTTCGCTCGCAATGACGGCTGTGCTTTCGGTCAACCAGATTCCGTTCTACTGGCCTTCCTCGGGGAGCGGTTCCAGTTCCACGTTCCGGTACAACTCCTCCAATGGCACCGAAATCCCGACCTCCGGCAAATGCAGGACCGCGTTGTCGCCGGATACGGTCTCGGTCAGCCAGTCCTGGTCCCGGCGCATGAACATGATCGCCGCCTTCTGCGTCTGCTGCACGACGATGTAGCGCTGGATGCTGGGCGTCGCACGGTAGGAGCGGTTTTTCACAATCAGGTCGGTCTGGTAGCTGCCTTCGCTCGTGACCTCGAACACGACCACGGGGTCTTCCGCGACGGTCGCTTTCGGGGCGACGGGGCGGCAGGTGACGAACGCGTCGGGGTAGTAAACCTTACCATCGGCGACGATTTTGACGGTGGGCCCCAGCACGCGGCACGGTCCGTTCATGAGACGCTCCACCAGCACGGTGCGGATATTGAATGTGATACGATCCTCGGCAACCGTCGCCCCGGTCGGCCCGATCGGGTGAAACCCGTCGAATTCGTAACGCAGTTCCTGACGTTCCTCCCATGCGAGGAATTCCGGCAGCGTCATCGGCTTGCGAAGGGAAGCGCCCATACACCGATTGTATAACCAAACGAGCGCCGCTGTTCCAAACATTTCCCCGGTTGACCCGCCCCCCGCGCCCGCGCTGAATACGTCCAACGCAGAAACAGGGGAAAACGACCATGCCCACCGTCCTCTACTCCGAGAAATCCTACCCCGACGACAGCGTCGAACGCCGCATTTACGGCCCCGACGTGCGGGTGATCTTCCCGCCCGCGCCCACCACCGGTCTGGCCGACCTGTCCGACGAAGACTGCGCCGCCGCCGAAGGCCTGATGATCCTGCGCTACAAGGTCACCGCCAAGGATCTGGAGCGGTTCCCCCGCCTCCGCGCGATTTGCCGCATGGGCGTCGGCTACGACAACCTCGACCGCGTCGCCGCCAACGGCCGGCAGATCATGATCCTCAACGTCCCCGACTACGGCACGACCGAGGTCGCGGACCATGCGATGTCGCTGGCCTTGGCCCTGCGCCGCGGCCTGCTGATGCACCTGGAGGCGCAGCGCGCCGATCCGCCGGCGGCGTGGCGCTATATCGACGATCCGTTGTTGAAGCGTTCCTCCGTGCAGACCTTCGGCATCGTCGGCATGGGCCGCATCGCCACCGCCGTCGCGCTGCGCGCCAAGGCGTTCGGCTTCCGCGTCGTGTTCTTCGATCCCAATCTGCCGAACGGGGTCGAACTCGGCCTGGGCATTCAGCGCGCGCCGACGCTGGAGGCGCTGCTGGAGCAGACCGACACGCTCTCCATCCACGTGCCGCTGACCCCGGAAACCCGGGGTCTCATCGACGACCGAGCGTTGTCGCTGCTGCCCAAGGGCGCGGTCCTCGTGAACACCGCGCGCGGCCCCATCGTCGATATCGACGCCGTCGCCAAGCACCTGAAAAGCGGTCATTTGTCCGGTGTCGGCCTGGACGTGGTCCCCGTCGAACCGCCGGTCGAACCCGTCCCCGAGCTGATCCGAGCCTATCGGGCGCGGGAGCCATGGACGATCGGGCGGCTGATTATCACGCCGCATTCCGCGTTCTATACGCCGCAGGCCTGGGACGACATCCGTTCGAAATCCGCGGAAACCATGCGCGCGGCGCTGCTCGGGCCGAAGCCGCAGAACGTGATTCCGCCGGAATCCTATTGAACCACTCCGGGTCCCGTGAGCGGGATCACCCGGCCTTCCAACCGGTTGCCGCCAAGGATAGCCGGCGCTGTTGTGTTGTTGCGAACGAAGTGCGTGGGGTTTTGCACGGCGCTGACAAAAGCATTGTCGCGCACGATCAGCGATAGGGTGGCGTTCTTGACGCCCTCTTCGCCGATCGTGATGGCCACTTCCGGATTGCCGCTGTTCGGGCCTTTTTGTAGCGAATTCCGCTCGATCAGGACGTCGCCGCCGTTGGGGATGTCGATCAGGTAGCTGGACGTGCCGCTATCCCCGTGGGCGATGTCGCTGTCCCGCACGATCGTGGTCCGAGCACGCGATTTGATGTGATGAGCGGTGCGCGTGTCCAGGAAGTGGCAGCGCGCCACATCCAGCAGCGCGATGGGTTTGCCGACGTAGATGCCGTGGGCGCAGGATCCTTCGCAGGAGCCGTTGCCCCGGAACCGGCTGTCCACCACGCGAATTTGGCTGGCCGGCCCGCCCCCGGCCAGAATGCCGTTCTCGTTGTCCTCGAACCGGCTGTTCTCCACCAGTAGATTGACGCCTTCCGCCAGTATCCCGGCGGCGGTGTGCCAATGCCCGTGTGCGCCCGAAAAGGCGATGTTCCGTACTGTCGTGTTGTTGCCGATGACGATGAAGATGCCGCGTTCGGCGCAGGCTGGCCCGGCCATCGTGACGCCCGGTGCGCGGCCTTCGATCACCAGATTGGACGCCACCCAGATCGCGCAATCCCGGTAGATGCCGGGGTCGATCGTCACCCGATCTCCGTCGTGGGCCACCGCGGCGGCCTGGCTTGGCAAGCGCAACGCGCGATGGGGCCCGACCGACAGCACCCGCGCTTGCGCCGGCAAGGCGGCGGTGGACAGCAGCAGCGTTGCGAGGAGAAAAGCGATTGCGCTATGCCGGATCATCGAAGGCTGGGCGTCGGTCATGACGCAGGCATCGTCCGAGGGGCCGCTGTACGTCAAGATGTCCGACCGTCCGACCGATACAGGCGCGCCGTTGGTGGTGCATGTCTTCCCGAGCTTCGCGGTCGGCGGGGCACAGGTGCGTTTCGCGGCGATCGCCAACCATTTCGGGCGGGCGTTTCGGCATATCGTCGTGTCTTTGGATGGCAATCTGGAATGCCGGGAACGGCTGCGGCCCGATCTGGATGCGGTCTTTCCGGTCGTCGATGCGACGAAAGGCGCGATGTTCGCCAATGCCCGACGCTTTCGCCGGCTGCTGAAGGAATGGCGTCCGGACGTGCTGGTGACGGGCAATTGGGGCGCCATCGAGTTCGCGATGGCCAATATTCCGCCGGTCACCCGCCATATCCATATCGTCGATGGGTTCGGACCGGAGGAACGCGCCGTGCAGATTCCTCGGCGCGTCTGGACCAACCGTATTGTCCTCGCGCGCAGTCAGGTTGTGCTGCCGTCGCACAATCTGGTGCGGATCGCGACGGAGGTCTGGAAACTCAATCCCAAACGGGTGCGCTATGTCCCTAACGGGATCGACCTGACCCGCTTCGCCGCACCGGACCGCTCCGCTCGGGTGGAGGTGCCGGTCATCGGCACGATCGCCGCGTTGCGCGAGGAAAAAAACCTCGGACGCCTGCTGCGCGCCTTCGCCATCGCCGCGTCCCGCGCGCCGGGTCGCCTGACGATCGTCGGCGACGGGGGGGAGCGGGCGGGCCTGACCGCGCTCGCAGCCGAACTTGGTGTTGCGGATCGGGTCCTGTTCACCGGGCATCGTACCGACACGCCGGCGCTCTATGCTGGGTTCGACGTGTTCGCGTTGTCGTCGGACACCGAACAGATGCCGCTGTCGCTGATCGAGGCGATGGCCTGCGGGCTGCCGGCGGCCTCGACCGATGTCGGCGACGTGCGGTCGATGCTGCCGGCGGAACAGGGCGGGTTCGTGGTGCCGTTGTCCGATGAGGCGTTGGCGGATGCCCTCACCGCGCTGTTGCGCGACCGCGCCCTGCGTTTGCGCCTGGGTGCCGCGAACCTCGTCAAAGCGACCAGGGATTTCGCCGATACCGCGATGTTCGAGCGTTACAGAGCGTTGTGGACCGGTTCGTGATTCAGGTCCGCCTAACCGAAGTCGCGGATGTGACGGCCCTGGAGACGCGTTGGCGCGCGCTGGAGGCCCGTTCGGACGCCTCTTTTTTTCAAAGCTGGACCTGGACCGGCTGTCTGGCGGCGGAACGGTTTCCCGACCCTGTCCTGGCGGAGGCGACGGAAAACGGAGAGACCGTTGGGTTGGCGCTGTTCAACCGCCGGAGGGGGTGTCTGTATCTGGGGGAAACCGGCGCGGCGCCCTTCGACCGGCTGGCCATCGAACATAACGGCCCGCTGGCGACGCGGCCGGATGTCGCGGCGGCAATCCTGCGGTTCGTGGCGGCGCGGCACGACGCGATGCTGAGCGGGCTGTCGGACGCCGCGCCGGGATTGGCGTTGAAAATCCAGGCCGCGCCGTTCGCGGACCTGTCTGCCCCGGGCTACATGGACCGCCGGAGCGCCAACACGCGCCAGCAAATCCGCCGCTCCGACCGCGCTTTCGGCAACCCGCGGATTGCTCGGGCCGAAACCGAGGAGACGGCGCATGCGTGGCTGGATAAGATGGCGGTCCCGCATCAGGCCACATGGACCGCGCGCGGAGAGCCTGGCTGTTTCGCCGACCCGTTTTTCGGCCGGTTCCATCATGCCCTTATCGCCCGTGGCATGTCCCGGGGGGAGATCGATCTGTGGCGGATCGAAAGCGACCGAGGCATCGTCGGCATTCTCTACAATTTCCGCTATCGCGGCCGCGCCTTGGCCTATCAAAGCGGTTTCGCCTACGATCCGGCGGACGCCAGGCGCAAACCGGGCCTGACCTGCCATCGCCTCGCGATCGAGGCCTGCCAGCGGGAAGGGGTGTTGTGCTACGATTTCCTGGCCGGCGACTCCCGCTACAAGCGCAGCTTGGCCGATGGGGCTGGCACGATGCTCTGGGTTTTGGCGGGGCCCTGGTGGTCGCCGCGGCTGCTGGTGCATCGGGCGCGTGCGGCGGCGGCGGGTTTGCGGGATATCGTGCGCGGCGGAGGTTCGCATCGGGTGAAACACGGGCTGCTCTCCACGACGTCGGTTCTGGCTCTGCTGGCCTTGGGCGGCGGCCGGGTCGCGGCGGCACCGATCGTGCGCATCGCGGACGGTGCCCCGACCGGCGTGGCGGGGCAGACGGATGTTCTGCGCGACAGTCTCGCGCTGTTCGCACCCCAGCCAGCGGCCATTGGGGAGGTCTTGCCCCAAGCCGCGACAGATGAGGTTCGGCTGGCGGCCGGACCGGCGCTGTCGCAATCGCCCAGCGCTACCTACACCTACAAGCCGCAGACTCCGCTGGCGCAAACGGCGCGCGACCGAAGCGCCGCGTTCAGCCGCCGTAATCCTGGCAATGTCAGCAATCTGAACGGTACGATCGGCACCGCGCGCGAAGGCCTGTTCGCGGTGCCGGCCCTGGAGGTGATGATCAATGAGACGCCGGCGCGTGCTTTCAATTATATCTTCCGCCCTACCTTGAACACGGACCCGGCGGCGGCACCCGCGGACTCGGCCGATATCGTGCAACGGATCGCGCCGCGCGGCGATCCCGGGCATTCGGTTTTCATCGGCGTCCGGCCCGCGGTCACGGAATCCGCGAACAATGGGCGCGATACGTCGATCTTCGGTGCGACCGGAACGGCGACGCCGACAGTCGTTCTCGAATCCGTACCAGGGCGTAACGCGCGCGTCGCGGCCGGACCGTCGGCGATCGACGGCGCGATCCTCTATCAGTTGGAAAAGCCGTTGGCGACGACCATCGGGTTTTCCACCCGCGATGTGCGGCCGACGTCGGTCCCCGCCGGCGCGGCGGAGACCTCGACGCTCGGATACACCTACGTTCCGATGCCGCGCGCTGGGCGCGACAGCACCGCCGCGGCGCCTCGCCTGTCGGCGACGGTCGCGGCGTCGGAGGGCGATGCACCCGATCGCACGTTGCCGGCGCAAGTGGCGGTAGGCCGGGTCGCGGCCAGCACCGTTGGTGCGGCCTATCGTCGAACGCCGTCCCAGGAAGGGGGCATCGACCGGTTCCCGGTCGGCAATGGCGCATCGGCGCAAGAACAGGTGTTCGTGCCGATCGCGATCAAGAGTGTGTTGTCCGATCCGGGGAGCGGCGTAGGCTCGTTGCTCGAGGCCGATAGCGATGAGAGCGGCGGCGGTGTGTCGCTGTCCTTCCTCGGTCTGGCAGCGGCGGCCGTGGTGCTGCCGTTGAGCGGGGCCATCGTCGGATATCGGCTGATCCGGCGCGCCGCGATCAAACGGATGACCGGGTAAGCCGCGTTCGTAGGCGCCCCATATCGTGCCGTAGCATCGCCAACAGGCCGGCGGGATGCCGAGGGTCGATCAGCAGCAGTCCGATGCGCTGGCGCCGTTCGGATGCCCAGTCGCGCTTGTAGGGATCGTCGCCGCGGCCGAAATCGATGGCTTCCACCCCGTCCACGTCGAGCAGATGCCGCAGCATCGTCGCGGTCAGGACCGTGCCGGGCGAGTAAGCCTTGAAGGCCTCATCATGCGCCAGTTTCAGCACCGTGGCTTGGCCGCGTTCCACGATCCAAAACTGAGCCGCGACCGGTTGGCCGGCCAGCGACCAGATGCCGAGACGCAATATGCCCCGTTCGGCCGCGACCCGGATCATCGCCGCGTTGAACCGGGGAAACGGTTCCGGGTCTTTCCAGCTTTTGGCATAGACTGCTTCGAACGCAGCGATCCCTTGCTCCAGCCCCTCCGTCCCTTCGATCGACGTGAAGCGCGCCTCTGGCTCACGGTCCGCTCGGCGCAGGCGACGGCGGATGGTTTCGCGCAGGGCGCCGGGCCGGCGGGCGAGGTAGCCGGTCCACCCGAGCGTCGCCACGTTTTCGTACCAGTTGCCGAAATGGGCGAAGCGGCGGACGGACAGACCGGCGTCTTGCGCGCCGGCGATGAGGGCGTCGAGGTGCGGCCATTCCTCGGGCAATGCATCCAGGCGGGTGACGCCGTTGCGGCGGCACATGCGGGCGAAGGCGGCGCACACGGCGACGGCGTCGGCCCCCGGGGCGATCAGGGGCGTGTAGCGGCAGGTGTAGGGGGTGGTGAAGCTTCGCCAGCGCGCGCCGGCCGCGCGGATCAGTGGGAACAGGCCGGCGGGTTTGCCGCCGATCCGGCATAGGACGAAACCGGCTTCGGACCCGCGCGGCATTGCCTCCATCTGGATGAGGCGCCACCAGGATTGCGTGGCGAACACGGAGTCCGCCGTAGCGAACAGGGTATCCGTGTCGGCCGGCAGCGCGTCGAGGGACGGGTAGAGGATGGCGGGATCAGCGGAGCGCATACCATGCATAGCCGATCCATTCGTGCAGGGCGAAGTAGCTGACAGTCCAAGTGGAGGCGCGTGGCAGGAAATCGTCCAGAATGGCGCCGTCCCGCTCATCCGGCGGCGTCGGGGCGGCGGTCGCGGTCAGGCCGGTGCGTGCGAAGGCCAGCAAGGCCCGTTTCATATGCCACGCGTGCGTTACCACGTAGACCGAACCGATGCCCGCGGCTTTCAGGATTTCAGCGCTGAATCGGGCATTTTCCCAGGTGTCGCGGGATCGGTTTTCGGTCCAGGCGACGGGCGTGAGGAAATCGTCCCGCATCGTGCCCGCCATGATATCGGCGATGGAGGGGAGGTCGGGTTGCAGGGCGCCACCCGAGATCAGCACCGGCAGGCCGGTACGGCGATGCAGTTGGGCGGCGATCCGCAAACGCTCCAACGACAGCGGCCCGACCACGGCCTCCGGAATGTCGCTGGTGCGGCGAATTTCCGCGCCCAGCACGACGATGGCGGCTGGGGGCGCGGTGGGGGAGGGGGTACGGGGCAGGTCCTGTTCCAACCGGTTCAGAATGCGGTCGGCGACGACGGGCATGCCCAGAAGTATCAGGCCGGCGGTGGAGAGTGCGATCAGGACGCGGCGTGCCCGCATCATCGACGCGGGCAGCAGAATGGCCAGCAGCGTCAGGGTGACGAAGCCGAACGGCGGCAGCAGAAGGCTGACGAAGACGTTTTTGATGAACACCGTGGCTGGTTAGCGGTTCGCGGCCATCCACGCCAGCACGCCCGCGAGGCCAGTGCGCAACGGCACGGGATCGGCGGCATGCAGCGCGGCGCGCAGCCGGGCCGGATCGCCCAAGGAATGCCGGATTTCTCCGGCGCGCGGCGGCTGGAAGCTGTGGTTCAGCGGCTTGCTCGCGAGATCGGCGATCAGATGCGCGAGGTCCAGGACCGAGGTCGCCTGCCCGGTGCAGACGTTGAACACTGGGGCATCGGCGGGCTTCAACGCCATCGCCGCCAGCAATGCCTTCACGACATCGGATACATGGACGAAATCGCGTGTTTGTCCGCCGTCCCCGAAAATCGCGATCGGCGCGCCGTCGCCGATCCTCTGGCAGAAGATGGAGATCACACCGGAATAGGGCGATTTCGGGTCCTGGCGGGGGCCGTAGACGTTGAAGAAGCGCAGCCCCACGGTGGGGATGCCGTGGACATGGCTGGCGACGCGGGCGTGCAGTTCGCAGCCCAGCTTGTCGGCGCCGTAGGCAGAGAGAGGGCGGCGTTCACAGTCCTCGTGGATCGGGACGGTCTGGCAGTCGCCGTAGACGGCAGCCGAGGAGGCTTAGACGACCGGGGCCTTGCTGCCCTGCTTATGGATCGCATCGAGGATTTCGATCGCGCCGGTCAGGTTGGCGCGATGCGTGCCGGTCCAATCGTTGACCCCGCGTTCGACGGAGGCGATGGCGGCGAGGTGAAAGCAGCCATCGATCCCCTGTGTGGCCCGAGCAGCGGCGGCGGGATCGGCGATGTCGCCTTTTTGGAAATCGACTCCCGGCGGCAGGTTGCTGAGGTGCCCGGTGGACAGATCGTCCAGCACCCGCACCCGGTCGCCGCGCGCGATCAGCGCGTCGCAAAGGTGGGATCCGATGAAGCCGGCGCCGCCGGTGACGAGATACAGCGCCATGGTCAGCCGTGCGGTCGCAGGATTTGGCGGAGGACGGAGCCGTCGGAGAGCTTATCGAAGCCCTCATTGATCTGGTCGAGGCCGATGAAGCCGGAACGGAGTTTCCCGACCGGCAGTTTGCCGCGCTGATACAAGCCGAGGAAGCGCGGAATGTCGCGTTTGGGGATGCAACTGCCCATGTAGCTGCCCCTGATGGATTTCTCGTCGGACACGAGGGCGGCGTGCAGATAGGAGAAACTGGCGTTGGTGGCCGGCAGGCCGGCGCTGACCACCATGCCGCCTCGGGCCGCGATGGCGTAGGCCATGTTCATCGCCGGGATCGAGCCGGCGGTTTCCACCACGTAGTCCAGCCCGCCATCGGTCGCGTCGCGGATTTCCTGCACCGCGTCGGCGTTGCCGGCCAGGAACGTGTCGGTGGCACCGAGTTCCCGCGCCAGTTTCAGCTTGTCGGCGCTGAGGTCGACCGCGACGATGCGTTCGGCGCCCGCGATGACCGCGCCCATCAGCGCGTTCATGCCGACGCCGCCGAGGCCCACCACGGCGACCTGCCCGCCCGGCGGCACCTGCGCCGTGTTCAGCACCGCGCCGACGCCGGTCAGGACCGCGCAGCCGAAGATGGCGGCATCCTCCAGCGGGATATCGTTTGGGATTTTGATCAACGCGTTCTGCGACACGACTGCGTATTGCGCGAACACCGAGAGGCCGGAGTAGTGGTAGATCGGCTCCCCTTTCAACGACAGCCGGCGGGCGCCGGAGATCAGCGTGCCGTTGGTACGGCTGGCGGAGGCGCCCTGGCACAGGTTCGGCCGGCCGGCGTTGCAGTAGCGGCAGTCGCCGCAACTGGTGACGAAGACGCTGATGACGTGATCGCCGGGCTTCAGGTTGGTCACGCCAGGGCCGACTTCCTCGACGATCCCCGCGGCCTCATGACCGGGAATGGTCGGCAGCTTGCGGGCGCGCAGGTTTTCGATGGTGGACAGGTCGGAGTGGCAGAGGCCGGCGCCGATGATTTTATACAGAACCTCGCCGGGGCCGGGGGGATCGAGATCGACCTCCTCGATTGTCATCGGCAGGCTGGTGGCGTAGGGGCGGGGCTTGCCTTGCTCGCGCAGCACAGCGGCTTTCATTTTCATCGGGGCGGCTCCTTCGTTCCGGCGCGTTTATCGGCGGGCGGGAGTTATCCGGCAAGATCGGTGCTGGCGATAAATTGGCAGCCTTTCGACATCAGGCGGGCGCGCATGGCGTCGATGGTCGCGGGGGCGATGCCGCGACAGGCGTCTTCCACGATGGTGACGGTGTAGCCGAGGCGCAGCGCGTCCTCGGCCGACCAGCCGACGCAATAATCGGTGGCGAGGCCGGTCATATAGATGTGGGTAAAGCCCCGCTGGCGGAGCCAGCCGTCGAGACCGGTATGCGTGGTGCGGTCATTCTCGAAGAGCGCGGAATAGCTGTCGAGGTGCGGGCGGAAGCCTTTGCGGACGATCACCTCGATCCTTGTCTGGTCGATGGCGGCGTGGATCGCGGCGTTGGGACTGCCGGCGATGGCGTGATCGGGCCAGAGCGTGTCGCCGTTGAAGGTGTCGAACGGCGCTTTGCCGGGGTGGCTGCTGGCGAAGGACGCGTGCCCCGGCGGGTGCCAGTCCTGGGTGGCGAAGGCGTGCGCGAAACGCGACTGTAGGCGGTTGATCACCGGGAGGATTTCGTGGCCGCCCGCCACCGCCAACTCACCCCCCGGCATGAAGGTGGGCTGAGCATCCACGATGCCCAGGATATCGGTGTCCGGATCGATGCGCATGCGGGCCTCCTGTCGTGCGGGGAGAATAGCACGGCGTTGCGCGGCGGGGAAAAATCGGTGAGCATTGTTGGCAATAAGGGGGAGACGGCGATGCGGCGCTTGATGGCGTTGGTTCTGGCTTTGACATGGTGTGGCGGGG
>Ga0214180_1000138_pt1 | contig 28589 bp, 23 predicted proteins | sample TroBogEpilimnion_22_FD_153018 | JGI IMG/M metagenome (GOLD analysis project Ga0214180, IMG submission 153018) | Freshwater microbial communities from Trout Bog Lake, WI - 16OCT2007 epilimnion | ecosystem: Environmental > Aquatic > Freshwater > Lake > Epilimnion/Euphotic zone | place: Trout Bog... | reverse complement strand
AACTGCGAGTCGTCGTTATTCGACGTCGCCACCAGAAATGTCAGCAACCTTCTTCTTACCCGCTGAGACGAATGGCATCATCTCGCGGAGCTTCTTGCCGATGTCCTCAATTGGGTGCTTTTTACCGTTTTCGCGAAGCTCGCGGTAACGGGGGCGACCAATCTCATTCTCCTTGATCCACTCGGCCGCAAATGTGCCGTCCTGGATTTCGGTCAGAATCTTCTTCATCTCGGCCTTTACGGCGGGGGTCACGACGCGTGGGCCACGGGTCAAGTCACCGTACTCAGCGGTGTCCGAGATCGAGTAGCGCATACCGGTGATGCCCTCTTCGTACATGAGGTCGACGATGAGCTTCAACTCGTGCAGACACTCGAAGTAGGCCGACTCGGGCTGATAGCCCGCCTCGACCAGCGTCTCGAAGCCGGCGCGGACGAGTTCAGTCACGCCACCACAGAGAACGGCCTGCTCGCCGAAGAGGTCCGTCTCGGTCTCTTCGGTGAAGGTCGTCTCCAGCACACCGGCGCGAGCCGAGCCGACACCGGCGGCGTAGGCCAGGGCGATGCCGTGGGCGTTGCCCGTGGCGTCCTGGTGCACGGCGATCAGGGCGGGCACGCCGCCACCTTCGGTGAAGGTGCGAGGAACCAAGTGACCAGGTCCCTTGGGTGCAACCATGGCGACGTCAACGTCAGCGGGTGGGTTGATGAGGTTGAAGCGGATGTTGAAGCCGTGAGCGAACAACAGGCACTTGCCAGCGGTGAGGTGCGGGGCGATGTCCTCGTCGTAGTTGGCCTTCTGCTGGGTGTCCGGCGTCAAGACCATGATGACGTCGGCTTCGGCGCAGGCGTCGGCAATGGTGCGCACACGCAGGCCGGCCTCTTCGGCCTTGGCAATCGAGGTGGAGTTGGCGCGCAGGCCGACGCGAACGTCAAAGCCCGAGTCGAGCAGGTTCAAGGCGTGGGCGTGGCCCTGAGAGCCGTAGCCGAGGATGGCAATCTTCTTGTCCTTCAACAAGGCGGGATTGACATCGGCTTCGTAGTACATCGTGGTCATGGTTCTTTTCTTTCTCTTATTCAGCAGGAATCACGACGACGTTGTCGTTCCCAGTCTAGGCAATGCCACACGACCGGTTCGGTGGAGTTCGACCGTGTCGTAGTTATCGAGCTGGCGCTCGAGTTCGTCGCAGGCGGCCGGCGTGCCGGCCAGCATCAGCGTGATGGAGTGCGCGTCCACGTCCACAATGGCGGCGCCGGAGTTGGCGACGACGTCGGACAGGGGCGTGCGACTGTTCACGTCGGTGCGAATCGTGGCGAGCAGCAGTTCACGTTCCAAGGCATCCTTGGGTGAAATGTCACTAATTGCCACCACGTTGACCAGCTTGTCGAGCTGTTCGACGATCTGCTCGAGCGGGGCCGATTCGGCGTCCACCACGATGGTGATGCGCGAAAAGCGGGCCGACGTTTCGGCTGGCGCCACGGCGAGTGAGTAGATGTTGAAACCGCGACGAGCAAAGAGTCCGGCCACGCGCGAGAGGACACCCGACTTGTTCTCCACCAGCACCGACAAGATGTGGTGCTGCACGGGAGTGCGGTCAGTTACGCCAAGGAACGGTTCGGGAGCCATTTATGCCTCTCTCTGCAGTGGGTGGACCATGATGTCGTCGTTGGAAGCACCGGCGGCCACCATTGGGAAGACCTTCTCGCGAGCGTCGGTACGGAAGTCGATAACCACCGGGACGTCGTTGATCTCGTTGGCCTGACGAATCGCCTCGTGCATCTCTTCCACGGTGCGGGCGCGCAGACCAACACAGCCCATCGCTTCGGCCCACTTGACGTAGTCGGGCAGGTCGGCCGAGAGGTAGACCTCGGAGTAGCGCTCCTCGTAGAACATCTCCTGCCACTGGCGGACCATGCCCAGGTAGGCGTTGTTCAAAATGGCGATCTTGACCGGAATGCCTTCGGCGCGGGCGGTCACGAGTTCTTGGGCCGTCATCTGGAAACAGCCATCACCGTCAATGCACCAGACCGTCTTGTCGGGTCGACCGACCTTGGCGCCAATGGCCGATGGCACACCAAATCCCATGGTGCCCGCACCACCGGAGTTGACCCAGGTGCCGGGCTCTTCGAACTTCCAGAACTGGCTGGCCCACATCTGGTGCTGCCCGACTCCGGAGGACACGATGGTGCCCGGTTCGGCGGCGGCGTGAATCGACTCAATCACGTACTGCGGACGCAGCAGACCATCCTCGGTCGGGGCGTCGTAGACGAGGGGGAACTGGGCGCGCCACTCGTCAATCTGCTGCCACCACGGACCGAGACCCTTCGGCGTCGCACCGGCGGCGTCGAGCGCCGTGAGGGCGTCGGCGACCGAGGCGCGGATGGCCACGTTGGTGCGGCGGACCTTGTTGAACTCGGCCTTGTCAATGTCGACGTGAATGATCTTGGCCTCGGGTGCGAAGGCGGGAATCTTGCCCGTCACTCGGTCGTCAAAGCGGGCACCGAGCGAGATCAAGAGGTCCGACTTTTGAATCGCGGTCACCGCGGCGTAGACGCCGTGCATACCGGGCATGCCCAAGTTCTGGGGGTGCGAGTCGGGGAAGGCACCGCGCGCCATCAGCGTGGTCACCACGGGCATCTTGGTGCGCTCGGCGAAGGCCAGCAGTTCGGCCGACGCGCCGGACTTCAGGGTGCCGCCGCCAACGTAGAGCACGGGGCGCTCGGCCTGGGCGATGAGTGCGACCGCGGCCTCAATGGAACTGGCGTCGAGGTCGACACTGGGGCGATACCCCGGCAGGTCGAGCTCTTCAATAGTCGACGGGTACCACCACTCCATCGTCGACTGCGACAGGTCCTTGGGCAGGTCAACCAAGACCGGGCCGGGCCGGCCGGTCGTGGCGATGTGGAAGGCGGCCGCAATGGCGCGAGGAATGTCGTTGACGTCGGTGATCAAGAAGTTGTGCTTCGTGATGCCCTGGGTGATGCCCGTGATGTCGCACTCCTGGAAGGCGTCAGTGCCAATAGCGGCCGTGGCGACCTGGCCCGTGATGACGACCAGGGGCGTTGAGTCCATGTAGGCGTTGCCGATGGGGGTGACGATGTTGGTCGCACCGGGGCCGGAGGTCACCATGGCCACACCGGGTCGACCGGTGGCGATGGCGTACCCTTCGGCCATGTGGCCGGCGCCCTGTTCGTGGCGTACGAGGATGTGTCGGATGCTCGAGTCAATGAGCGGGTCGTAGACAGGAAGAATGGCGCCACCGGGCAGGCCGAAGATGACTTCGACGCCTTCCATTTCCAGGCTCTTGATCAGGGCTTGCGCGCCAGTCAGTTGCACGATGATCCTTTACGTTTGCTTATGAAAAAAGGCCTCCCTGTTTGGGAGGCCTCCGGTGTACGACGAGTCGTGACGCCGGCGCCTAAGCGCTTACTACTACCTCTACGAGAAAGAAGTTGGTCACCCCTCTATTTAAGCACAGTCGCTCAGGGGCGGCAACGGGACTACCTCTCGTCTCGCCGGTGTGGGTGCCACACGAAGACAACGGCCGACGTCAACGCCAGCGTGCACAAGACGCCCCCGCCCACCATGGCCACACGGGCGTGGGCGGCGGCGAACGATGCGGCGGTTGATGTCCGGGGCACCCACAGTGACGTGAGGGCCACCAGCAACGACAGCCCGAAGGCGTTGCCAATCTGGACCGCGGCCGAGACCACCCCGGAGGCCGCACCCGCGTCTTTGGGCGAGACGCCGTGAATGGCCGCGGAGGTCAGACGAATCGTTGACGCCCCCTGCCCCACGCCAACGACCAGCATGGGCAATGCCACGGTCCACAGATACGAACCGTTCGACGAGACCCCGGCCATCCAGAATGTGCCAATGCTCACCGTGGCGAGGCCCCCGATCAGGAAGGGGGCCGTGCCGAAACGACGACTCAGCCGAGGGACGAGGAAGGCAATCGCGAAGCTGCCCAACGTCATGGGTAAGAAGGCCAGTCCCGCACCAAAGGGATTCAGTCCGCGCGAAACCTCGAGATACTGGGCGATGAAAAACCAGAAGCCGGCCATTGAGCCGACGAACAAGAAGCGTGCGGTGTTGGCGCCGGAGCGCTCCGCGTTGGCTAATAAGTGCAGCGGCACCAACGGGGCGCTCGCCCGCTGCTCCGTGCGAAAAAAGAGGCCCAGCAGTGCCACGCCAACAATCAGCGGCGCAATGGTGAGTGCCCGGCCCCACCCGTATTCGGAGGCGTTGACGAGTCCGTAGACGATGCCCGTCATGGAGAGCGTCGCCCAGACGGCCCCGGCGACGTCGAGGGGCTCAGTGTGGCGTTCCGTTTCCTTGACGTAATAGCGCGTCGCCACAATCAAGACGAGGCCGATAGGTACGTTGATCCAAAAGGCCCAGCGCCACGACAACACGTGGGTCACGAATCCACCCAGGACGAGACCCAGACTCATACCGATACCGGTGATGGAGCCGTAGACCGCGACCGCGCGGGCCCGGGCCGGGTCCTTGGGAAAGTTGGTTGACAGCAATGCCAACGTCGAGGGGGCAATGAGTGATGCACCCACGCCCTGCAACACACGCGCGACGATGAGCATGACGGCATTGGGTGACCAGCCCGCCATGAGCGAGGCGGCCATGAAAACACAAAGTCCCACCAAGAATCCTCGGCGGCGACCGATGATGTCGCCGACACGAGCGCCGAGCAACAAGAGGCCACCCAGCGAGAGGGCGTAGGCGCTCTGCACCCACGACAAGGTGGCCGCCGAGAAGCCGAGGTTTTCGCGAATTAATGGCAAGGCCGTGATGACGATGGACCCGTCGACAATCAAGATCAAATAGCTCACCGAAATGATGGCGAGGGTGATGAGGGGGTGCTTCAGTTCGCCGTCGTGTGACACGTCAATCCAATCGTGGTAGCGGTGCCGTTACACCGAACACTCCTCTGCCTTTTGCAGACCCACCATCTGAAAACAGATTCGGGAAAGCAGAGGTAATTACCACTTTGCCACGAGAATTTCTCGAGATGGGTATTTCGGCGCTAAATGACAGAATCGTGACAAAAAAGTGATTATTTATCCATTATTGATGACTATCGGGTGTGGCGCATGCATAAAAAGTGCATGAGACTGAGGACGTGTCAAATACCCCAGCATCAGACAAGACCACTCGCGAATTCGGCACCCGCATTCGCGCACTTCGGAAAGAACTGGCTCTCAGCCAGGAAGAGCTCGGCGAAGTCGCCGGACTTCACCGTACCTACATCGGCCACCTTGAGCGTGGCGAAGTGAATCCTTCGCTGATCAACATTCTCCGCGTCGCCAAGGCCCTCAAAGTTGACCCCTCCGACCTCGTGTCCGGGCTCAAAATACCCCGCCGCTAAAACGCCGTTACCAAATACGAACGCGTTCGTCGGGCGCCAGGAACATGGCGTCTGACTCAGTGACGTCGAACGCCTCATAGAACTCGTTGAGGTTACGCACAATCTGATTGCATCGGGCTTCCGCGGGTGAGTGCGGGTCAATCGCTGCCAGACGTCGAGCCTCTTCGGGGCGGGCCTTGCCGCGCCACACCTGGGCCCAGCCCATGAAGACGCGCTGGACGCCGGTGAAGCCGTCGATGACGGGTGCCTCGGCGCCATTGAGCGAAATCTCGTACGCCTTGAGGGCAATCGTGAGCCCGCCCAGGTCGCCAATGTTCTCGCCAATGGTGAAGGCACCGTTGAGGTGCACGTCGGGAGCGGCCAGTGGCGTCAACGCGTCGTACTGCGCGATCAGCTTGGACGTGCGAGCCTCGAAGGCCGCACGGTCGTCGTCGGTCCACCAGTTCGACAAGTTGCCATCACCGTCGTACTTCGACCCCTGGTCGTCAAAGCCGTGGCCGATCTCGTGACCAATAACGGCACCAATGCCGCCGTAGTTCACGGCGTCATCGCCATCAACGTTGAAGAACGGGGGCTGCAAAATGGCGGCCGGGAAGACGATTTGGTTGAGGCCGGGGTTGTAGTAGGCGTTGACCGTCTGAGGGTACATGTGCCACTCGTCACGGTCCACCGGTGCCCCGATCTTGGCGTAGGCGTAGTTGCGCCCAAAGACGTTGATAGCCCGCAGGTTGGCCACGAGGTCATCACGGGTGATGGCCAACGCCGAGTAGTCGCGCCACTTGGCGGGGTAGCCAATCATGGGTGAGAACTTGTCGAGCTTCTCGAAGGCGCGCTGCTTGGTCTCCTCGCCCATCCAGTCGAGGGCGGCAATGTCAACGCGGTAGGCCTCGGTCAGGTTGGCCACCAGTTCTTCCATGCGCTGCTTGGCCCGTGGTGGGAAGTGGCGCTCGACGTAGTGCTCACCAATGGCCTCACCCAGGGCGGCCTCCACCAACGAGACCGCACGCTTCCAGCGCTCGCGCATCTGGGGCACGCCCGACAAGGTCGTGCCGAAGAAGTCGAAGTTCTCCTGGACGAATGCAGCGCTGAGGTGCGGGGCCGAGCCGCTCAGAGTGTGCCAGAGCAACCACGACTGCCAGGCAGGAGCGTCGAAGGCGGCGAACAACTCATTGACGCCAGCAAAGAACGATGGCTGACGCACGACGACAGTCTCGAGCACGTGGCGTGGCGTCTGCGATGCCTTGAGGTAGGTGGCGAGGTCGAAATTCGAGAGAACAGTCGACCACTCGTCCAGGGTGGAGAGGTTGTAGGTGCGGTCCGCTTCGCGGTCGGCCACCGAGTCCCAGTGGTGCGACGCAATGGCGGTTTCCAGTGCCAATACGCGCTGCGCGTGAGCGGCACCGTCGGCAATACCGGCGAGAGCGAACATCCGCTCCATGTGCTCAACCAGGGCCACCAAGAGCGCTGCGTGCTGGGGGTCGCGGTAGTACGACTCGTCGGGCATGCTCAGTCCGCCCTGACCAACGTAGGACAGGTAGCGCGTGGAGTCGCGCTGGTCAGTATCGATGAAGTGATAGAAAAAGCCGCCGTGGCCGCGCGCACTCAAGGTGCCGAGAATCTGGGCGAAGTCAGCCGCCGAGGACACGGACTGGGCCAGTACGAGATCGTCGGCAATGGGGCTGATGCCCAACTCTTCGATGCGCGCTTCGTTCATGAAGGAGGCGTAAAGGTCACCGATCTTCTGGGCGGTGGTGCCAACGGGGGCCGACTGGGCAGCAAGGTCTTCAATAATGGCCTTAACCTGCGCCTCGGAGTTCTCGCGCAGCTTGTCGAAGGCACCAAAACGGCCGCGGTCGCTTGGGATCTCAACATTGTCGAGCCACGTGCCGTTCGTGAACTGGAACAGATCGTCCTGCGGTCGCACCGAGGGCTTCATGGATGCCGTGTTCAAACCGCTGGTGCCGTACGAGTAGTAGTCAGTCATAAGGCTTGATGCTACCAAGCGGACTCCGCCAGCGGGCGTGTTGACGTGACTGATTTAGCGGCGCTGCTGAAGCTCGGCAACCACGGCCTTGCCGTTGGCCTGCCCCTTGGTCGCCTTCATCACCAAACCGGTAAAGAAGCCGGCCAACTTGTCGTCGCCGCCCTTGTAGCGACCCCATTCATCGGGGTTCGCCGCAATGAGTTCATCGACAATGGCACCGAGCGAATCTGTTGACATCTGCTCGTAGCCCTTGGCCTTCGCGATGGCCTCAGGGTCTCCCCCATTGGCCAGCAACGTCGCCAAGACGTCCTTGGCCTGCGTGGCCGACAGCGCGCCGGAGAGTTCCATCGAGAGCGTGGTCACGAAGGAGGCCACGTCCAATGAGGTGGCCTGTTCGGGATTGGCGGCCAGCTCGTTGGCGACACGGGAAATGGCGAGAGCGGCGTCACCGCCGGCAGCGACGACGGCGTGCACGAAACGCTCGAGGCCTAAGTCGATCACCACTTCCACCGCATCGAGCTGCGCCGAGGTGGGGGTGGTGAGTGTCGCAACCACCGCGGCACGACGTTCGGCCGGCATGGCGGGCAAGGCAGCGCGCACGGCGTCCTGCCAGGCCTGGCTTGGGGCGAGATCAACCAGGTCGGGGTCACGGAAGTAGCGGTAGTCCTCGGCGTCTTCCTTCACGCGCAGCGTGGAGGTCTCCCCCATGACTTCATCCCAGTGGCGCGTCTCTTGACGAACGGTGCCACCCTCTTCGAGCAGTTCAATCTGACGAAGGGCTTCGTAGTCAATGGCACGCTGCAGGCTGCGCAAGGAGTTCAGGTTCTTGATTTCGCAACGCGTGCCGAATGGTTCGCCGGCCTTGCGCACCGACACGTTGGCGTCGATGCGCATCGAGCCTTCTTCCATGCGGCCGTCGGAGGCGCCCGTGGCAATCAAGATGCCGCGAAGCTCTGCGGCGTAGTCGCGAGCCTGGGCCGAGGAACGAATGTCCGGCGCCGAGACGATTTCAACGAGGGGCACGCCACAGCGGTTGTAGTCAACGAGTGAGCGGTCCGCGCCGGCGAGTCGACCTGAGCCACCGACGTGCGTCGTCTTTCCGGTGTCCTCTTCCATGTGGGCACGCTCAATACCGACGCGCGAGCCGTCAGGAAGGTCAAGGTAGCCATTGGCGTTGATGGGCAAGTCGTACTGCGAGATCTGGTAGTCCTTGGACTGGTCCGGGTAGAAGTAGTTCTTGCGGTGAAAGGTCGACGGCGCAATGGTGCAGTGCAGTGCCATGCCGATGCGCATCGCCAACTCCACGGCGTGTTCATTCAAGACGGGCAGTGAGCCGGGCAGACCAAGGCACACGGGGCACACGTTGGAGTTGGGCTCATTGCCGAAGTGGTTTTCGCAGCCACAGAACAGCTTTGACTTGGTCAGGAGTTCGGTGTGGACCTCAAGGCCGACCACCATCTCCCATCCGTTGGGCAACTGGGTCATGGGCGACCGTCCGCAATCTCGAGCACGCGAGCGGCGGCGAGCAACGTCGCCTCCGAGCGGCCCGGTCCGAGTAGCTGCACACCAATGGGCAGATCGGCCTCACCGGTACCAAACGGAACCGACAGTGCGGGGTCACCGGCCAGGTTGGTGGGAATGGTGAAGACGTCGTTCAGGTACATCGCCATAGGGTCCTTGGTTTTCGTGCCGAACTCGAAGGCCACGCCAGGCGTCGTCGCACCCAGCAGGAAGTCCACCTGGGCGTAGGCCTTAGCGAAGGCGTTAATCGTCAAGGTGCGTACCTTCAACGCCTGTCCGTAGTAGGCGTCGAAGTAGCCGGCGGAGAGTGCGTAGGTGCCCAGCATGATGCGACGCTTGACCTCGGCGCCGAAGCCCATGGTGCGAGTCGCCTCCATCATGGCGGTCACGTCAGCACCATCGACACGGTTGCCGAAGCGAACGCCGTCGTAGCGAGCGAGGTTGCTCGACGCTTCGGCTGGGGCGATGAGGTAGTAGGCGCTCAGTCCCAGCGAGAGCTCGGGAATCGAGAGTTCGACAATCTCGGCGCCGGCCTCGCGCAGGGCGTCGGCGGCCTTGGCCACGCTGGCCAGCACCTCGGGGTCGGACCCCTCGTAGAGTTCCTTCACGAGACCAACGCGCTTGCCGGCCACGCCGTCATTCACGTGGGCCACCAATGACGGAGCGGGCTCGTTCAAGGACGTCGAGTCCATGGGGTCGTATCCAGCCAGCACTTCGAGCAGCAGGGCCGAGTCAGTCACGGTCTTCGAGAAGGGGCCAATCTGGTCCAGTGACGAGGCGAAGGCGATCAGGCCGTAGCGCGAGACCAACCCGTAGGTGGGCTTGACGCCAACGATGCCGCACAACGCCGCGGGCTGACGAATCGAGCCACCGGTGTCCGATCCCAACGAGATGGTGGTCATGTCCGCAGCGACGGCGGCGGCGGAACCACCCGACGAACCACCGGGCACGCGGGCGGGATCGAGCGGATTGCGGGTGGGGCCAAAGGCCGAGTTCTCGGTCGAGGAACCCATGGCGAACTCATCCAAGTTCGTCTTACCCATTGGAATTGCGCCAGCGGCCACCAAGCGGTCGATCACCGTGGCGTTATAGGGCGGGCGCCATCCTTCGAGCATCTTCGACGAGCACGTGGTGGGCACGTCAATTTGGCAAAGATTGTCCTTGATGGCAATCGGCACACCGGCCAGAGGACCTACCGTCTCGCCTCGGGCAATCCGTTCGTCAATTGCGGCAGCGGCGGCCGTCGCACGCTCGCCGTCGACGTAGAGAAAGACGTTGAGTTCGTCATTGCGCGCCGCGATGGCGGCAAGGGAGGCCTGCACCTCAGCCGTGGCGCTCGAGGCACCCGTCGTGACGGCAGTCGCAATCTGCTGGGCGGTCTTCACGGGGCTTCTCCCAGAATTCGTGGCACACCAAAACGGCCACCTTCGGCGTCGGGGGCCTGTGACAAGAAGGACTCCGGTTCCAGGCTGGGGCGAATGACATCGTCGCGGAACACGTTGGTCAAACCGAAGGGGTGGGCTGTTGGCTCGAGGTCGGCCAAGTCCAGGGCGTTCATGTCGTTGGCGTGCTCGAGCACTTGCGAGAGCTGCGTTGTGAAGAGATCCAGTTCCGCGTCACTCAGGGTCAATCGGGCGAGACGGGCAACTTTGGCCACGTCGTCGCGTCGGAGGGGGCTGCTCGACTCACTCATTAAGACTTAAGACTACCCGTTCTGCTTCGTGCGAATTTCGGCAGACGTGTGGTTACTTCTCATCAACGTTGATAATGACCGTGGAGTGCCACGGCACCATGGTGCCCGCGGCCGGCGACTGCGAGACCACGCGCTTCCACAGGGTGGTGCCTTGACCAGGGCCGCGTGAGGCGTAGTAGAGATTGGCCGCGTGTAGCGCGGCGTGCACCTGGGCCTGATTGTCACCGACCAGATTCGGGACCGCCCGAGGGCCGTGGTCGTTGGGTGACGGTGCCGTCGAACCGGCGCCGGCACTCAGGCGCAGAACCACCGTGGCGCCACTGGGGACAGTGGCAGGGTTGGTCACGCTGCCAAAAGTCACCGAAGCAACGAGACCCACGGCGACAGTCGAGCTCGCTACGCGGGCGTTGGCGGGGCAGACGGCGTGCACATTCAGCGCGGCCAACGTGCTGGTGGCGCTCGCGCAGCTCGCCCCCACCAGCGTGGTGGGCAGCGTCACGGGCAGGTTCTTTGGACCGCTCGAGACGATGACGCTGATCGCGCTGCCTTGGGTAATCGATGAGCCCGCGGCCGGCACCTGCGAGATGATGTCGTTGGCCGGCACGGTCGATGATGATGCGGTGCCGGTGATCTGAATGGTCACCCCGTCGCTCTTCACGAGTGAGGAGGCCTGGGCAATCGTGAGCCCCTCAACCGACGGCAAGGTGTGCGAGGTGGTGAAATAGCCCAACGCCCATGCGCCAGCGCCAACACCGGCCAGCACAACGAGTGAGAGGGCCGCAACGAGATAGCCCGGCCGACGGCGGCGACGGCGCTGCAGCACCGTCAAACCCGTCGCCACGTCGGGCTCGAACGTCACGGGTTCGTGGGATACGGGTGCGGGCGGCGTCGTAATCAAGGGCGCACCAACAATGTCTTCGGCCGACGGAGGCTGAAAGCCGACCGAGGTTCGGCGATCGCCGCTGAAGGCCGACAGGATGGGCTGTGGTGCAGTGCGGTGCAGCACGAAACTAGAGGTGTCGGACACCACTGACGAGAGACGCTCGGCGAACTGCGCGGCGCTCAAGCGCACAGAGGCCTCGGGCACCGAGGCGAGAGCCAGCAGCATGTCGAGCGTGCCAAGCTCCGGACGTGAGGGCAATGCCTGCACGGCACGGCTGCGCAACGTCGCCTCAGCGCTAAAGCCCTCAAAGGGGCGCTGGCCAGTAGCGGCTTCGAACAAGATGAGCGCGAGGGCGTAGACGTCGGTGGCCGGGGTGGCCACCTCTCCCCTCGCCTGCTCGGGGCTGAAGTACCGTACGTCCTCACCGGTGGTGTAGGTGCGAAAGGCCACGCCGAGTCCGGCGGTCGCAAGATCCGAGACGCGCACGAGGCGCTCAGCATCAAACAGCAACTTCTCGGGTGTCAGCTCGCCGTGGACCAGTCCGTGTTCGTGCGCTTCGGCCAGTGCGGAGGCAATGTCGCGGCCGAGGCGCGCGGTGTCTTCCGGGGTCAGCAGGAGGCCACGAGCGAGTGCATCTTCGAGTGAGCCATCGGGCAGGTATTCCGAGACCGTGATGATGCGCTGGTCTTCCTGCAGTCCATCAAGGACCCGGGCGATGTGGGGGTTTTGGAGACGGGCGACTTCGTTGGCACGGGTCCGGAAGTTTGTCCGAATGTCCATGTGCGCTTCGAGCGACGGCACCAAACACTTGACGACCACCTGGCGGTTGAGTGAGAGGTCGAGCGCGAGGTAGACCTCTGTGGTGTGGCCGACGCCAAGCACCTCAAGAATCTGAAAACGTCCGCCAAAGGTGTGTCCTGGAGAAAACGATGCTGCGTTCATAAATCCTCTTACGTCTCGTCTCTCGCCTTACTCGAGGGTAGTCGACCACGCACCAGTGGCCAAAAGTTCCTCGAACTGGGCGGCGCTAATTAAGGGCACTCCCACCTCTCGCGCCTTGGTGACCTTATTCATGCCTGGGGCCTCACCGACGACGACCACGTAAGTCTTGCCCGATACCGACCCCGGACACGTACCGCCGCGGGCGACAATTGCGGCCGCAACGTCGTCACGGGAGTAGCCCTCGACCGCACCCGTCACCACGACGGCCTTACCGGTCAACGTCTGGTCCTCGGTGGAGACCGTGCGCGGCTCTACCAGAGCCACCCCGCGCGCCTGCATAGCGGCGATGCGAGTGATTGTCTCCTCGTCTCGGACGTACTCGTAGACCGATTGCGCGATGACGGGTCCAATGCCCTCAATCGACTCAATACCTTCCATTGGCGCCGTCGCGAGTGCTTCGTAGGAACCGAAGGCGTTGGCGAGTTCACGCGCCGCTACCGGACCGACGTGACGAATACCGAGACCCACCAGCACGCGGCTTAGGGGAGCTTCGCGCACCGCGGCTATGGCACTCACGAGTGCGTTCGCGGAGATCTCGGCGTACCCCTCGAGCGCGAGGAGTTGTTCGGCCGTCACCGCGAAGAGGTCCGCCACGTCCGCGATAACCCCGTGCTCTAAGAGCTGGGCCACGCGTTGCTCGCCAAGGCCTTCGATGTCAAGGGCGCCGCGGGAGGCAAAGTGAACAATCTTCTGCATCTGCTGCGCGGGGCAGGCGGCATTGATGCAGTACGTGTCGCTCTCGTCGCCAATGCGGGCCAGTGCGCCCTGACACTCGGGGCACGTTGCGGGGAACTCCCACGGGGCCGAACGCTCGACGCCCTCACGGGGCACCGCGCCGACGACTTCGGGAATAACGTCGCCCGCCTTTCGCACAATGACGAGGTCCCCGGGACGCACATCTTTTTCGCGCACCTGGTCTTCGTTGTGCAGGGTGGCCATCGAGACCTTTGAGCCGGCCACCACAACGGGCTCGAGTACCGCGTACGGGGTTGCGCGCCCAGTGCGACCAATGGACACTTCAATCGCGAGCAGCGTCGTGGTGCGCTCTTCCGGCGGGAACTTGCGGGCGATGGCCCAGCGCGGGGCCCGACTCGTGGATCCCAGGGAACTCCTCACTGCGAGGTCATCGAGCTTGATCACGGTGCCGTCAATGTCGTAGGGCAAGTCGTGGCGATGCTGCTCAAACCACGTGGACGCCGCCACCATGGCGTCGGTGCCAGTAATCGACTGCGTTTCGGGTGCCGTCGAGAAGCCCCAAGTCCGCAAGGTCTCGAGCATGGCGGCGTGCGACGTGAGCGGCACCTCGGCCGACACATCAACGAGCTGGTAGGCCAGAAATGACAGTGGTCGTTCAGCGGTGACGCTCGAGTCCTTCTGGCGAAGCGAGCCGGCAGCACCATTGCGCGGGTTCGCGAAGATCTTCCCGCCACGGGCCTTTTGTGCTTCATTCAGCGCGACAAAGTCCGACTTGGAGAGGTAGACCTCACCACGCACCTCGATGCGCCCCGGCACCAAGCCCAAGAACTTTGGCACGTTGGCGATGGTGCGAACGTTCTCGGTGACGTCTTCGCCGACCCGGCCATCGCCACGGGTAGCGGCCTGCACCAGTTCCCCATTGACGTACGCGATGGAGAGTGCCAGACCGTCAATCTTGGGTTCCACGGAATAGTGTGCCGACTCGCCGTTGGGCATCTGTCGGACCACGCGCTCACTCCACGCACGCAGCTCGGCTTCGTCAAAGACGTTGTCCAAGCTCAGCATTGGCTCGGCGTGGGTCACCGGCGAGAATACGGCACTCACGGGCGCGCCCACCGTGTCAGAACTCAGGTCGTAGAGCTCGGGGAATTCGGCTTCTAACGCGCGCAGTTCGCGCACCAGGGCGTCGTATTCGGCGTCTGGAATCAGCGGTGCGTCGTGCTGAAAATAGGCCTCGTTGTGCCGAGCAATCTCAGCGAGTAGCTCGCGGTGTCGATCGCGCGGCGTGCTCATCGGCCCACAATCGCGGCCCCCTCAACAACGGAGGGTTCCTCGTAGTTATAGAAAACGGTGCTCTGCCCGGCGGCAATCGGCCGGGCCGGTTCGTCGAGCTCGATACGCCAGTCGTCGTCACGCCACAGCGTGCCCGACAGCGGCGTGCCGTGCGCACTGCACTGCACCCAGACCTTGGCACCGGGGGTCAGTGACTCGCGGGCGAACGTCACCGTCTCCTGATTGAGCGCAATGGCAGTGGTCACAATGTCTTCGAGGCGGCCCACGTGCACCCGGCGCGCACCGAGTTCTACTTTGGCAACAAAACGCTTTTCACCGTGTCGGTCGGGCAACACGCCCTTGCGCTGACCAATTGTCATAAGTTCTGCCGCGGCCGTGGTGCCGATGACGGCACCCGAATTGACGTCCACGAGTTCCGCTTCCGTCAGGTCAATGCGTGACCGCAAGAAGGCTTCACGACCGGCCGAGGCCTCGATGAAGCAAACGTCTTGTGAGTCGGGCTTGTCCCAGGTGCGTAGTCCAATGCGCTGGGCGTGCTCACGGACGTCACTTTTGTGGAGGTGGCCAATGGGCAACAACAGCATGCGCAGTTGGGCGTCGGTCAGGTACCCCAACACGTAGGACTGGTCCTTGGCCGGGTCGGTGCCGCGCACCAACCGGGGGCCCTGCGGACCAGGAAGCACCTGAGCGTGGTGACCCGTGGCCACGGCGTCGAACCCCAGTCGCTCGGCACGCTCGAAGAGCAGATCGAACTTGATGTGACGATTGCACTCGATACAGGGGTTGGGAGAGAGGCCGGCGGCGTAGTCGGCGACGAAGGGGGCGACGACGTGTCGGTCGAACTCTTCGGTGTAGTTAAAGACGTGGTGATCGATGTTGAGTAACTGCGCCACCCGGCGGGCGTCATCGACGTCCGAGACCGAGCAACACCCCGAGTCGGAGGCGCCGCCCCAGAGTTTCAGGGTGGCACCGACCACGTCGTGGCCGGCCTCCTTGAGGAGTGCCGCCGCGACCGAGGAGTCAACGCCCCCGCTCATTGCGACCAGTACTTTCATGGCTCCCAGTCTGCCAGTTACCCGTGACTCACGCGTCAGCGCGAAGGTGGGTGACGGCGGAGCGCAACAGAGCGGTAACCGCGGCAATATCCTCCGAGGTCGTCTCGGCGCCGAATGACAGGCGCAGCGACCCGCGCGCCCGCGCCGGATCCATACCCATGGCGTCCAAAACGTGGCTGGCCACCACCGCTCCACTGGAGCAGGCCGCGGCGGCTGAGGCACAGACCCCGGCCTCATCGAGGACAAAGAGCAACTCATCGCTGGCAATGCCGGGAAACGTCAGATGCACCGTTCCCGGGAGACGCACGGCAGCCGATCCGGTCACGGCAACGTCACCGAGGTCGCTCACGCCCGCAATCAAGGTGTCGCGCAGTGCCGTTACTCGACGGACCGTCGCCTCGCGATCCTGTGCCGCCAGACGCAGTGCGGTGGCGAGCCCGACCGCTGCAGCGACATCGACCGTGCCACCACGGCGACCCTTTTCCTGCCCACCACCGGGGGCGAGGGCGTCCATGGTGATGTCTCGGCGCAGAACGAGCGCGCCGGCATTGACCGGTCCCCCGAGTTTGTGCGCACACAAAGAAATCATGTCGACCGAAGCGCCGACTACCGAGAGGTCCATCCACGGGGCGGCCGCGACGACGTCACTGTGGGACACCACGCCCGCAGCCTGCGCCATGGCGGCGGCCGCGTCAACGGGCTGGACGACGCCCGTTTCGTTATTCGCCATCATCACCGACACCACGGCGACGTTGGGCTGTTCGAGCGCTTCGTGCAGCGAGGAGAGGTCGAGAACGCCGTCACCGTCCACGCGCAGCGTCGTGACGTCGACATTGTCGAGTTGGCGAGCCACCATCGCCGCAGCGTCCAACACGGCGTGGTGTTCAATCGGCGAGATGACAATGCGGCTGCGTTCGTGCTGGCGGCGATGGGTGCGCACCACTCCGGCGATGGCCAGGGTGCACGACTCGGTGCCACCGGCGGTGAAGACGACGTTGCCGGGCTTGGCGGCGGTCAACGCGGCGATCTCGTCGCGGGCGTCTTCAATGGCGCGTCGAGCCAGTCGTGCGGCTCGGTGCGTTCCCGCGGGATTGCCCACCACGCCGTGCATCCACGGCGCCATGGCTTGGGTTACTTCGACTCGTCGTGGCGCCGAGGCCGCGTGGTCGAAGTAATAGGTGCTCACGCGACGTAGAAAGACTTGACGTTCGTGAACTCGCGGATGCCGGACACACCAAGTTCACGGCCGAAGCCCGACGCCTTCACGCCACCGAAGGGCAGCTCGTTCATCGACGCCACCACGGCGTTGGCGAAAACGATGCCGACGTCGAGGCCGGCAATGGCCTGGTCGATTTCTGCCTGATCGGTCGCCCAGATGGATCCCGACAGACCCCACGGCGTGTCGTTCGCGATGCGAATGGCGTCGTCAAGGTCTTGCGCGACGTGCACCACGGCGACGGGCCCAAAGAGTTCTTCGCAGCCGGCCGGCGAGTCAGCTGGCACGTTGGTCAAGACGGTGGCTGGGTAGTAGTAGCCAGGTCCGTCGGCGGGCTGTCCGCCAACGACGGCCACCGCACCAGCGGCGAGCGAATCCGCCACCTGGCGAGTCAGCGTTTCGATCTGCGCCTGATTCGCGAGTGGTCCGAGCACCGTGCCTGGCTCGAGGGGGTCACCCATTGGGGTGGCCGCCATGGCTTCGGCGAAACGGCGCGTGAACTCGTCGGCGATGTCCTTGACCACAATGAAACGCTTCGCGCAGATACAGGCCTGCCCATTGTTCTGTACCCGGGCCGTCACGGCCAGGGGAATGGTGTGATCGAGGTCAGCGCTGGCGGCCACGACGAAGGGGTCTGAACCACCGAGCTCGAGTACGACCTTCTTCAAGTGCTTACCCGCCAGCGCGGCGACGTTGCGGCCCGCACGCTCGCCACCGGTCACGGTGACGGCCGCGATGCGCGGGTCGGCGATCAAGGTCTCGATGCGCTGAGACTCGACAAACAGGTTGGTGAAGAGGCCCTTGGGGAATCCGGCGCGGGTGAAAATGCCTTCGACGTAGAGGGCGCAGCCTGGCACGTTCGACGCGTGCTTCAAGACAATGGGGTTGCCGGCCATCAGGTTGGGCACGGCCACGCGAATGATCTGCCACAACGGGAAGTTCCACGGCATAATCGCCAACAGTGGTCCCAGTGGCTCGTAGCGAATCCCACTACGTGACGCCTTCGTCTCAACGACTTCGGGTGCCAGCATGGCTTCGGCGTGCTGGGCGTAGTAGCGCATGGTGAGGGCGCACTTCGAGGCCTCCCCCTTGGCGGCGGCGAAGGTCTTGCCCATCTCGGAGGTCATGAGTTGGGCCGCGAAAGGAATCTCGCTTTCCAGCACCTCGGCGGCACGATTCATTAGCTCGGCTCGTTCGGCGATTGGTGTGCGCTTCCATTGCGCAAATGCGTCCGACGCCGTGGCCAACGCCTCGTGAACGAACTGGTCGTCGTGCGATGGGTACTCGGCAATCACGACTCCGGTGGCGGGATTGATGGCAGTAAAGGTCATAGACCCAGTCTGCCACCACTTAGGCCGTTTGTGCCCGTGGCTCACCCATATCGTGCCAAATCTGCGGACGCAGTAGCGTCACCAGGCCCAGTAGGAGAAGAAAGACCACCGCGGACCCCGCGCTCACCAGCCGGACGCCACTGTGATGCGCAATCGCCGACTGAATCATGGCTCCGATGGGAAACGACACACTCAATGACAACACGTAGAGCGACAACACGCGCGAGCGCTCACGCTCGGGGGCGTGAATCTGCACCGACGTATTCAGTCCAGTCATGCAGCCGACGTAGGCGGCACCGAGGACCACGAGTGCAACGAGCGCGGACCACAGATTTGGGCAGTAGGCGTAGATCACTTCGGTCACGGCGGCGCCGAAGAGTGACCCGACAAGAACACCCAAGCGTGACGTGCGTCGGGCAATCATTGGCAGGCCAAGCGCACCGAAAATTGCGCCAACCCCCTGAGCGGTCACCATCCACGAGACACCCACTTTGCCGGCGTGCAAGACGTCAATGCCCATGGCCGGCACCAGGGTAATAAAGGGACTGAGCAAGACACCGACCACCCCGACCATCACAATGCCGTTACGGGCTCCGTTGGCGCCCCACGCCGCACGCACACCCTTCACGGTGTCAGCAACAGGCGCAAAGGGACTGGGCACAATGGTGCGCGGTGGCGAATGCACGAAGGCGAAGGCCACCACAATGACCACGAACGAGGCGGCGTTGGCGACAAAGCACCAGCCGGGGTTCGCCACGGCAAGCATCGCGGCCGCAATGACGGGACCGACAATCCGGCCCAGGTTGAACTGCGCGGACCCCAACGAAACGGCCGCTAAGACTTCGTGGGGCTCGACGAGATCTCGCATGAGAGACTGCCACGCCGACCAGGACGCTGACCCGCAGAGTCCCTCGACAATCGCCAAGAAACACGCCAACTGCGGGCTTAAGTGGTGGGTCAGTTCAGCGGCGGCGAGGGCAATGGCTGACGCGGCCTGCAGGAGATTGTTGATTTGAATCCAGCGCTCGCGCGACATGCGGTCGGCCATAACACCACCGATGGGCGAACCAATAAGGCCGGGGAGCCACGCGGCCAGAGTAAGGAGTCCAAGCCACACGGCGTTGTGGGTGGTCAACGTGAGATAGATACCCAGGGCCACACTCTGCATCCACGATCCCGTGGAGGAGATGAAGTTGGCGCCGAGGGCGAGGGCGAAGCTGCGGTGGCGCAGAGGTGCAAAGGACGCAGATGCCATTGGGACAGGCTACCGGTGTGCCTGTCGAGACGAGCGCTACTTGGAGCGTCGCTTCAGAGCGACCAGCCACACGGAGACTAACGCCGCCAGTGCGCCGAGCACGCTCAGTGTGGATTTCGGTCCACGACGTGAGGAGGATGCCATAGTGCCATCGTATGTTGCGGGGACGGACCAGGTGGTCCGCCCCCGCAACGACACGTACTTAGTTCGCAGCAGGCAAGGTTGCTTCGACTTCGAGGACGAGGTCGATCTTGTGGCTGACGACGGAGTCAGGAATCACGTTGGTGCCCACGTTCACGCCGAAGTCACGACGGTCGATCGAAGCCTTGGCCTCGAAACCGATGACGGACGAGAAGTACTGGGCGTAGGCGTGCTCGCCCTGGCCGTTGAACTCAACGTCGAAGGTCACGGACTTGGTAACACCCTTGAGGGTCAGGTCACCGGTCAGTGCGTACTCGTTGCCGCCCTTGGAGGTCAGCGAGGTCGAGGTGAAGCTCAACGTCGGGTTGTTCTCCGAGTCGAGGAAGTCGGCCGACTTGACGTGGTTGTCACGGTCAGCGTTGTTCGTGTTGAAGCTCGACGCCTGTGCGGTAACGCTCACCGACGAGGTCTCAGGGGTGTCACCAACGGTGATGGTGCCTTCGAAGTCAGTGAACTGACCTCGGACCTTCGACACGACGAGGTGGCGAACGACGAAGGACAGGCTCGAGTGCGTGACGTCAATGTTGTACACACCGGGAGTTGGGAAATTGCTCATTTGTTTCTCCTTGGAAGGGAACACGTTTTGTGTCAGAATCAAATATAGTTGCTTACGCAATAATTTGTCAAATAACTATTGCATGAATTATTATTGTCACGAGGAGTTCACATGTCGATTACGCACACCACCTGCCCCATCTCCGATGAACGCGTCCAACTCTTCGCGCTCCTCCTCGACACCAACGCCCGACTCGTTCGCTCGATGGGTGCCGTCCTCGAAGAGTCATGCGATCTGCCACTGTCGTCATTTGAAGTCTTGATGCAGCTCCATAGTGCCCCCGAAGGTCGACTCAAAATGAACGAGATCGCTGACGCTATCGTGCTCTCGACCGGCGGCACGACCCGTTTGGTGGATCGACTCGAAGAAGCCGGGTTCGTCGCCCGCAAGCACTGTCCTGAGGATCGACGCGCTATTCACGTCTCCATCACCGACCTTGGCAACGCCAAACTTGACGAAGCGTTACAGGTGCACCTGACGCACCTGGAGGCTCAACTGGGACAGCGCTTGACGTGCGACGAGCGCACGTCGCTTACCGCACTACTGCAGAAGTTGCAGACGCCGGCCTAGTCCTTGGCGATCCAGGCGAACGCCACGCGTTCGTCGTCGATGTCGAGCGCAGTGGGCTCACCCGCACCAGCCGCCTGCACCACCGATGTGGCCAACACTTCACTGGCCAGGATGTCGAACCAGTCGACCAAGTCGTCCAAGCCAGTGACGTTCAACACGATGCGGTCTGACACGTCAAGACCGGAGTTCTTGCGCAGATCCTGCACTTGACGAACTACGTCACGGAGATAGCCGCGCTTGCGGAGCTCGTCGTTGAGTTCAAGGTCAAGGGCGATGACTTCCGCGCCTTCTCGCGACACCGCGAAGCCGCCTTGACTCTTCACGCGAAGTTCAAGGTCGTCACTCCCCAGCTCAAAGACGCCAGTCGACAACGTCACGGAGACCGTCTGTCCCGCCTCGAGGGCGTTGGCGGCGGCAACGGAGTCGAGCGCAGCCAAGGCTGGCTTTAACTCCTTCACGGCCTCACCCAGTCGTGGTCCGACCGCGCGGAAGTTGGGGACGAGCTCAAAGCTCAAGACATCGGCCAACTCGGTGCCGTACTCCAGCACGTCGACGTTCAGTTCGTCTTCAACGATGCCGGCCGGCGGGTGCACGTCACCCGCCGCGATGAACACGAGGGCACGAGCCAAGGGTTGGCGCACTTTGACGCCCGCTTCGGCACGGGCGGCGCGCCCCAGCGAGGTCAGGCGGCGGGCGACGTCCATCGATGCCTCCAACGCCTCGTCGCGTAGGGAGGGGTTCCCCTTTGGCCAGAGGGCCAAGTGAACAGAGTCAGACTCGGTCACGTCAAAGAGTTCGGCGTAGAGACGTTCTGAGATGAACGGGCACAGTGGCGCCAGCAGCAAGGTGATGCGCTGAAGCACCTCGAGCAAGGTCGCTTGCGCCGCCAAGGAGTCGGAGCGGGGCATGCGCGGGTCGGTGCGCCAGAAACGACGACGGCTGCGGCGGACGTACCAGTTGGAAAGATCGTCAATCAAAGCCGAAAGTGCATCGGTGCCACCGAGTGGCTCGTACCCGTCAAGCGCCTCCGTCATCGCGACCGTGACGGCCTCCAGACGAGAGAGGATCCATCGGTCGATGTCGGCGCGATCTGCCACGGCGGGAATCTCTGGGTCGGCGGGGTCGAAGCCGTTGAGTGAGGCGTAGGTGGTGAAGAAACTGAAGGTGTTCCACAACGTCGCCAGCGAGTCACGCAGCGAGGCGTCAATGGCACCGAGTGAGGCACGCGTTGAGGTCCAGGGCGAGCCCTGGGAGAACATCCACCAGCGCAGTGCGTCAGCACCACGGGTGTTGAGTACTTCCCACGGGTCAATGACGTTGCCCTGCGACTTCGACATCTTCTTGCCGTTTTCGTCGACGATGTGGCCAAGGCACAGTACGTGCTGGTAGGGCGTGGACCCGAAGACCAGCGTGTTCACCGCTAACAACGAATAGAACCAGCCGCGCGTCTGGTCGATGGCTTCACAGACCAGCTGGGCGGGGAACTGCATCGCCACGTCACTGCCGGGCACGTGGGGGTAGCCCACCTGTGCCGCGGGCATGGCGCCGGAGTCGAACCACGCGTCGATAACGGGCTCGACACGACGGGCTTCGCCGCCGCAGGTGCGGCAGGGCACCAGGATGTCGTCGATGTTGGGACGGTGCGGATCGAGTTGTGACAAGTCGCGACCGGTGAGCGCTGAGAGTTCGGCGCGTGAACCGACACAGGTCAGGTGGTTCTCGCCACAGCGCCAGATGGGCAGCGGCGTTCCCCAGAAACGGTCGCGCGACAACGCCCAGTCCACGTTGTTGGCGAGCCACTCACCGAAGCGACCATCGCGAATGTGTCCGGGGTGCCAGTCGATGGTGGCGTTTTCGGCCATCATCTTCTCTTTGAACTGACTCGTCGCGATGTACCAAGAGGGCTTGCCCCAGTAGATGAGCACGGTGCTGCAGCGCCAGCAGTGGGGCAACGAGTGGGAGTAGTCCATGCGCTTGATCAACAGACCACGGCGCTCGAGTTCGTCGTTGATGTCGCTGTTGGCCTCGCGGACCGAGCGGCCCTCGAGCCACGACACGGCCGACGTGAAGCAGCCGTCGGGGCCTACGGGGTTGATGGTGGGCAAGTTGTTCTGTCGCGCCACCACGCGGTCGATTTCACCGAAGGCCGGTGACTGGTGCACCAGACCGGTACCGTCGTCGGTCGTCACGTAGTCTGCCCCCACCACGAAGCACGCGTCAGCGCCCTCGGGGAAGTCAACATCGTCAAAGGGGCGCTCGTAGTGGACGCCCAACAAGTCTTTGCCGAGCACCGTGGCGTCGGCCTTGGCGCCTTCGCCGTAGAGCGACGCCATCAACGCCTCGGCAACCACGGTGCCGTTGACGATGGCGTAGGTGATCTCGGGGTTGACAGCCACGGCCACGTTGGACAGCAACGTCCACGGTGTCGTGGTCCAGACGGCGAGGTGTGTGGCGCCCTTGAGCTGCGGGTGCTGGTCGGCGTCGGTAATGGCGAGACGCACGTAGGCGCTCTCGTCGACCTCGTCGGTGTAGACGCCGGGCTGGCCCAGTTCGTGGCTCGACAGTGCGGTCCCGCACCGTGGGCAGTAGGGAACGACCTTCAAGTCCTCGTACAGAAGACCACGGTCGAAGAGTTGCTGCAGCTGCCACCACACCGACTCCACGTACTCGGGCGTGTAGGTGTAATAGGCGTTGTCCATGTCAGTCCAGTAGCCGATGCGGGTCGTGAGCTTTTCGAAGTCACTCACGTACATCTGCACTGACTCACGACAGAGTCGCGTGAACTCCGCAATGCCGACCTGCTCTTCGATGGCCTTCTTGCCGGAAATACCGAGCTGCTTTTCAACCTGCACTTCCACGGGCAGACCGTGGGTGTCCCAGCCCGCGCGGCGCGCAACGTAGCGGCCCTGCATGGTCTGGTAGCGACAGAAGAGGTCCTTGTAGACACGGGCCCAGGCGTGGTGCAGGCCGGGCTTGCCGTTGGCCGTCGGTGGGCCTTCGTAGAAGATCCATGGTTCGGCGCCGGCGCGCTCACTCAGCGTGCGAGCGAAGACGTTGTGCTCTTGCCAGCGAGCCAGTTGGGCCTCTTCAATGGCAACAAAATCCAGTTCAGCGCTGACGGGACGAAACACGGTTCTCCTTCAAATCGTTCATTACAGCGTACTAACGTGCGCTCACGGCAGAGGCAAAGCGTTCGTCAAGCCATTCCGGTGTGAGGTCCTCGAGCGATGGCAAGACCAGTTCGGCTAGCCCAAAAGCGGGCTGTGCGCGGTCGGCTTCGACCGGCACGGCCACCACGGTCATGCGAGCGGCCTTTGCGGCCAAAACACCAGCAGCCGAATCTTCGAAGACCAGGCACTCAGTCGCGGGCGTCGCAACCGAGCCGGCGGCAGTCAAAAAGACGGCGGGGTGAGGCTTGCCGTGAGTCTCAAACTCGGCGGAATTCACGCTGGCAAAGAGGTTTGCGATACCGAAGTGATTGAGGTTGCGCTGGATCAACGCCAAGGGGGTCGAACTGGCGAGGGCGACAGGCCCCCGTTCGGACGCCAGCGCCACGGCCCGCTCGGCGCCTGGCAGCAGCACACCCTTTTCTTCAACCAAGTCGCCGACGCGCGTCAGCACCATCGAGACGACCTCATCCACGCTCGGTCCACTCCATGGGTAGAGGGCGTGCCAGTGCTTCACCACTTCGGTGACGTAGAGCCCCTTGGTGCTGCGCTCATTCGTCGCCGACACCGGCACGCCGAGGGCGCCGAAAATCTCTAACTCCGCTTCGTGCCAGAGGATTTCGGAGTCGATCAAAAGACCGTCCATGTCGAACAGAGTGGCGCGGAGTGTCATTTCCTCATTCTCCCATACGCCTAAGGTGCCTTTCGTGGCTCCCCACTCTCGACGTGCGACATCTGACGACTTTGCCGCCATCGCGACGTTGTCGAGTAATCAGTTCCACACCTACCACCGCGAGAACGAGCTCATCGATCCCGAGGTCTCCCCCGCCGATCTCACCCGAGCATTCGAGCAGTCACCCGACCCCACGTGGATCGAAGCAGACGCCACTGGCGTTCTCGGCTTTCTCTACGGCAGCGTGTTCTCGATGGACGATGAGGGACCAAGTGTGTGGACCGGACTTGATGGATGGGCCGCTCCAACGCCCGACACACTTTTGTCGCTCCTGAAGGAAGCGCAGTCGTATTGGCGATCCCTCGGCGCGGCATCTCACCGCGTGTGGGTCACGCCATCAGGTGCTGCCCAATGGAAGAACGAGGGGTATGAACCGGTGAGCATCCGGGCGGCGAAGTTGCTCTCCGCTTCGACATTCGAAATGGATTCACGTCTGCGACTGGCTGGGTCGGCTGACGAAGAATTTGTTCGCACTATTGACCGAATAATTGACGAAGCCCAAGGCACGCCCTCCACCAACGGTGACCTTGTTGTTTCGATGCTCACTGACGAGGAATCCCGCGCGTACGTCTACGAGGTTGAGAGTGAGCCGGCGGGGCTCTGCTTCGTCATGGACGCGCCATCCATCCGCGGCGTCTTCAATGACACCGTCTCGCTCTCCCAGGTGGGGATTGCGCCACGGTTTCAACGTCAGGGCCATGGTCGAAGGATGATTGAGGCAATTCTGGAAGTGGAATCGAACGGGAGCCGGTTTGTCGATGTCAGGTTCCACCAGGCCAATAAAGGCGCTGGACAATTTTGGCACGGGCTCGGCTTCACCGACACGCTCTACCTGTTAGGTCGAGACCCGGATAATAATCTGTCACCGCAATCCAGTAAATCTGATGAGTGAGAGTACCCAATTGGCGAACACATCAATCATCCAGAGATATATTGAAATGCAAGAACTCAAGTAGCCGCTCAGGATACTAGGAACTTAACCGGTCACCAGAGTTGCGAAGCCAACTTATTTTCTGCGTGCACCAACTTGTTGCTCGCTACCACGTCAGCCGTGAATGCTGCAAACGTTGACTTGTCGGGGTGGCTCAAGACCGCTGTGGCATCAGCAATTATTTGAAGATTGCACTCGTAGGTCTGAACCTCCAACGAATTGAATTGGTAACTGGGCGTATTTTCAGAACTTTGAACCGCTGCATTCTCATCACGCATTCGACTTATCAACAAGGCAAATTCTCCAGATAAGTCTTTCTTTGAGGACAAATCTCCAACGAATTGATTGGTCGTGTCAACAAACCTGTTGTTATTTTCAAAAGCATTATTCACCGAAGCGGGCTGAGAATGATGACTAATTCCAACGACAAGTAAGACCCCTCCGAGTACAACTGCAGTAATCAATCCAGAAATTACGAACTTTTTCACGCAGCACGCTTCTAGAAGCCATACTCAGAATAGAACTCTTTGGGTCGAGAGCAGGCCAAGACAATTGACCAAATCCACGCTCCGGCAAGTGGAATAGCCACTAGGCCCGGTAGGTGCACTGCCCCGCCCACCCCTCCAACGACAGCTGAGACTGCGATCGACCCCCAAATTTTCAACTTGTCTTTCCCGTAGGTGTAGATCCAAGTTGGGAATCCGTAGAAGAAAGCAAGAATTATTGCGACAATCTTGCTTTTCTTGCCAGAGCCTGGCTTTACGCGTTCCGCGGCAGAATTTGCTGCCTTACCGAGGGCCCTAAGATTCAGCGCCTTGCTTGAATCACCCGTATTCAGTGTGACGCCTAAGTTCCCGATATCTCCGAGATTGAAGGTTTTTGTCTTTCCGCCGATATTCATGGTCAACTTGGTCTTCTCACCAACACCGATTGCGTCATTGACCTTTCCGCAAGCATCGCAAACGCTACTTCCTGGTGCAAGCAACGTTCCGCAACTCTCACACTCACCAGATGGGTTAGTTGCCGCCGAAGCACCAACTTTCGCCCCACACGAAGGGCAGAACGAGGCGCTGGCATCGAGAGTTTCATTGCACTTAAAACAAGTCATTTAATACGCACCTCCATGCGCAAATCTCCAACGACTAGCGTCGAGACTCTTTCAACAGTATTTCTCTTTCCTTCACAAGTGAGCGAATCTCGACGATGAGCGCCCGACCAGTTGCATAATCCGAAGTCAAAACAGCCGACCTCAGTGATGCAATCGCACCTTCTATGTCTCCGTCGACCTGAGAGCCTTCACCGTTTTGATCCGACGCCACAAATTGCATCTCACCACTGAGATTCGAAATTTCTTCACGAACTCCAAAATCCTCACAACGCAGTGATATTCGTTCGAGGTCGGCCCTCCAAGTGAAGTGCTGACTCTTCACATTGATGCGATTGTCAATCTCCTCGACTTTTGCGCCAATTTTTGTAGTGCCGAATATCGACATGGCCGAGAAGATTAAAGCAAAAACATCTGAGATTCGTGACACTGCTGCGGTTGACGACTGGGCAGAAATCACTGCGATGATCCCAGAAATCAGTGAAGTGACTGCTGACGACAGCCGTGGTCCGAGTGTAGCTATTTTCTTAACCGAGTTTGGATCTTGCCAAAAGAATCCAAACGCTCGAGAAGTGCTGTAAAGACCAATCCCGAGCGCTAGGGACGACGTCCACACTAATGGCCGAGAAAAGTTGTTTGGGCTCGAAAAATACACACAGAGAACCGCAAGAGCAACTGTCCCTGCCAGGGTAGATAAATCGCGCAGTCGTTTCATTCGAGCCCCAACGTCTTGTTCTTCACCTTTTCAAAATCTTCGGCTGAAATAATTCCTTTATCTCGAGCTTCGGCATATTTCTCGACCACTGCTAGCCGCGCTAACAGGTCGTCGGCGGTCGGCGCGGCTAGCGCTTCCGGGGTGGTTGCTGGAGTCGGGGATGTGTTCAAAACACTTGTGACGCCAGCCATGGTTTGCCCAAAACCTGACCCAATCCCAGCTCCCATGCCAAGCCCGAGACCCGCCCCCATAACTGCTCCAGCATTTCCTTCATTTCCGGCTGCAGTCTTCAAAACGCCGAAACTTGCTGCTTGCTGGTAGTTAGTGCCAAGAATGTCAAGTTCTGCCCGTTCAGAGAGTGCCTTCTTTAACTTGATGACAGAAGGATCACTTTCCGGTAAGTTAATGGACCTCAGGTTGAACTGAGTTAAGCGAATTCCATATTCGTCAAACGCAGGAGTCAAGGCCTCTCGCATCTGACTGGATAATTCATCGATGTGGGCACTGGCCTCGAGGACCGAGATTCTCTTGCTGACGATGGCGGACGCAATCTCTTGATTGATGCGACTACCCATGACGCCGGCAAAATAAGTCTTGATGTTGTTTGAGTCAAAAATACGAACGGTTCCAACTAGTTTGAGCAAAAACTTTTTGGGATCTGAAATCTGAATCCCGTACTGCCCATTTGCCCGAACGGGAACCAGAATGTTGTACTTCGGGTCTTGGAGCTGAATTGGCTCTGTGGTCCCCCACAGCAGTGCCAGGTTCACCACTCGATTTACATACCAAACTTCAGCGCTAAACGGACTCTTGCCACCATACGGAATCCCCAACACGCCGCGAAGTAACGGAAGATTTTCGGTTTCGAGTGTGTGCCGTCCCGCAGGAAATGGCCCTTCGTACACACCACCACGGACAAGGAAGGCCTCTTGGGTCTCGTTGACAATCAACTGCGACCAAGTCGCCAATTCTTCAGAAGGGAACTTCCACGCAAATACGTCGGGGCTTCCGTCCCACTTAATTCGATCAATGACAGCCATGAGTCCGCTGCTCCTCAAGTCTTGTTATTAGTCGTACTTTGATGTGCGACTAATTCGCTACTTTTCTATCACATTACTGAAGCAGGCACAGCATTTAATCCGGTTCTGCCGTAGCGCAAAAGCGTTAGTTGCTTAGCGAACGAAGCCCTCAATGGCCTCCACCAGTGCGGGGTCCTCTGGCGTGACCTGAGGCGAGAAGCGCTGAATCGTGCCATCGGGACTGACGAGGAACTTCTCAAAGTTCCAGCGGATGTCACCGCTGTAG
>Ga0214180_1000137_pt1 | contig 28784 bp, 34 predicted proteins | sample TroBogEpilimnion_22_FD_153018 | JGI IMG/M metagenome (GOLD analysis project Ga0214180, IMG submission 153018) | Freshwater microbial communities from Trout Bog Lake, WI - 16OCT2007 epilimnion | ecosystem: Environmental > Aquatic > Freshwater > Lake > Epilimnion/Euphotic zone | place: Trout Bog... | reverse complement strand
TAGTGCGGGAGGCGTCAGCCGCTTAGGCGGCGCGCGCGGCAAATATCGCCCGCAGGATGTCAACTTTTAGCAACAGCCGGCGCAGCCCATGCGCGCTCAGCCGGGAGAGGTTTCCGGACCACATAAAAGGGATTGCCCCTAAGTCCGCACTCACCGGACACGTTCGCGTACGCAGTTGTGGCACCGTCTGAATGTTAGGTTTTGTTAAGTATGCCCGCGCTCGCGCATGGGTGGATTTGTGCCACTATTTTAGGCATCTTGAGGAGACTCCGCACCGCGCGAAACGGAGCCGAATGTTACTTTTTTGGCATGCGAGGCCCGTCGCGAGGCCGCTCAGGCGGGCTTGCCCCTGGACACAATGGGCACGCCGGACATTGGCCCGGACGCGTCCGCGCCGACCGGGACTATGTCCGCAGAGGTCCCAGTGCCTCCGGGTTTCGGGTTCCGAGTTTCGCATCAACCCGGAAAACCCGGCCCATTCGGCCCTAAGCATTTCTGATCCCCGGGGTAGCAGGCTGTAAGCGCCCAATCTGGCGAGTTGTGATAGCGGCCTCACCGTGCCAGCGTATGCACAGCCGAGCGTGGCGATCATCTTGGGAAGGTGCTACCGATGACGATTGCTCCAGTATTCGTAGGGGTTGCGGTGGTCGCCTTGACATGCGCTGCCGCGCGGCAGGCAGCCCGTAGGAAAGGGCGTACCTTGGCTTGGGGCATGGCCGCGTTGTGTTGCCCCCCGGTTCTCCTGCTGTTGGAACTCCTGCCGCCAGTCGCTGACCCCGCACCCGCTGTACGGAGCAACTTAGTTCTCGAATGGGCCGGCTCTTTGGCCGTCCTGATGGGCCTTCTGGCCGCTTTGGTAGTGGGGGTCGAATGATCCGGGCCGCCGGGGCGTTCGCACACATTCGCCTCCAACCGCCGTCGCAATAGGGGACAGAGTAGGGGAGAAACCCCTCAATCCTTCAAAAAATGGCGGAAAACCGGGGCGGGATGGTGGAGCTGAGGGGAATCGAACCCCTGACCTCCTCATTGCGAACGAGGCGCTCTCCCAACTGAGCTACAGCCCCATCCCGCGCGTTCAACGGCCCCTCGGAAGGGGCCGTCGCAGGGCGCGGACAATGCTCAGGACGCCCCCGGAAGTCAAGCGCACCCGAGCGGAATTTTCCGCCAAATCGCATCGGCGATTGCCCGCACCTCGGCCGGCGGCTAGTTTCCCGACGGTTTCGGAGTGTCCGCATGATCACCATCCTGTTCAACCTGCTGTTTTTCGCGATCAATCTGTACACCTGGGCGCTGCTGCTGGCGGTCCTGTACAGCCTGCTGGGCAGCTTCGGGGTGCTGGACATGCGCAACCGCATGGTCTGGAACATCGGGGACTTCCTGAACCGCGTCACCGAACCCGTCCTCCGCCCCGTCCGGCAGATGCTGCCCAGCTTCGGCGCCGTCGACATCAGCCCGATGGTCGTCCTCGCGCTCATCCAACTCGTGATCGTGCCGCTGCTCGGGCGTCTGCAACAGGCGATCGTGACGGGCCTATGGCAGTCGCTCCTGCTGTAGCCGCGGTCTGGCGGCCCATCGTGGGCGGAGTTTCCGTCGCCGTGAAGGTGCAGCCCAAAGCCCGACGAGCGGGGGTGCAGGGTGTGGCGATGTCGACGGACGGGCCGCGCCTGCGAATCGCCGTCAACGAAGCGCCCGAGGACGGCAAAGCCAACCGCGCCGCCTGCCAGGCTTTGGCCAAGGCGCTGGGTGTGGCGCAAAACACGGTGTCGGTCGCGTCCGGCGCCACGAACAGAGAGAAGATCATGCACGTATCCGGCGACCCGGCCGACCTCGCCAAGAGGCTCGAAGCCCTGTGACCGCGCGTATCATCGATGGCAAAGCCGTCGCCGCCGGCGTGCGCGCCGCACTGGCGACCAGGGTCGCCGCGCTGGGCTTCCGCCCTGGCCTGACGGTGATCCTGGTCGGCGACGACCCCGCCAGCGCCGTCTACGTCCGCAGCAAAGACCGCGCGGCCAGGGAAGCGGGGATCGAGGCGACAACGATCCGCCTCCCGGCAGATACCCCCGAGGCCGCTTTGCTGGCTGAAATCGCGCGCCTGAATGCCGATCCGGCGGTGGACGGCATTCTGGTGCAGCTGCCGCTGCCGGCGCAGATCGATCCCAACCGCGTCATCGCCACCATCGATCCGGCGAAGGACGTGGACGGGTTCCATCCTGTGAATGTCGGCGCGCTGGCCAACGGGCAGCCGGGCCTCGTGCCCTGCACGCCGGCCGGGACGATGAAGCTGCTGGCGCATGCGGGCGTGAAGCTTGCCGGCGCGCGAGCCATTGTCCTCGGACGTTCGGCCATCGTCGGGCGGCCGGTGGCGGCGTTGTTGCTGGCGGCGGACGCAACCGTGACCATCGCCCATTCCCGCACCCGCGATCTGCCCGTGGAGTGCCGCCGCGCCGACGTAGTCATCGCCGCCGTCGGACGGCCGGAAATGGTGCGCGGCGGCTGGATCGCCCCCGGCGCGACGGTGATCGATGTCGGCATCAACCGGCTGCCGGACGGGCGGCTAGTGGGCGACGTGGCCTATGCCGAGTGCCTGCCGCATGCCGGCGCCATCACCCCGGTGCCGGGCGGCGTCGGCCCGATGACGATCGCCTGCCTGCTGGAAAATACCGTCGAGGCCGCGGTGCGCCGGCGCGGCGTAACCGGATAATCCCTTGCGGGGCACGCCGGGTGCTGCCTATCTTTGGGTTCTAAATAAGCCCTGGGAGGCAACATGCGTAAAGGTTTCATCGCGGCCGCTTTGGCCGCATGTATCGCGGCTCCGGCCATGGCGGCGGATGCCGTGCGTGGCGTGACGGACACCGAGATCGCCATCGGCACCTACACCGATCTGTCCGGCGTCACGGCGATGTGGGGCGTCAACAACTCCAACGTCTGGCGCATGGTATTCGACGAAACCAACGCCGCGGGCGGTATCGCCGGCCGCAAGATCAAATACATCGTCGAGGACAATCAGTATCAGATTCCCCGCTCCGTCCAGGCGGCGAACAAGCTGATCAACAAAGATAACGTGTTCATGATGGTCGCCAATGGCGGCACACCGATGAACAACGCGACCATGCCCGACCAGCTCGCCAAAGGCGTGCCAAACATGTTCCCGCTGACCTCGGCGCGGTCCATGTATGAGCCGTTCCATCATCTGAAATTCGGCCTCGCCGCGTCGTACTACGATCAAATGCGGTCCGGGGTGAAATATTTCGTCCAGCAACGCGGCAAGAAGATTATCTGCGGCATGTCGCAGGACAGCGATTTTGGTCGCGACGTCATGGACGGGGCGAAAGACCAGCTCAAGGCGATGAACATGGCGCTGGCGGCGGAAACATTGCACAAAGCGACCGATACCGATTTCAGTGCCTCCGTCGCCCGCTTGCAGGAAGCCAAGTGCGATCTGATCCTGTTGGGCACCATCACGCGCGACACCATTCAGATCGTTTCCTCCGTCCGCAAAATCGGCTGGAATGTCGATATGCTCGGACAGGCCGCCAGCTACGACGAAGCGGTGGCGGAAGTTCCCGGTGGTGTGACCGAGGGGTTCTATTCGATGGCCCCGACGATCTTCGTCGCCGCCACCGGCTCCAGTCCGGAGATGAAGGCCTTCGCCGAGAAATATAAGAAGCAGTTCGGCAAGGACCCCAACTTTGCGGCGCAGTTCGGCTACATGGCGGCGAATCTCGTCGTGCAGGGTCTGAAGAATGCCGGCAAGAACCTGACCACCGACAGCTTCGTCGCGGGGATGGAGCAGATCAAGGACTGGCACGACATCTTCGGCTCCCCGGTGATGAACTTCAGCGCAACAAAGCATCAGGGATCGAGCGACTCGTTCCTGTGCGTCGTGAAGCACGGGCACTGGGAAGCGGTCAGCACGACGGCCGTGAGCTACTGACGGCGGATGGGTGCTCGTCCTCGGTAAACCCCGAGGACGAGCGCTCTACTTGATGTCGCAATACGGTTTTTGGAAATCGCGGATCGTCGCCGCTTCTTCCATGAATTTCACGTTCACCAACTGGACGGTTTTCTTGTCGCCGTTGACGCCCGCCCGGCCGAAGGTGGTCAGGCAATCGATCGGGCCGACGCCGTCCCAGGTGATCCATTCCTGAATGACAACTTTACCGCCGCTCTGGGCGACCAGATTGGCGACCTCGCGTCCCGACACCGAACGCGCGCGTTCGTGATGCGGTGCGCCATCGGGATTATCGAACCCTTTCAGATTCGAATGATGCAGAAACGCCATCCCCGCCGGCGTCAATTTCCGCAGCAATTGCGGGATATAGGCTCGGAAAACGTCGATCTCGGCATGCACCAGCGAATCGAAAGAAAAGACGAAATCGATGCTCCCGTCGGGCACGGCATCGAGCGAAAACCCGTCGTTCTGGACGAACTGGGCATGGGGCACGTTCGCGAACCGCGTGCGGCAGGCATTCACGCAGGCCGCGGCGAGGTCGATTCCCACATAAGCGGAACAGGCTGGGATCAAGAACCTTGTCCACCGCCCGAAACCCGGTGCGATCTCCAGGATACGGCCGGCCGGTAACAGCCGGTGCAGGCGGGGATAGAGCGAGCCGAACCACTGGGCTTCGCTGCCACCCCAAGGCGCGCTCCATTCCTCGCCGCCTTGCCGCCAATCGTAGTTGCCGTCGAATACGGCCTTGTTCCAGTCCAACTCTGGCATATGCGTATTACCCCGCCAAAATTCGGCCGGCGACAGCGTCCAGTTTCGCCACCAACCCCGGCGCCCGAGCGGTGGGGGCCGTGATCAGGGCATTGTCCAATGCGCGGTCGCAGCCGCAGCGGCACAGCTCGCGGTTTTGCCCCAATGACGGCAGCACCTGCCTTACCAGGGATCGGGCATTGTCGGCGTTGGCGAGCAGCACTTTGACCACGGCGTCTACCGTCACATGGTCATGATCGGGATGCCAGCAATCGAAATCCGTCACCATCGCCACCGTCGCATAACAAAGCTCGGCTTCCCGAGCGAGCTTGGCTTCGGGCATGTTGGTCATGCCGATGACGCTGCAACCCCAGGAACGATAAAGCTCGCTTTCAGCCTTGGTGGAGAATTGCGGGCCTTCCATCACCATGTAGGTGCCGCCGCGGGTGACCGGCAGGTTCAAGCCGCGCGCCGCTTCCTCCAGCGAATCGCCGAGGCGGGTGCAGACGGGATGTGCCATGGAAACATGGGCGACCAGCCCGTCGCCGAAGAAGCTCTTCTCACGGGCGAAGGACCGGTCGATGAACTGATCGACGATCACGAAATGCCCGGGCGGTAGCTCGGCCTTCAGGCTGCCGACGGCCGAGAGCGACACGATGTCGGTGACGCCCGACCGCTTCAACGCGTCGATATTCGCTCGGTAATTCAGATGGGTGGGGGAAATCGGGTGGCCGCGCCCGTGGCGGGGCAGGAAGACGCACCGGACCCCGTTAAGCCGCCCGAACATCAATTCGTCGGAAGGATCGCCCCAGGGCGTCGGAACCCGGCGCCAGGATTTTTCTTCCAGCCCGTCGATGTCGTACAGACCCGAGCCGCCGATGATGCCGATGATGGGTTCGGACATGGGGAGTCTCCTGGAACAAAAAAGGGAGGGGACGACTTGCGGCGCCCCCTCCCCCCGGCCCCTCCCGCGAGGGGAGGGGGAAAAGAACAGTCTTAGTGAACCGCGGCCCAGACCTTCCGCTTCAGGGCATACGTCACGCATGCCATGAAGCCGAGGTAGAGGATGACCCGCACGCCGATCTGCTTGCGTTCGGTCTGTTCCGGGTTCGCGGCCCAGTAGAGGAACGTCACCACGTCCTTCGCTTCCTGCGCGATGTTGGAAGGCGAACCGTCGGCGAAGGCGACTTGGCCGTCGTGCAGCGGCTGGGGCATGGCGATCTGATGGCCGGGGAAGTACATGTTGAAATTCATCCCGTCCTGCATCTTCATGTCCTTCGGCGCATCGCCGAAGCCCACCATCAGGCCGTAGATGTAGTCCGCACCGCCCTCACGCGCGTTCACGATCAGCGACAGATCCGGCGGCAGCGCCCCGTTCAGCGCGGCCCGAGCGGCCACGTCGTTCGGGTACGGGGAGCGGAACTGGCTGGCGGGCGTGCCCGGACCGACCTTGGGTTCGCCGGCGTCGTTCAGGCCCAGCGGCACTTCCACCGATGCGGCGATACCCTTGATCTGCTCCTCGTTCAGGCCGATGCCGGCCAGATCGCGATAGTGCAGGAACTTCATCGAATGGCAGGTCGAGCAGACTTCCTTGTAGACCTGGAAGCCGCGCTGGGCGGAGGCACTGTCGATGGTGCCGAAGACGCCATCGAAGCTCCATTTCTGGGCAGGCAGCGGCGCTTCGGCCATGCCTTCCGCGTGGGCGGGCCGCAGCGATTGCACCGCGAACAGGCCGGCGATCAGGGCGACGATCGCGACGGAGCGGACGACGACCGGGTTGCTGATGCTTTCCGGCAGCGGCAGCGGACGCTCGATCTTGCCGAGGATCGGCAGGATCACCAGCAGGTGGCCAAAGTAGTACAGCGCGGCGACGCGGCTCAGGATAACCCAAATGCCTTCCGGCTTATGCGCGCCGCAGACGCCCAGGACGATGAACGCCAGCACCCACACGAACACCAGCTTGCGGAAGATCGGGCGGAAGCGGGCGCTGCGCACCTTGGACGTATCCAGCCAGGGCAGCGCCAGCAACACCAGCAGGGAGGCGAACATCATGCACACGCCCAGCAGCTTGTTCGGGACGGAGCGCAGGATGGCGTAGTACGGCAGGAAGTACCATTCCGGCACGATGTCGGCGGGCGTTTGCAGCGGGTTGGCCGGGATGAAGTTGTTGGGGTCGCCCAGGTAGTTCGGTGCGAAGCACACGAACGCGGCCCAGATCATCAGGAACACGCAGACCCCGACGCTGTCCTTGATGGTGTAGAACGGGTGGAACGGCACCGTGTCCTGCGGCGACTTCACGTCGATGCCCAGCGGGTTGTTGGAACCCACGATGTGCAGCGCCGCGACGTGCAGGAAAATCACGCCCACCAGCACGAACGGCAGCAGATAATGCAGCGCGAAGAACCGGTTCAGCGTCGGCTGATCGACCGAGAACCCGCCCCACAGCAGCGTCACGATATATTTGCCCACGACCGGGAAGGCCGAGAACAGGTTGGTGATGACGGTGGCGCCCCAGTAGGACATCTGGCCCCAGGGCAGCACGTAGCCCATGAACGCGGTGGCCATCATCAGCAGCAGGATGATCACGCCCAGCATCCACAGCAGCTCCCGCGGGGCCTTGTAAGACCCGTAGTAGATGCCGCGGAAAATATGGATGTAGGTGACGATGAAGAACATCGACGCGCCGTTCTGGTGAACGTAGCGGATCAGCCAGCCGTAGTTCACATCGCGCATGATGTGCTGGACGGAGGCGAACGCCAGTTCGGTGTTCGGCTGGTAGTTCATCGCCAGGAAGATGCCGGTCAGGATCATGACCATGAGGCACACCATGGCGAGGGCACCGAAGTTCCAGAAATAGTTGAAGTTCTTCGGAGTCGGGAAAACCCCGTACTCCTTCTGCATCATCGTGAAGATGGGCAGGCGGGAATCAACCCAGTTGATCACCGGGTTGGCGAAATCGCTTTTGTGCAGGCCGGCCATATCGGGTTCCCTTGGGGCACGCAGCGGCTGAATCAGCCGATCTTGATCTTGCTGTCGGATTCGAACGCATAGGGCGGGACGGCCAGATTGGCTGGCGCGGGCCCCTTCCGGATGCGGCCGGAGGTATCGTACTGGCTGCCGTGGCAGGGGCAGAAATAGCCGCCCCACTCGCCGCGCAGGTCGGCCGGCTTGTTGCCGAGCGGAATGCAGCCCAGATGCGTGCAGATGCCCACCAGCACCAGCCATTGGTCGTGCCCGGCTTTGACGCGCGCGGCATCGGCGGCCGGATCCGGCATCTCATTCGCCTTGACGCTCTGGGCCGCGGCGATCTCTTCCTTGGTCCGATGACGCACGAAGATCGGCTTGCCCTGCCAGGACACGACGATGCCTTGCCCTTCCTGGATCGGGGTCAGATCGACCTCGACCGAGGACAGCGCGAGCACGTCCTTGGCGGGGTTCATCGAACTGACAAGGCTCCAGGCGATCCCGGCGCCGAAAATGGCGGCGCCCGCGCCGGCCATCAGCTCAAGCATGTCTCGCTTGCTGGGGTCCGCGGGATGGCCGTGATGGCCCCCATGGGAGTCAGCGGTGCTGGCGGTCGAATCAGCCATCTTCCCCTCATTGCTCCGCCTGGCAACCCAGGCGGTCTGAACCAGTTTGGGCTGGACGCGGCGCGCGACCAACCCCGGGCAGGCCCTTCGACCGGCCCGATCATGCGGCGTACTGGTCGGATTACTCCGACCGAGGCCGGAGGTATCCGGCCGGGCTGGGTGTGTTCTAACGGGCGCACGCGCGCCTCGCAACTCACCCCTCCCGTATTCCAAGGCCATGGGCTACCCTGCCTTAGCCCTTGGAACAAGCCTCCATGACACTGAAATCGACCGAAAACCTCACACCGCCCCCGCATGTTGCATTGAAGGTGCACGCTCGCGCCTGGTTCGAGGCCTTACGAGACCGGCTTTGCGCCGCTTTCGAGGCGATCGAGGATGCCCAAACAGGATCGGAATTGCCCGCCGGCCGTTTCGCTCGCACCGCTTGGCAGCGCCCCACCGAGGACGGGTCCGACGGCGGCGGCGGGGTCATGAGTGTTATGAAGGGTCGTGTCTTCGAAAAAGTCGGCGTCAACGTGTCCACAGTCGAGGGCGAATTCAGCTCGGAGTTCCGAGCGCAGATCCCCGGCGCGGCGGAGGATCCGCGCTTTTGGGCGAGCGGTATCAGTCTGGTGGCCCATATGCGCAGCCCACGCGTGCCGGCGGCGCATTTCAACACGCGTATGCTGATAACCACCAAAGGTTGGTTCGGCGGCGGCGGCGATCTGACCCCGATGCGCCTGGACGCGCCGGAAGCGGTGGAGGACGCCGCGTCCTTCCACGCCGCGTTCAAGGCCGCTTGCGACGCCCACGATCCCGCATACTACCCGGAATACAAGGCCTGGTGCGACCGGTACTTCTTCCTGCCGCACCGGAATGAGCCGCGCGGCGCCGGCGGCATCTTCTTCGACCGCCTGGACACAGGGGCGCCGGACCGCGATTTCGCGTTCGTGCGGGATGTGGGGGAGGCGTTTTTGGCCGCATACCCCGCGATTATCCGCCGCCGCATGCACGAAGCATGGACCGCCACCGAACGGGAGCACCAACTGCTGCGCCGAGGCCGCTACGTGGAATTCAACCTGATCCATGATCGCGGGACTCTGTTCGGCCTGAAGACCGGCGGCAACGTCGATGCGATCCTGATGAGCCTGCCGCCCGAGGTGAAATGGGCGTGACAGCCTCTATCGTCCTGCCGACGGGCCATAAAAAACCCGTCATCCCCGGCGTTGTGCCGGGGACCAATAACGGCACAACTCCGCGAGTTTGTGCCTAGCTTGCTGGCCGGGACAGGTCCGGCCATGACGGAGTGGGTAGCCAATCGCCCACTATGTTAGCGCTTATGGGGATCGACCCGAGAAAGACGAAAAAATACGGCTTCCGGCCACATGCGATTGCCCACCCTAATGATGCGGCGCCGGTTTCAAATCGATCAGCGGCGTCCCATCCACGCAATCCATGCCGCGCACCAGCACCGTTGTCCCCTCGATGCCGACCAGATCGACCATCGACGACGCGATCGGGTTCGGCCGCAACGGCGAGCGCAAAGCGAACGTGCCCGCGATGACAGGGCGGCGGCGTGGCGCCTGGATCACGAGGTCCCGCCGAGCCTGATGCATCCAATAGAGCACCTGGACCTGCGTATGCGTCTCCAACCCGCGCAATGCTTCGCGCCAGCGGGGATCGATTTCGATCCGGCAAACCGGGCCATCGGGCTCGCCGCGGCGAGGGCACTGGTCCCGCGTTGCCCAGGGGGTGCGGATGGCGCCAATGAAATAAACCCCGGCGTCGGTATGGTCGGGCAGCGGCACCGCGACTTCATTCGGGCGGATGTCGGATTCGGTCATGACGCGGTCCACCCCCCGTCCACCTCGTACGCGGCTCCGGTGACGTAGCTCGCGCGATCCGAACACAGCCAGACGACCATTTCGGCAATCTCCTCGGGTTGCCCAAGGCGCCCGAGCGGCGTGCGGCCGGCGATTTGGTCGCCACGGGTGGCGACGGTGCGTTCGGTCATGCGGGTGTGGATGAAGCCCGGACAGACCGCGTTCACCCGCACATGGTCCGGGGCGTATTCCAGCGCGGCGGTCTTCGTCAGGCCGATCACCCCGTGCTTCGCCGCCACGTAGGCGGTGGCATTCTTCAAGCCGATCAACCCGGCGATGGAGGCAGTGTTGACGATCGCGCCGCCGCCCTGAGCCTGCATGACCGGTATCTCGTATTTCAGGCAGAGCCAGACGCTTTTCAGGTTCACCTCGATCATGCGATCGAAGGACGCCTCCGACCAGTCGGTCGTATACTGACCCGCCGCGTCCACCTGATGCGGGGCGATACCGGCGTTGTTGAAGGCGCAATCCAGCCTGCCGTAGGCAGCAACAGCCGCGGCCACCATGGCTTCAACCTGTCGCGAGTCCGTCACGTCGCCCGACAGCGAAATCGCCTGCCCGCCGGATTCGTTAATCGCGGCCACCGTGGCTCGGGCCGAATCGGCCTCGAAATCCGCCACCGCTATCCGAGCGCCCTCCCGCGCCAAAGCCAGCGCCGCCGCTCGACCGATGCCGTTGCCGCCGCCGGTGACGAGCGCGGTCTTGCCGTCCAGCATGAGTGTCATCGTTTTCCCCTGTGCCAGTGCGGCGTATCGGAGCATTTGGGGACGCCCGAAGCAATGCGCCCTTGACCCCGCACGGGGCCGATCCCCAAATCGCCGGGATTGAACGAAGGCACCCATGTCCGACAACGCACCGCTGATTCCCGTTTCCTGGGGCGAACTGGCCGACAAGATTTCCATCCTGGAGATCAAGCGCGAACGGCTACGCGCCCCGGATGCCGTTGCGAATGTTGCGCGGGAGCTGGCAGCCCTGATGCGGGTGCTGGAACCGGTGGGCGTGACGATCGCCGCCGAACGGGCGGCTTTGGCTGACGTGAACACCCGGCTGTGGGAGATCGAAGACGCGATCCGGGAGAAAGAGGCCGCTCAGGATTTCGGGCACGGCTTCGTGGCTCTGGCTCGTTCGGTCTACCGCGAAAACGACGAACGCGGCCGGATTAAAGCCGCGATTAACAAGCGCCTGGGATCGGCCTTGGTGGAGGAAAAACAATATGCCCGATATTGATGCCGAGATCGCCGAAAACCTGGCCCGCGTTCGCGACCGCATCGCCAACGCCGCCATCGCCGCCGGCCGCAAGCCGGAAAGCGTGACGCTGGTTGCCGTGTCCAAAACCAAACCGGTCGAGGCGGTCCTGGCGGCGATGCGTGCCGGGCAGACAGTGTTCGGCGAGAATCGGGTGCAGGAGGCGGAATCGAAATTCCCCGCGCTGCGGGCGGATCACCGATTCGATCTGCATGTGATCGGCGGGCTGCAGACCAACAAGGCGCGCGATGCCGTGCGGCTGGCGGACGTCATCGAAACGCTGGACCGGCCGCGTCTGGCCGACGCGCTGGCGGCGGCGATGGAAAAGGAAGACCGCCGGCCGAAATTTCTGATCGAGGTCAACACCGGCGCGGAACCCCAGAAATCCGGCATCGCTCGGGATGATGCCGATGCGTTCATCGCCGATTGCATGGGCCGATTCGGTTCGCAGTTGATCGGTTTGATGTGCGTGCCGCCGCATGGCGAAGACCCGCGGCCGCATTTCGATTGGCTCGCGAATTGCGCGGCGAAACACGGGCTGGCGACGCTTTCGATGGGGATGTCGGCGGATTTCGAAATCGCGATTGCCGCGGGCGCGACATGGGTCCGGGTCGGCAGTGCGATATTCGGATCGCGGTGACATCGCGCCGAGGCTGACCCCGGCACGATGTCGGTGCGATTTTAGCGAACGATCGGCGCGAACGGTGCGTCGTTCATCAGGTTGTTCCGCTGGGCAATCAGGAACCCGGCTTCGGCGTTCTTCTGCATGAAGGTCTGCCATTCCGGGTCCGCCTGCATCGCGGCGCGCTTCGTCGCACGGTCGGCGGCGTCCTTGTAGACCCAAATGTGGATGTAGGTGTTCACTTCGCCGGATTCGGTGATGAGGTAAGCCAGCGGCTGACCCAGATGACGGGTCTGCGCCTTCAGGCCGTATTCCTGGTACAGCGCCATCTGCTTGGCCATGGTGCCGGGGCGGACGGTGTAGGTGCGGTGGTCGACGAGCATGGTGGTTCTCCCTTGAATCGCGCCGTGGGTCGGCGGCGCGACTAAGTAAGCACGGATCGGCGCAAATGCCGAACCAGGATCGCCGCCAGGGTCTCGCAGCCAGTTCGGTCGGTGTCGTCGAACCGGGCGAGATGGGGGCTGTCCATGTCCAAAACCCCCAGCAGCCGGTCGCCATCCAGCAGCGGTATCACCAGCTCCGAGCGGGAGGCTGAGTCGCAGGCGATGTGGCCGGGAAAGGTGTCGACGTCGGGGACGACAATGGATGTCCTGGTTTCAGCCGCTGTGCCGCACACGCCTTTGCCCAGCGGAATACGGACGCAGGCCGGTTTTCCCTGAAAGGGGCCGAGGACCAGTTCGCCATCCTTCAGCAGGTAGAACCCCGCCCAATTGAGGTCGGGCAGGCTGTGATAGATCGCGGCGGCGGCGTTGGCGGTGTTGGCGGTGGCGTCGGTTTCGCCGCTCAACAGCGCGTTCAGTTCCGTCGCCAGATCGGCGTACAAGGATGCCTTATCGGCCGGCGTGTTGTCGCCGGCCGTCCAAGGGGCAGTGTGGGTCGCGTCGTGCATCCGGTCAGCGAGCCGCCCGAGCGCCTTTCTTGCGGCCGCCGGAATCGGCGACCGGTTTCGCCTTGGCGGCTTCCTTCATGATGCCACGCAGATCGCGCATGAATGCGGTGCCCTTCGGAGTCCGTTGCACCAACACGCTACGGCGATCCGCCGGATCGGTCTTGCGGCGGACCAGATCGAATTCGGCCAACCGGTCCAGCGCACGGGTGATCGCGGGCTTGGAGACATCCAACGTCGCGGCGAGGCCGCGCACGGTCTGTGCATCCGATTCCATGTAGCAGGTCAGCAGGACCGCCAATTGGCGGGCGGACAGATCGGGACCATCGCGGCGCACCAGCGCGACGACGGTGCCGCGAAGGATGCCGATCGGATTCTCGGTTTCGTCGGTGCCACTCATGTTATTTGGACCTTTCGTTGTCGATCGGCGGTGCATCCGACGCCGATCGGGCGGGGTTCCCAACCCCTGCCACTCCCCGATCCTGTCGCGGAACGAAGCGGCGATCAACTAAAATCGTGTTCATGTCGGAAGAAATCGTCCTGTTGGCACAAGATGTCCATTCCGGCAGATGTATGGGCCGATTTCGATAGCAACAAGATACGGTCTCGCGGCGCCCTGTACGGACCGGATCCGAACCGTTTGATCTTGGTCAATGTCGCGTATCGCTGGGGCTGGTTCGGTGGGCGCGCTTCAACATCGGAGAAGACCCATGACCACAGCCGTTTTGCCGGAAGGCGTACATCCCACGATCGAAGTGACCGAACCGTCGAGCGGCCACGTCGTGCCGTTCCTGGTTGCCACCGTCCTGTTCCTGGCCGGTTGCGTCGCGACGGTATTGATCGCCGGTCCGCCGCTCTGACGGTGTTCGGCCGATTTATATCGCGACCCGCACCCCCAGCTCCACCACACGGTCGCTGGGGATGCGGAAGAATTCCGTGGCCGGTACCGCGTTGCGCGCCATGACCAGGAACAGCCACAGGCGCCACCAGGACATCTTGGGCGCCATCGCGGGCACCAGCAGCTCCCGCCCCAGGAAATAGCTGGCCTGCATCGCATCGAAATCGATCGCGCTGCCCAATTCCTCCAGCTCCCGCGGGATGTTCGGGCTTTCCATGAACCCGTAGCGCAGCACCACGCGGTTGACGCCCGGCGCCAACTGGGAAACCGTCGCGCGCCGGGCAGCCGCGATCTCCGGCACGTCTTCGTTCTGCACGGTCACGAATAGTACGTGTTCGTGCAGGACCTTGTTGTGCTTCAGGTTATGCAGGAGCGATGTGGGTACGTAGTCCGGGTTGCCGGTCAGGAACACCGCGAGGCCCGGCACGCGCACGGTGCGGGATTGCGGCAGGCGGGCGAGGAACGGCGCCAGCGGCATGCTGTCCTGCTGCCAGCGGGCCAGCAGCAGATCGCGGCCGCGTTTCCAGGAGGTCATCAGCACGGTCAGGAAGATGCCAAGCGCCAGTGGCACCCAGCCGCCTTCGACCACTTTGAGCGTATTGGCGGAAAAGAACACGCCGTCGATCACGAAAAACGAACCGAACATCGCGACCGCGGCAAGGCGCGACCAATGGAACTGGCGGCGGAACACGACCATCGCGAGGACCGCGGTGCAGATGAACGTGCCGGTGACCGCGATGCCGTACGCCGAAGCCAAGGCGTCGGAGGTTTTGAACGCCAGTACCAGGATCACGACACCGACCATCAGGGCAGTGTTGACCTGCGGCACGTAAATCTGCCCCTCCTCGGTCGTGGAGGTGTGGCGCACCGTCATGCGTGGCAGGAAGCCCAGCTGCATGCATTGGCGGGTCATGGAATAGGCGCCGGAGATCACGGCCTGACTGGCGATGACGGTCGCGACCGTGGCCAAACCGACCATCGGGAAGCGCGACCACTCGGGCCCGAGCAGGAAGAACGGGTTCTCCATGGCGCTGGGGTCATGGAGCACGAGCGCGCCCTGGCCGAAATAGTTCAACACCAGGCATGGCAGCACGAAACCGGTCCATGCGACGCGGATCGGACGGGCGCCGAAATGGCCCATGTCGGCATAAAGGGCTTCGGCTCCGGTCACGCAGAGCACCACTGCGCCCAGAACGAAAAAGGCCAGAGCTTCGTGGTGCACGCAGAGCGCGATGGCATAGGTCGGCAGGACAGCCAGCATCACCAACGGATGTTGGACGATTTCGACCAGCCCCATCCCGCCGATGATCAGGAACCATACGGCCATGATGGGGCCGAATACCCGGCCGACCGAGTGCGTGCCGCGGTACTGCATGGCGAACAGCAGTACGATAATGGCGACGCAGAGCGGCAGCACCACTTCCTTCAGGTTGGGCGCGGAGACTTCCAGCCCCTCGACGGCGGACAGGACCGAAATCGCGGGGGTTATGATGCCGTCGCCGAAAAACAGGCAGGCGCCAACGATCCCGACCAGCGCGAGCGTGTTGCGCAGCGTGGTGCCGACCGAGACGCGCTGCGCCAAGGCCATCAGCGCCAAAATACCGCCTTCGCCGCGGTTGTCGGCGTGCATGACCAGCATCACGTATTTGATGGTCACGATCAGGACCAACGACCAGAAGATCAGGGACAGAATGCCGTAAACCTCCAGCGTGCCGATCGGCACGCCCTTGAACAGGTCGAGGCTGGCTTTGAACGCGTAAAGCGGGCTGGTGCCGATGTCGCCATATACGACCCCGAGGACCCCGAGGACGGTGCCGGCGGTCAGCTTCCCTCGGCTATGCGGGCTGGCGGGTACGGAGTCTGTCACGACCGCACCTGGGTGCCCAATCCCTGGACAACGTCAACCATGAGGTCTCCTATGCGTCCGCCGCCCCGAGGCGATGGCGGCGGACGCATACGCTTGGCCGAAGTCTGGAACAAGATGGGGGCCGACGGCGCCCGCCTCGGCCCGTCTTAAGCCGCGTCTTCCCGCCGGTCGCGAACCTTCACGTACGCCAGCTTGGCATGATCTTCGCAGTAAGGTTTGCCCGGTTCGGACCTGTCGTCGCAGAAGCGGAAGGTCTTGGTGCCGGGTTCGCCGATGGGCCAGCAGCAGGTCACAACCCGGCCGTAGGGCCGAGGCGCGACGGCTTGGAGCCGAGGCGGTGCAACCGTTACCGGACGAGGTGCCGGGGCGATCTTCAGCGACGGTAGCACCGGGGCGGGCGCCAGCTCCGCTGACGGCGGCACGATGATAGCCGCGGCTTCGGCGGCGATGGCTTTAGCCGGCGGCGATGCTTCGGTGCTGGCCAATGGCGGCAGGGTCGGGCCTTCCACGCGGCGCGGCGCGGCGCGGCGTTCCGGGGCCGGTCCGCTGCCTTCCCGCCGGATCGGCGATGGCCGAGCAGGCAGGTCGAGGCGGTGGGCTTTGCCGACGATGGCGTTTTTGGACACGCCCAGCCGACGGCCGATTTCGGCGGTGGAATGTCCTTCCGCCCAGAGGTCCCGCAGGCGACCGATGACGTCCTCGTTCCACTCCATGGGTGGGTCCCTTCGCTCTTTTAACCACTAGATATGGTATAGAGGGGTTGGGAGGGACTCAATGCTGGATTTGACGTCGGCTACAAAAAGTTGTGGACAACTTCCTCGGAGACCACAAGCACTAGATAAGAAGGCCTTTCCGCAGCATCCCGTGCACGCCTTTTTCGCCGTTGACCGTCTGGGTCACATGAAAATCCACCGCGAGGGAGCAGAACTGATAGGCTTGCTCACGCGATAGGTTTGTACGACTGGCGATGAATGCGATCATCTGACGGAGCGCCTGCTTCATCGCCTGATCCAGATCCTCATGCATGCCCATGCTGATATAATGGGTCGGGGTTTCCGCCCGCGGATAGCTCAGCAGCGGCGTGCCGGCGGCCTTGTGCAGCGTGAACGTGAATGTGCCGGTCAGGCAGATTTCCAGCGCATTGATGCAGACTTCGCCGTCGCCTTGCACGCCGTGGCCGTCGCCGGCCGAGAACAGTGCTCCGGGCGCCCAGACCGGAAGGAACAAGGTCGCGCCTTCCCCCAGTTCCTTGTTATCCAGATTGCCGCCGTGTTCGCGGGGCTGAATGGTGGAGATCGTGCCGTAGGCCGGCGGCGGGGCGACGCCCATCACGCCGAAGAACGGCGCCAACGCCAGTTCGGTGCCCCATGGCAGGTGGCAAACGCCGCGCGCCCGGTCGACGGGGATGTGGCTGAGGTATTGTTGCGGAAAATCTTCCGGCAGCGTGCCCACCAGCGGGCGGAAGCCGCAATAGCCCCAATCGGCACCGATTTCGATCTTATCGATATGGACTTCCAGCATGTCGCCGGGCATGGCGCCGGCGATGGCGACCGGTCCGGTCAGGATATGGCCGGGTCCGCGCGGCGGTTTGGCGGCGTGCAAAGCGGCCAGCGCGGGCGGAATAGTCAGGCCCGATCCCGGCGGCGGCATGACCTCGGGCCCGCCGGAGACGCATTCCAGCACAACCGTATCGCCCGAGTTCACCGTGACCAGCGGTTTGTAATCGGCGGAGAAAGTGCCCCAGCGGATTGTCTCGGCGGTCGCGGGAACGCGGTGCGTGGCCATGTCGGCCTCCGTTCGTATTAGCGGGTGGTGGTCTCGCGTGTGGTGTTGGCGGCCTGCGCGCCGGGGCCGGCGATCGTGGCGCCCGGCTTGTCCGCGCTGGCTTCCATCGAGGCGTCGTCCGGTTCGGCCATGTTTTTCTTGAAGGATTTGATGCCCTTCGCGAAATCGCCCATCAGGCTGCTGACCTTGCCGCCGCCGAACAGCAGCAGGACGACCAGCAGCACGACCATCCAGTGCCAGATGCTGAAACTACCCATGAAACCTCCATAGCAGGCCGGAGCCGGCTTGTTTCCGCGTGACGCCAAGTCGCCCGTACGGCGCACTCTATAGGCGCACCGTGCGGGGCTGCCAACGGATTGTATGGAATCTTGGCTGGTATGCGGGATTTCGTTGCGATGGACCGGATGAGGTCTTATCGTCCGCGATGCTGGCGAACCTGGACGGCATCGACAATGTCCGGGACGCGGCAATCGAGGGAGGGCGTGACGGCGTCGAACCGCGCGCCCCTGTTGTTCAACAGGGCACCGTATCGGCCATCCGACCGGTACGGCGCGAAGACAGAAAGGCGACACGCCGATGCCCCAGGGCACCGTGAAATGGTTCAACCCGACCAAAGGCTATGGGTTCGTCGCGCCGGATACCGGCGGTAAGGACGTATTCGTCCATATCAGCGCGGTCCAGAAGGCGGGGCTGCGCAGTTTGAACGAAGGCCAGAAACTCGACTTCGAAATCGAGCAGCAACAGAACGGTCGCGCGGCCGCGGTCAATCTCGTCCCATCGAACTGAGGGGGTTTCCGGGTGTGGCTTTCGGGCACCGTGCCGACCGGCACGGTGTGTCGGGAAGCCGCACGCCCTTGCGCGACACTGCGCTGTCCTTTAGGCAGGCGTAACCTAACTGACATGAGCGCATGAACCACATTCTGGACAATCGGCGGGCTCGGGCAGCGGGCCCCGGAATCGCGCCACTGTCGTCGCTCGATACCGCCTCAATCCAAGAGGCGTACCGGCGTTGGGCCGGTGTATACGATACGGCGTTCGGTCTGATATCCGCGGCCGCGCGGCGACGGGCCTTGGCGGCGGTCAACCAGCTGCCCGGCCGTACCGTGCTTGAAGTGGGCGTCGGAACGGGCCTTGCTTTGCCGCATTACAACGCTGACAAGCGCGTTACCGGTATCGATCTGTCGACCGAGATGCTGAATCAGGCCCGTCGGCGGGTGGCGCGCCTGGGGCTGCACACGGTGCAGGCGCTTCAGGAAATGGACGCGGAAGCGACCGAATTCCCGGACGCCAGTTTCGATACCGCGGTGGCGATGTTCGTCGCCTCGGTCGTGCCGAATCCGCGCCGGCTGCTGGCCGAGATGCGTCGGGTCGTGAAACCGGGCGGCAATATCCTGTTTGTGAACCACTTCGCCGCCCCGCGCGGTCCGCGCTGGTGGATCGAGCGGGCGATGGCGCCGGCGTCGCGGGCGCTGGGCTGGCACCCCGATTTCGCCGTCGAGGCGCTGTTCGTGCCGGAGGATTTGGCTCGGGTTACATTCGCGTCCGTGCCGCCGTTCGGCATTTTCACGCTGGCGCGGCTCGCCAACTGACCGCTTGCCCTGGCGCGCGCGCCACGGCGGAGCGGAAAATCGGGTTTATTCGAACGCGGGTCCCGCTGGCATCTTGATCTCCGGGCGTCTGTCCGGTACGCGGTGGCGTATGAGCATGTCCGACCGGTGCGATGCCGGGCGGCGGCCGAATACGGAATGGGTGGATGGGCTGATGCAGCTTCTTCGACGGCTTAGCGCCGCGCTGACACTAATCATGATGGCACCGCTGGTCATGCCAGGCGGTGGGGCTTTCGCGCAGGCGCCGAAGCCGTGGGAAATGGCGATGCAGCCGGCCGCCAACGAGATTAAGCGGCGGATCATCGATCTGCACGATCTGGTGCTGGTCATCATCACGCTGACGACGATCTTCGTCGGCGTGCTGCTGGTGATCGTGATGGTCCGGTTCAATGCCAAGGCCAATCCGGTTCCGAGCAAAACCAGCCACCATACGGGGCTGGAGATCGCGTGGACGGTGATCCCGGTACTGCTCTTGGTGATCATGGCGATCCCGTCGTTCCGCCTGATCTATTTTCAGGATCGCACCCCCAACCCCGATCTGACGATCAAGGTCGTCGCGCATCAATGGTTCTGGGAATATGGCTACCCCGATAACGGCGACTTCTCGATCGAAAGCCGCATCGTGCGCGACGAGGATCTGAAGCCCGGCCAATTGCGGCTGCTGGACGTGGACAACCAGATGGTCGTGCCGGTCGGCAAGAACATCCGCATCCTGACCAGCTCGCCCGAGGTTATTCACAGTTTCTTCGTCCCCTCGCTGGGCGTTCAGCGCTATGCGATCCCGGGCCGGACGATCGAGACATGGTTCTCGGTGGACAAGCCCGGCGTGTATTACGGGGAGTGCAACCAGATCTGCGGCCAGGATCACAGCCGGATGCCGATCGCGGTGCATGCCGTATCGCCGGAAGAGTTCAAGGCTTGGGCTGAGCAGACGAAGAAATCGGCGAACGCGGAAACGCGGCCCTCGCCAATGTCCGTGGCGGCTCGATAGGATTTAGCGCCAGCTTCGGCTGGCGCGCGCAGGAGACAGACGATGGCGGATACGACCCACGATCATGGCCATGCTCACGGGCACGACGATGCCCATGGTCACGATCATCACGACCACAAGCCCGGTTTCGTGGCGCGGTGGTTCTTCAGCACCAACCACAAGGACATCGGCACGCTGTACCTGATCTTCGCCGTGGTCGGCGGGTTGGTCGGCGGCGTGCTGTCGGAGATCATGCGCGCGCAGCTACAGTTCCCGAACAACCACATTGTCGAATCCGGGCAGGAGTGGAACACGATCATCACCACCCACGGGCTGCTGATGATCTTCTTCTCGGTCATGCCCGCCTTGATCGGCGGCTTCGGCAACTGGTTCATCCCGCTGATGATCGGCGCGCCGGACATGGCGTTCCCGCGCTTGAACAACATCAGCTTCTGGCTGCTGCCGCCGGCCTTCGTGCTGATCTGCATCGGCCTGTTCATGGGTGAGTCCGGCTCCGGCTGGACACTGTATCCGCCACTGTCCAATGCCACCTACGAAACCGGCATGGGCATGGACTGCACGTTGTTCGCGCTCCATCTGGCCGGTGCCAGCTCGCTGCTGGGCGCGATGAACTTCATCACCACCATTTTCAACATGCGCGCCCCCGGCATGACGATGCACAAGCTGCCGCTGTTCATCTGGGCCGAGCTGGTGACGGCGTGGCTGCTGGTGTTGTCGGTGCCGGTGCTGGCAGGTGCGATCACCATGCTGATCTGCGACCGCAATTTCGGCACGGCGTTCTTCGATCCGCAGGGCGGCGGCGATCCGGTGCTGTTCCAGCATCTGTTCTGGTTCTTCGGTCACCCCGAAGTGTACATCATGATCCTGCCGGGCTTCGGCATCATCAGCCACGTGATCTCCACCTTCAGCAAGAAGCCGATCTTCGGCTACCTGGGCATGGTCTACGCCATGATCGCCATCGGCGTGGTCGGGTTCGTCGTGTGGGCGCACCACATGTATCTGTCCGGGATCGATATCGACACCCGCGCCTACTTCATGGGTGCGACGATGGTGATCGCGGTGCCGACGGGCGTGAAGATCTTCTCCTGGATCGCCACGATGTGGGGCGGTTCCATCGAGTTCAAAACACCGATGCTCTGGGCGATCGGCTTCCTATTCGTGTTCACCATCGGCGGCGTGACCGGCGTGGTCTGCGCGAACGCCGGCATCGACGAAGCCATCCACAACACCTACTACGTGATCGCGCACTTCCATTACGTGCTGTCGCTGGGTGCTGTGTTCTCGATCTTCTGCGGGTTCTACTACTGGATCGGCAAGATGTCGGGCCGTCAGTATCCGGAATTCTGGGGCCGGGTGCACTTCTGGCTGTTCTTCATCGGCGTCAACCTGACCTTCTTCCCGCAGCACTTCCTGGGTCTGGCCGGCATGCCGCGCCGTTACCCGGACTATCCGGATGCTTTCGCCGGCTGGAACTACGTGTCCTCGGTCGGTGCCTACATCTCCGGTCTGTCGACCCTGGTGTTTCTGTATGTCTGCCTGCGGACCTTCATGTCGAAGGCTCCGGTCGCCGACAACTATTGGGGTGAAGGTGCGACGACGCTGGAATGGACGCAGACCTCTCCGCCAGCGTTCCATACCTACTCGGAACTGCCGCGGATACTGTGATCCCTTGAGCGACATCACTTTACCGCCGAACGAAACCGACAGGGGGGAGCAATCCCCCCTGTCTTCGCACGCGGGGCCGATGGAAGACGACGTCCGCGATTGGATCGCGCTGCTCAAGCCACGGGTCATGAGCCTTGTGGTTTTCACAGGTCTGATCGGCGTGCTGGTTGCCCCCGGCCATTTGCACCCCGTGCTGATCTTCACTTCGGTGCTGTGCATCGCGGTGGCGGCGGGGGCCTGCGGGGCCATCAATATGTGGTACGACCGCGACATCGACGCGGTGATGCGGCGGACGGCCAACCGTCCGATTCCGGCCGGCCGGATCGAAGCCGGCGGGGCGCTCGGATTCGGCATCGTGCTGGCGGCGGGTTCGGTGCTGGTGATGGGTTTGATGATCAACCTCGTCGCGGGCGCCGTTCTGGCGCTGTCGATCGGGTTCTATGTCTTCATTTATACGATGTGGCTGAAACGCCGCACGCCGCAGAACATCGTCATTGGTGGCGCGGCTGGCGCATTTCCGCCGGTCATCGGGTGGGCGGCGGTGACCGGTTCGGTCGACCTGATCCCACTGATCCTGTTCGCCATCGTGTTCATCTGGACGCCGCCGCATTTCTGGTCGCTGGCGCTGTGGGCGAATGAGGATTACCGCCGCGCTGGGGTTCCGATGCTGCCGGTGGTGGCGGGGGCGAAGGAGACGCGGAAGCAGATCGTGCTGTATTCCCTGTTCCTGGTACCGCTGACGCTGGTGCCCTGGTATCTGGGTTTCTCCCATACCATCTACGGGGTGTCCGCCGTCGTGTTGGGCGTCGGCTTTCTGGCCTGCGTCTGGCGGGTGTTCACCGATAAGCAGGATGCCGCCGGGGTCAGCCTGACGAACGATGCACCGGCACGGGCGGCCTTCAAGTACTCCATCCTGTATCTGTTCGTCCTTTTTGCTGCTTTGGCCGTCGACCGGCTGATGGGTTGAGTGCCATGCCCGAATTCCCGCCTCGTCCCACGGAAACGGAGGCTGCTGCCCTGCGCCGTCGCCGTCGTGGCCGTAATCTCGCGATCGTATTCACGCTGGTGGGGCTGTCGTTGCTGTTTTACGCCGTCACCATCGTGAAGATGATGAAGCCCTGAAATGCGCAACTCCGGTGTGGCGAATCGGGTCGTCGGCATCGCGGTCGTCGCGATTATCGCTGGCATGGTCGGGATGTCGTTTGCCGCGATCCCGCTCTACCGAGCGTTTTGTGCCGCGACGGGCTATGGGGGGACGCCGAAGATCGGCATCGCGGCGGCGCCCGGCGGAGATGGCCGCACAATTCGCGTGCGGTTCAACGCCGACGTGAATCCCGGGCTGCCTTGGACCTTTGCCCCCGACATCGTGGAAGTGACGGTGCCTCTCGGTGAGGACAACCTGGCAGCCTACCATGCGCACAATAAGGCCAACCGGCCGGTGACCGGTGTGGCGCTTTACAACATCACGCCTGAGAAGGCGGCGAAATATTTCCATAAGACGGCCTGTTTCTGCTTCGACGAACAGACTCTGGAACCCGGTCAGGACATGAGCTTCCCGTTGAGCTTTTGGGTGGACCCGGAAATCGCGAAAGATCCCAACACCGCGAATGTCGGGTCGATCACGTTGTCCTATGTTTTCTATACAGCTTTGGACGATGCGGCGAAGTCGGGGGCGTTGGCGAAAGCCGGGCCGCACGTGGGGACGAAAGTTACGAATTGACCGGCGCGTTTTCCGCGCCACGGCCCCTTGAACTGGCGCGGAAAATCGCCATGATGCGGCCAAGCCGTGCCGGGGCGGTTTCCCCCGGCCGAGTTGTAATGGATTCGGTATGAGCAGCGACACCCACGGCGCCCCGGCGCCAGCCGGTCACGGCCTGAAATCTCCCTACCACGTTCCCGATCCCAGCCCTTGGCCGTTGGTTGGCTCACTCGGCGGATTCATGACGGTGTTCGGCATCGTTCTCGCCGCGCACTACGGTAGTTACATCGTGCTGGTGCTGGGCGCATTGACCGTCATCACCACGATGTTCGGTTGGTGGCGCGATGTCGTCAAGGAAGCTCGGACCCCCGGTCTGCACAGCAAGATCACCCAGCTCGGCCTGCGCTACGGGATGCTGCTGTTCATCTCGTCCGAGGTGATGTTCTTCGTCGGCTTCTTCTGGTCCTACTTCAACTTTCTGCTGTTCCCGGAAACCCAGGGTAACGGGCAGACGGTATGGCCGCCGACCAACGTCTTTACGTTCGATCCGTTCCATCTGCCGCTGCTGAACACCATGATCCTGTTGCTGTCCGGCACCACGGTCACCTGGGCGCATCATGCGCTGCTGGAAGGCAACCGCCGCGACCTGCTGCGCGGGCTGGGGCTGACCGTTATCCTGGGCGTGCTGTTCACCTGCTGCCAGGCGCTGGAATACTCGCACGCGCCGTTCAAGTTCTACGGAGGCGGCGTCTATTCGTCGGTGTTCTTCCTGGCGACCGGCTTCCACGGCTTCCACGTCATCGTCGGCACGACCTTCCTGGCAGTGTGCTGGTTCCGAGCGAAGGCGAACCACTTCACGCCGGAGCGGCATTTCGGGTTCGAGGCTGCGGCTTGGTATTGGCACTTCGTCGACGTGGTGTGGCTGTTCCTGTTCGCCTGCATCTATTGGTATGGGGCCGGCCAGATCGCCGTCGAGTAAGTGAGCGATCGACCAATCTCACTGCCGCAAGCTATCTTGAGTTGCCGCTGTCCGCGATGCGGGCGCGGCAAACTCTTTAAGGGGCTGCTCGCGGTATCCGAAACCTGCCCCGTCTGCGGATTGGACCTGCGGCAGAGCGATACCGGCGACGCGGGCGCCGTGCTGATCATCATCCTGCTTGGCGCAATCGTCGGCGGTTTGGCGATCTGGACCGAATTCCGGTTTTCCCCGCCGATCTGGCTGCATATCGTGTTGTGGCCGTCGGTCGCGACCCCCGCCGCGATCATGCTGATGCGGTTGTCGAAATCCTTGATGATCGCCATGCAGTTCCGTCACCGCTCGACCGAGATGGGGTTGTGACGACGGCGGTACGCCGCCTGCTCTGGCCGTCGGTCATGACCGGCATCATGTTGATCGGTCTGATCGGCCTCGGTACCTGGCAGGTGCAACGTCTGCATTGGAAAACGGAGATTCTCGCGCAAATCGCGCGTGCCGAAAATGCGCCACCTGTTCCGCTGACAGCCCAACCCATGCCCTACGCGAAAGTGATGGCGGAGGGGCGCTTGCGCGGCGATCTGGCGATTCTGTACGGCGCCGAAGTGCGGGAAACCCCGGCAGGCCCCAAAATGGGGGCGCGTTTGATCGTGCCGTTGGAACGCGACGGGATGCCCGTATTGCTGGTCGACAGGGGCTGGGTGCCGCTGGCGCCAACTAAACCGCTCGATTTGCCGGACGGCCCCGTCAGCGTTACCGGTTTCATGCATCCGCCGGAGTTCGCGGGCTGGTTCAGTGCCGCCGACAACATCGCCGAGCGGCACTTTTATACGCTGAACCCGGCGGCGATCGCGGAGGCTCTGCGCCTGCCCGCGGCCGAACCGTTCGTGCTGGTGGTGTTGGGACCGGCGCCGGCCTCATTGTGGCCGGAACCCGCGCATCATCTGCCCCAGCCGCCCAATAACCATCTGGCCTATGTCGTCACCTGGTACGGCCTCGCGGTCGCGCTTCTGGCGATATTCGTGGTCTATGCACGCAAAGGCGCCAAACATGCGTAACACTTCCGCCTACGACCGCCTGACGGACCGGTTCAGCCGCCTCGCGACCATCGGCGAATGCGCGTCGATGCTGGGTTGGGATGCCGCCGCGATGATGCCGGAGGGTGGAGGTGCCGCGCGCGGCGATCAATTGGCGGTGCTCGCGGGTTTGGCGCACGCGCAGTTGACGGCGGCGGAAACGGCCGACGAATTGGCGGCGGCGGACGCCGGAGGCGATCCCTGGCGGGAAGCGAACCTTGCTTTGATGCGGCAGGCCTATGTTCGGGCAACGGCCCTGCCGGCGGATTTGGTGGAAGCGCAGGCGCGGGCGAACTCGGCCTGCGAGAAAATCTGGCGGGACGCGCGCAAGGCGTCGGATTTCGCGCTGGTTCGGCCGCATCTGGAGGAGGTCGTGCGGCTGGTGCGACAATCCGCCGATGCTTTGGCGCCGGCGCTGGGCTTGAGCCCGTACGACGCCCTGATGGACGGCAACCAGCGAGGTGTGGGCGCGGCCGATGTCGCCCCGGTTTTCGCGGCCTATGAAGCGTTCCTGGCGAAGGCGCTCCCGGAAGCGGAAGAACGTCAGGCACGTGCTCCGGCGCCGGTTAGGCCGGCCGGCCCCTTTTCGGTCGATGCGCAGGAAGCGTTGTGCCGGCGGCTGTCCGAACGACTGGGCCTGGATTTTGCCCATGCGCGGCTGGACCGGTCGGCGCATCCGTTTTCAGGCGGGACGCCGACGGATGTTCGCATCACCACACGTTACATCGAATCGGACTTCACGCAGGCGATCTTGGCCGTGGTGCACGAGACCGGCCACGCGTTATACGAGCGTGGATTGCCGGAGGCTTATGCCCGTCAGCCGGTCGGGGAGGCGGCGGGTATGGGCATCCACGAAAGCCAGTCGCTGATCGTGGAGATGCAGGCCTGCCGGTCGGATGCGTTCCTGTCCTGGTTGGGACCGGAATTGCACGCGACGTTCGGGGGCGATGCGGCACCCTACGAACCCAGCAATCTCGGACGCCTCTGGCGGCGGGTGGAACGCAGCTTCATCCGGGTCGACGCGGATGAGATGACCTATCCGGCCCATGTGATCCTGCGTTTCCGGCTTGAGCAGGCATTGATCGCGGGAGATCTGGCGGTCGCGGACCTGCCGGGGGCATGGAACGACGGGCTGCACGCGTTGCTGGGGATCGTGCCGCCGGACGACGCGCGCGGCTGCTTGCAGGATATCCATTGGTACGACGGGGCGTTCGGCTACTTCCCGTCCTACACGCTCGGGGCCATGGCGGCGGCGCAGCTAATGAAAGCGGCACGCGGGGCGGTTCCGGCGCTGGATGCGGGACTGGCGCGCGGCGATCTCTCGCCGTTGCTGGGTTGGCTGCGCATCAACGTGCATGGGCAGGGCAGCCGCTTCGGGTTCAATGAGCTGTTGCGCGCGGCGACGGGCAAGCCGTTGGATCCCACGGATTTCCAGGCCCATCTGATCGCCCGCTATCTGTCATGAAACTGGCGACATCGGACGCGGACCGGGTTATAAACAGGTCCGTTGTCCCCAAGGGTTGAAGGGTGCCAGACGATGCTCGATCTTTTCGGGATCATGCTCAGCACGATCATGATGCTTATCGTTATTTCCCGGGCCGCGCAGTTGGATAGCCGAAACCCGTGGTTCGAGGCTCCGTCCGACAAGAATGCGCCCCTGACAGGGCTGGATAAGGCTCGGGCGAACGCCGCGCACATGATTCCGACGTGGAGAAAGCCGCGGAAATGATCGGGTAGCCTGATATGCTTCGCAGCGTCTGGCTGTTGTTCGTCTATATCTCGTTCCTGGGGCTCGGCGCGACTGTGCCGTTCATCCTGGCGCTCGGCTATATCTGGGTGGACACGTTCCGGCCGCAGGAAGTGGCCTACATCATTCTGGATCAGTTGCCTGTCGCGATGATCATCGGGGCCGCCGCGCTCGGCGGATACGTTGTGTTCGATCGCCGCGACCCGCCGCGCGTGACGCTGATCGGGATGATCCCGGCGATCATGGCGATCTGGTGTACGCTGACCATGATCTGGGCGGTCGTTCCCGACTATGGCTGGACCAAATGGGATTGGGCGTTCAAGACGCTGATGTTCTCGGCATTCTTACCTTACATCATTCGGTCCCGCGTGCAGATCGAGGCCATGGCGCAGGTCTACCTGTTCGCGCTGGCGGGGAACTTCGTACCGTTCGGCATCAAGACGATGATCAGTGGCGGCGGGTATGGGATGAACCTTGGACTCGCGTCGGGCAATTCCGGTATGGCCGAGGGCGGCCTGCTGTCGACCTTTTGCCTTATGGCGGTGCCGATCGCCTATTTCCTGATGAACCATGGGCAGCTGATCCCCAAACACATCGTCACCCGTGGTGCGTATTTACTGATTATCGTGCTGTCGATCGTCACCGCGATCGGCACTTATGAGCGCAGCGCGCTGCTGGGCTTGGCTGTCTTGGGCATCTACATGTTCATGCGCTCGAAGCAGAAGGTCCTGTTCGGGATCGTGCTGGCCATCGGCGTGGCTGTGTTGGCCTATTCAGCGTCGGATCGCTTCGCGCAGCGCATGAACACGATCGGCACGTACAATGCCGACAGCTCGGCTCTGGTTCGGTTGCTGGTCTGGAAATGGACATTGGAATTTTCGTTCACTCATCCGCTGGGCGGCGGTTTCAACGCATTCGCGGTGAACGTGATCGAAGTGCCGGGCGACGAGGCGAATCCGGGTGGCGAGACCCAGCACGGGCGCGCCTTTCACAGCATCTATTTCGAAGTACTGGGGGAGCAAGGCTGGCCCGGCATAGTCCTGTTCGGCATTGCCGGGATCGGTTCCATCGTTCAGTTGCGCCGGCTTTCGAGGCGTATTCGTAACAAGCCGCATTTGGCCTGGTGCGTCGCGATGTCCGATGCCTTGCAAAGCGGGCTGATGGTCTTCCTATCGGCCGGCACCTTCGTTGGAATCGCGTTTCAGCCAATTTTCTGGTATTTTGTCGTGATGGGCGTGAGCTTGCGGGAATACGCCCGCCGGGTCGACGCATTGGAAAATCCCAAACAACTGACGGGGTGGCGCGGCACGGCATCGGCGCGGCCAACGCCAGGCAGGCTACCGCTTCCGGCTGGCGGACAACGGGTCTAATACCAACCGCCCTAACCGTTGACACGTGTGGCGACGCCCCCATCGCGTCATGCGCGGACGTGATCCGCGCACCCCAAGCGGCACAATTCCGCGATTTTGTACCGCTTGGGGTGGCCGGATCAAGTCCGGCCATGACGGCATT
>Ga0214180_1000130_pt1 | contig 29482 bp, 33 predicted proteins | sample TroBogEpilimnion_22_FD_153018 | JGI IMG/M metagenome (GOLD analysis project Ga0214180, IMG submission 153018) | Freshwater microbial communities from Trout Bog Lake, WI - 16OCT2007 epilimnion | ecosystem: Environmental > Aquatic > Freshwater > Lake > Epilimnion/Euphotic zone | place: Trout Bog... | reverse complement strand
TTAAATTGAAGATCGTCAACAGCAGTTCTTACTGGAAAAACATTAAGAATTGTTCCAATTCCAACTGAGTGGGCAGATATAGAAGTGCCGTCATAACCACGACCATTACGAACGCCATCTGTCCAAATAGGAATATCTACAAGATTTCCAATTGTAATAGCACCACTAGCACAAAGAATTTTTTCTTCGTTGTCTTGGCCATAATCAACTACAAGAACAAATACACCACTAGTACCTAGTGGATTTGTGGTAGCGGTGCCGCTAGAAGAAACTTCATACCAAGTAAGCGTATTGTTAACGGGAATTGTTTGACCATTAACATAACCGCTAACAAGAACGTTTTTTAAATACGTTGGCTCAGCAGCTCCCGCTATTGATCTAATTGTAGTGTAATCAGGATAAGCCATTTAAGCTAAAGCCCCTAGTTATATTAAATATTAGTAGGGGTAGGAAGCTGATTGCCAAGTAGGAGTGACAGTAAGTGTGTCACCAGATGCCAAGGTTACAGTTGATAGGTCAGAGAATGGTGCGTACCATAGAACAGTACTTCCACCAGCACTTGTAGATCCAACAGTACCTGTAACAGTTACAAAAATACCGTTAATAGTAGTGTATGTTGCACCAGTATTGGTAAATGTAAGAGGTGATGAACCACTGTAAGTTGTGTATTGTACAGGTACTTGTGTACTTGTACCAATAGTGATTGTATTAAACTGAGGTGCTTGCCAACCAGCTCCAGAAAGTGTTAAACGTGAATAACCACTAAGACCACTTGCTTCAAGAATTGGGTATGTACCAGCATTAAGGGTGATAGGCTCATCACCGGCAACAGCATAACCACTAATTGTTGACCATGTAGTAGCAGTAAGACCTAAATAAAGAGTAGATGGTGCTGCTTGAGTTCCACGTGGGACGATGTTGATTAGGTAGTTAAGACCTTCCTGTGGGAAGTAGAAAGTAGAGTTAAAACTAGCCATGTATGCTCCTAAATAAATTGAACGCTAATATTGAATTGAATGCTATCTCCATATTGCAAGCCAATTCCTGGGAAGCTGCTCTTTAAGAACATATACCCAGCTTGTCCTACCACCGGAGTAAGAGAAGGAATTATTGTTGTCACTATACTAGAGCCATTCGCACCCCTAATTACATTGTAGATATTGGTGCCATTTCCAGAAATTACTGTCATAACTTCAGAAGTTATCTGAACGTTGAAAGGAAATGTGTTAGGGAATAAGTTGTATCCACTAACTTGAATAGTTGTATCATTCGGATTAATTTGTCTAGTTAAAGTGCCTACTGCTGGAGTTACTCCAGTATCAAACAATCCCACATTTGTGATTGAATATTGTCCACTGGCAGTCATTACTGCACTGCAAAGATAAGTGTCTCCAGAAGTCGATGTAGTAATTGTGGATACCGTACCACTAACAGGCACCTGAACGGGGTTAAAAAGGCCTATATCGGTCGCCTGAACGGTTCCTGAACCTGTACCCCAAGCAATGTATTGTGGCTGGTTTAAAGTGTATCCAGAACCGGTTATGGTGTTAACTAAACTACTTCTGGTCTTGCTGGTTAGTAGAGTGATCATCTTCGTTTTCTGTCATATTAGAACTAATGGTGCCCAGATTTTCCTGGACACCATTCGCTCTTGTAATAACCGCATCTACCTTTATTCTAAAAGGTAAGTGTTCCATTAGCTCTGCTGACGGTAGGTCTTTTTTTGCTGAGTTTGGTACAGGTTACCGCTGTAAGTAGCAAAGTAACCATTGTACTGCTGTGTTTCACTAACCTGTGTTTGGATTTGACGTACTTGTTGTTGTACAACGTTTGCACCTGAAAGGGTACCATTGTTGTTAACTACAAGCGCACCGTTGAATCCAACTTGGTAAGCGTGAACAGTAGAGTCATCTACCCAGTTTGGAGTAGCGTAAGGAGTACCTACGTAGTTAGGGTATGTAGTTCCTTCAGTACCACTGAAAGCAAATGCAGTGATTGTTGGAACAGCACCAGTACCACTGACAACTGTAAGTCCTACACCACTAGGAACAATAATGCTTGTTGTAGTGTTGTATAGGTAGTTAGCAGGTCCAGCGTTTACATAGAATGTGTAACCACTAAGTGCTGATGCTTGTAGAGCAGCAACAAGGTCACTTACCTTAGAACCAGTAGCAGTACCGGTCAAAGTAGTTGTAACACCGTTAGCACCACTGATAGTAAATGTTGTAGTTCCTGTACCAACTGCAAGCTCAAGAATACCACTAGTGGTAACAGCTGAGTTGACCATAATGGCAACATCAACTGGAGGGTTTACAGTGGTAGGTGTTGAACCACCACGAGTTACACCACGGAGTGCTGATTTATTTGCAGACTCTGTTGCTGTGTTTGGAGTAATAGCCATTATCGTCCACTTCCTTCTCTCATAGAATTGTATTGATCAGTTTGGAAAACATAACCAACATTGTTTTGTCCCTGCCATCCGTTACCACTAAGGGTAGGTTGTGCAGATCCACTAACAACAGTTCCGGCAAACGTCTGGGGTGCCCATACATTAAACCATGCCTGGTTAGACCAAGTTGTTCCACTAATTGCTGTACCGCTTGGCAGAATAATGCCAACAGGTTCAGCTGTAGTCTTGAAATCGTCGCTCATTTAAGCTCCTTTTTATCGGTGGAACTTCTCAGATCCACCTGGTTTATACGTTTTTTGACTTAGGGGTACTAGTGCTAGATGCCCAGATTTCTTCAAAGCTTTGGGCCTTACCCTTTGGCTCTGCTTCATCTGGCAATGGAATCTTGTACATACCATTGTTTTCACTGGCTCCTGCACCGAGGCTCTCACGAAGTCTGTCAATGTGACTTTCACTCGTGTCGCTTTCGTCCCTAAGATCAGCGATCTTGTCCATGGCTTCGTCTTCCGTAAGGAACTTGATTCGACCACGTTGTACAGCTCTTAGTACAAATGCATCCTGGCGGATTTCTTCCTGAATTGGTTGAATACTGCCATGGATTCCAGCAGCAGCTAGTTTAAAGCTGCCCTTGGGGCTTGAGAATACCGTACTGCTGTCCATAAGGTTTTCAATCCAATCACCGGTCTTGATATCCTTCATACCCTTAAATGAAGTCGGAGTCACTGTTGCGACTCTTGCTGCACTAAGATCTGCTGGATCAGCCTTGTGGTCCTCAATGTGACCACCAAGGTCAATCACTGGGACTGGAGTTGATTCCCCATTATCACCACTACGAGATACTGTCTTTGCCATTTTAATTCTCCTATTTCAAGGGGACTTGTGTCCCTAATAGATACGAAATTTTCATACCTAGTTGTTACGTCGAGGGTATTTCTTTAATGCGAGTTTTACATCCTGGTGGAGCCTGATACATTCAAGTACCAGACCCCACCTAGATGTGTTAAGACTAAGCCTTAACGATCTTTCCAAGACCACGTGGGTTAAGAACAATCTCTGAAACGAGCTCGTCCATGACCCATCCCTTGTGGAACTTCTCAGGGGTGTGGTTTTCTTCTACATCGAGTGAGTACATAACTGGGAATACACCGAGGAACTCTGGTGATGGTGTCATGTAAACTGTACCCTGTGGTACTTCGATTGAACGCTGAACCTGGAAGCCACCGAACTGAACAATACGCTCACCGGCAACAACGCGGTCCTTGAATGCCCAACCTGTCTGGTTGATGTCCCACTTGTAGAGGTCACGGTAGTCGATTGGGTTGAACAATAGACGTGAGGCCTCCAACTGGTGAACTTCAATTAGAGCTACGAGGTCGTAGAGTGAGTCAGGAGTAATGTATCCTGAAAGCTCGTTAACAACGTGGTTAGGTGAAACTACGTGGTTAGGGTCAACTGCGTAGTTATTGATAGCAGCTTCAAGTACAGTGATAAGACGTGCGTCTTCCTGCATCATGATTGCTTGCTTAGACATGTCCTGTGCGTATTCAACGATGTTAACACGCAAGTACCATAGGTCTTCCTTCTTAATTTGAGGGAAGGTTGCGATACGGAACAAACGAACTGGTACTTTCTTACCTTCGAATGGTGTAACGCGAACTTCACCTTCGTTACCTGAAAGGATGTAAGCCTGTCCATATTCGTCAAGTACGTCGTACATAACTGGTACACCAGGTGTTAGTGGATCTTCCAGAAGAACGTTACGGGTCATACCTTGGTAACGAAGCTTAAGCTGGATAGGACCAATCATACCCTGACCAAGACGAACCATGTAGTTGTCCTTGTCTGCAAGGATTCCTGCAAGACGACGTTGCTTCTCATCACGAGTAGCAGTCTTACGACCAGTTGCAGCAGCGAGACGCTCTTGAGCTTCTACAATGCCAGCGACGTAATCGTCAGACTTCTTTGCAGTACGAGGAGCCAAGTGATCGGCAATCGCACCATTAGGAGTAATTGAACTCATTATTGTATTTCCTTTCAGGACTAGTTCGTAGCGAACGGTGTCAGGCGGATAGTGATCTGCGTTGGGCTGATTACATCAATCAACTCAGCTACAGCAACAGCTCCGAGGGTTCCAGCGGAACCTGCAGCTGAAGTAATCTGACCATTAGCGTTGGTGTACAGTAGTGTACGGGCACCAGTGGTTAGTACGTTGTAAGCTTGGGTTGTGTCGAAAGCCGGAGCAGTGATGGTGAAGAACGCGTTAGAACCACCGAGCCATACAGCCCATGCGTTAATTCCAACTTGTGTTACATCATCAATGTTTGGGTTACGGTCAAGCGCAGACAAGCCGAATGGCTTAGCACCAGATACAGCCACAGCAGTTCCAGCATTAGCAACAGTGTCGGCTCCGGTACGGTACATAACCATACCTGAGTAGATGTTTGTTGTGTCAGATGGATCTAGGAATGTGTTGTATGGCGTAGCCTCGTACTTCTCGTACAATGGAGTGCACGTACGGTGTACCCCAACGTTAGCTATGCTATTTAGTTGCAGCATTTTTCTTTCTCCTTAGTTAGGGATTCTTATAGTGTCATCAGCCAGTCGTCAGACGAAATGTCCTGACGCTTAACTGTTGAGGCCGTTGTCAACCGACCCATTTCGGGCAAACGATTACTTCCGCTTGCCACCTTTTGGCTCCGGGGTTGACGTGCCCCAGATTCTTCGAGCATGTCTAGTGAAGCTACAAAACCAGCTAGCTTAGCACTATCCATTTGCTCAAACTTTGCAAGATGCTTTGCACGGTCGTCAGGATTTACCATGCCCATCTTTTCTAGACGGTCTACAACAATTAGACTGTCATAAATTCTTTCACGGCTCTCTTGTACAGCAGCGACGATGCCCTGCTGGTAAGGAACGAGTGCAGGGTTAGTGCCATCGTAAGGCCATACTTCTTGCTTGTGAGGCTCATCACCAGGAACGATTCCAGTTTCAGCACCATCGTTGTAGAATGGTACGTAACCAGCATCTTCGCCGTTAACTTCCTCAGGCTCAAGAACATTTGTTGTGAAGCTAGGTGACATTACACGTTCACGGTCCCAAACACCAGCTTGGTCATCAAGGTCACGAACGTCTACAACAACGTTAGTCTCTTGGTTGCCGTTAGTAGCTTTTTTATTTGCCATCTCGTCGTCACTCTTCTTATTGGCATTCTTGCATCCATTAGGACCACAAGTCTTTGAACCTTCTGCAGCAGGACTGTCGCATCCCGCACCAGTGCAAACCTTTGAAGCAACCTTGTTAATGTCTTCAAGAAGTCCTTCAAGAGATTCAAGGTCAACAGCAGCTTGGTGGTAGTTAGAAGTAGTAGCAAGGTCGTTCTCAATGTCAAGTACGATTGAAGCTACAGTACCGATTACTTGTTGTACTTCATCATCAGTTGAAGCAAAACGGAGTACAGTGCTTGCTTCGTTAGAAGCAGTTAGTAGATTTGAAAAATCAAAATCAATTTGATTCTCAATAGCATCACGGATCTCACGTGAAGCCTTGTAAACATTGTAAAGGCTTTCGTCAATTGGATTAACGCTTGCCTGCATTGGTCGACCTTCAGCGTATACAGCGCTTCCAAGCCCAGTGTTAGGTCCACCCATGATTTCTCCTGGCTTACCATTTGATGGGTCAGCTGCTTCAAGGTCAGTTGTTTGAATCATCATACCAACTGGTTGATCGGCTACAGTGTTACGCATTTCTTGAACAGGCTTAGGTGCAACTGTTACACCAGGAGCTTGGTCAGTACCAACAGTATTCTGTTGATCGTAAGGCTGCTGACGGGGGGTTGTTGATTGGCCAGAGAGTCCGTGCATTTGGTATGCATTGTCGGCTGTCTTGACCAGTTCGTTATCGAAACGGCTCATTGTTGCTCCTCGCTGTTGTTAGCGTTGTTTAAACTGTTTTGGTAATTCTCTTGAGATTCAATTCCTGCACCTTGTTGCAACATATTCTTCATACGAGTAGTTGCATCGTTATGGGCATTCATTGAATCATCTTGAAGAGCTCCAAGATCCATTGGCTGTTGTTCAGCTGCAGACTTCTTGTGCTTCTTCAATTTCTTTTTATTTTTTTCGATCTTTACGCTCGCAGGACTTAAGAAGTTCCTTTGAACATTTTTTAACATCTCAGGATCTATACCCAGAAACTTAGGTCTTTTAAATCCTAAAGCTCCAGCAATTTCGTGACCACATTTGGGATTTTCACAAGAACCCGATAATTCTCCCTTTTTAAGAGAATCATTGTTAAATGACAAATCACCACATTGCGGACATTTTACCTTGCCACTGGAAGGGCCACTTAAGTCAAATCCTCCGAAGTTGTTCGATAGAACATCTACAAAAGACAAACTACGAAAAGCAGCCTTGGCATTTGGGTTCTGCTCAGTTAAACTTTGCTGCTGTTGCTGATAAACCTGTTGAATACCCATGGCATTCTGCCATTCCTGGATTGCAGCCTGTACATTCGGGTGAATGAAATTACAATCCGGGCAAATACCATCTCTAAAACCATTGCTTTGGCACATTGGACAATCACCAAGAATGGAAATAGGAATTCTTATAGCTTCCATAGCGTATTTCATAACGCTGTCAGATACTTTAAGAACTGGCATTAGTAACGCTTTTTCTGCAGCAACCAAGCTGACTCATCTGCTGGCTCAAATACAAAGCTCAGTTCAAAGAAATTTGGGTTAATGCAGCTTTCATATACAAGACTTTCAACACGCTTACCGGCCTTGTAAACCGTCACGTTCCTACCCTTGAGGCGAGGAATGTGAGTACAAAATTCTGATGGCTTGCTAGCATATTTACCGCATGCTGAGCATTGTGTACCATCGACATCAGCTCCCATGCTTACTGCATTTAGCTGACCATTTTCGATAGCTGAAGCAAGCTTAGGGAATGTGTTGGCGTCTACTTCCATGAGGCAGTAAACACTAGCATCGATAATACCAGATGCTAGCTTAGTCTCACGATAAATAGCATCAAGAATAACTCCGCGAGCACGGTCTGGATCTGAGTTGTTGTGCTCAACGTAAATTGGACGACCAATAAAAGTCTTGTAACTTTTCTTAATCTGGTCTACAGGCCATCCATCGTAATTTGCATTTACTCTTGAAGAAATAGCTCTTGAAGCTGTGTAAAGGAAACCCTTTTCAGGAGTAAATGGCTTAAAGTCTTCGAACGTGACAGGGTGAAGGTCGATAGCTTGATCTTTGTCAGAGGCCATACTTCTGCCCATGAGACTAATTGTGGGTGCACCAAATTTAATCATGTTCGCATTCTTGTCTGTATTAACACGTTCGTTACATCGTCGTAATGTTTAAGGTTGTGTTAATTTTTTTTGTTTTAGTAATTCTGTTAATTCTTGGAGCATAACTTGGTGGTCTTCACTTACTTTTAAGTGGTACGCAGCCAATTCTGCAGCAATACGATCTGCTCTTTTAGCAGCAATTAAAAGGATGGCTCCTTGCAATCCTGCCAATGTTGAAAGCATAAGATTAAGAAGAATAAACGGATAAACATCAAAAGGATGTTTAGACATACCGTTATAGATCATCCATGCTGCCATAATAACTACGAATGAAAAAACAAAAGGCCATGATCCCATTCCGTGGCGCATAACATCGGCAGCTTTTTCACCTAAAGTTCTGTCATTACCAGATCTTACCTCTGGGTGGAAATCCCAATGACTTACCTTTTTAATTGTCCGCATCTAGCAAACCTTCGTGATAACCTAGATGACGGTTCAAGTCACGGCCAATACCATCGACTTTTTTCTCTACACGGTCCCATTGATCTTTAGAACTAGATCCACCATTATTACGGTGTTGAGAAAGCAACTGTTCTAGTTTGTCGTCCATATCTGCTTTAGTAGCAGCAAGTTCTTCTTCAATGCGAGTAAGCTCTTTAGAACTGTGATGAGTAAAATATTTTTGAACAACTTTAGCTAGTGCTGCAAGAGCACCTACGGTAAAGAAAGCATTAGCAATGTAGCCAAACCATACATTGGAAGAATTAAAAAATGAGGATGCTAACATGATTAGTCCTCAATTTTTTCATAGATACTGTTTGCAAGGTTCAACTTGTGAGCATTGCGGCAGATCCGCCCTTCTCCTTCTTTGATGATTTCTAACTTAATTAAAGGACTTACAACACTAAGGAAACTAACCTTATTGTAAGCTGTCTTTGGAAGAATTCTCGGAGCTTGATCGTTAAACAGTGTGCTCATTGGGGTGTCCTTGTATAAAAAATGCACGTTCTAATTAATAGTGCATTATTAAGCTATTTATAAATCTTCTTCTTTAGTAGGATCTACTTGTTTTCTTGCAGGTTGATCCATTCCACCTTCACCACTACTGTGTTCATCAAGGTTTGTAGGTTCTTGAATCATTGGTTCATCAATGATAGAAGCTAGATGTTTTTTGAATTCATCTTCATTGAATTTTTCATAACTATCATCTGCAACAATTTTCATACCACGAGCAAGCTTCATACGTTTACGTTTCTTAGATTCAAACGGTACAGCAAACTTCATACGATCACCATATGTAATTGTTTCAAATGGTTCATCAAATTCGTCATCATCCCAACCAGCTACGCTAGCAGTCTTCTTCTTAGGTCCATTCTTAGGACCCTTCTTTGAAGGCTTAGGAGCATTCTTACGTTGTTCATATGATTCTGCAGGACGCTGTCTTTCACCACCACGTTGCGTCTGTTGCATTTGTTCTGCCATTTGGTTAACACTTGGGTATACCTGCGCACCAGCAGCAGCATCACTGTTGCCAATGGCTTCTCCTGTTAAGTTAGGAGCTGCAGGTGGTACGATCAAGCTTTGCATAGCACCTGGGGCAAGTTGTGCTCCGAGTGCTGGGTTTTCCAACATGGCGAGGTAGGCCTGGTATTCCTGTACATATTCTGGTGGAATAGGAAGTTGTAGAACCATAAGACGGTTAAACAATTCCTTCTTGTACTGTTGCTCAGCAACAACAGTCTTAATCTTTTCATCCTTACGAGCATCAATTTCATCATCAAAGTCAATCGGGATATTAACAGCAAGTGTGCTGAGTGAAATTGGAAAACCGGCAGCCATAAGTTGCTGCAAGAATCCACGTTCAATTGTTTCGTCTCTCAAGTTCATTGAACGGAAACGTACTTCAGGGATAGCTAGCTTTGGACGTTCTTCAACGTATTCAGCACCTGTTTCCTCATCAACCATGAGAACAGTTTCCATAATAGGAACCATTTGACCACCGACGTTGCGCATTTCATAGTGACCCTGTCTTTCTGCCACTGGTTCCATACGACTACGAATAAATTGTTCGATCTTGTGTTGATATGTGCTAAGCATCTGAGTAATAAGTTCACGGTTAAGTGCACCAGCAGCATAAGTACCACCGTTACCACCTTGTAGAAGGTCAGCACCGATACCGAATACTTGCATAACCTTTGACTCAACACGCATGAAGTCTTGGTCAAGACGTGGCATTGATTCACGACCGAATGCATTTTGAATTGTAAGACCATGGTGATAAGTCATCAAACGGAAGTCAGAGTTGATTGCCATAGCCAAGTCATCTCGCAATGATTGGAGTTCTTGTGCATCTGGAATCCATGGACCATCTTGGTCTACGTCTGGAAGACCCAGGGTAGCAAGAATAAGAGGAGAATAAAGTCGGTCAGCAATAGCATCCTGAGCGGCGTTGAGACTTTCTTCCAACATAAGCATACGGAAAGCACGCAGAAGAATAGGAGTACCGTGTTCGCTCCATGGGTTTGTCTTAAACTTGATTTGCTTCATGATTACATCTGAAACAGGAATTTCTTTATCTTGGCGTGCCCATGCTACAACGTCTGGATAGAGTTGCATAAGCATTGCATACTCTTGAGGAGGGTCACGACGTTCAATAAGGCGCTTGATTTCTTCAGGTACCTTAATGTGATATTGATAAGTTCTTAGAGCACGATTCTTTGCAACAATAACGTCATTAGGGTTGATGATTTCATCTTCTTCCCATGCACCAATACCATCGTGCCATGAACCCATAGCAAAACATTCTCCAACGGTCCAGTGTTCACGACCAAGGTCAAAGAGGAACTCATTGTAGTTTAGACCATCAAAGAAAAGGTCATTATAGAAATCGCTAATACGTTTGTCTGGATGAATAAGCTCAACATCCAACAATGGGTAGCGAGTATAGATATCAATAAGAGAAGGAACTAGATAGTGAGTTGTGTAGAGTAAACGAGCCCAGTCACGGATCTTACGTGTCTGCTCATCTGGGTCTTCCATGTTGAACCACCAGGTACGTTCACGCCAGTATTCAAATGGATCGTGCAACTTAGGCCATGCCCATTGAGCATCTGAACCTGTTGCAGCAGCAGTTCTGCGATTAGCAGTATTTGCTATTCCTTCAAGATTAAAACCTTGTTTAAGATTATTTAATCTTTCTCGTCCTTCTGTAGGACCTAGAAGTGGACTGTTGCCCATAGCACCCATAGCGCCTGGAGTACGTGCCATGTTAAGCAAGTCTTTATTAGCAAGACGACGTGTTACTGGGTTCTTTGGGCCTGTGATGCCTGCACTTTTTAAGCGATTAAGCTCAGCAGAGGCACTCCAGTCTTCTCTTGACATTAAATTGGTTTCCTAGTATGTTGCGCAACTACAGGCGTCTATTCCTGGAATTGATTGGTGACCGCAAGGATACATTCTGACATCACCACTGATTCTTACAATCCCACCAGATGCATTTTGCATGATTGGATTGCCGTTGAAATCGAAGTTTGCCCCTACGTGTCTTGTACGAGCCAATCTTATATTCTGTTCACGTTCCATGTCAACTCCTTAACCGATAAAGTCTGCGTTGTTGCTAGTTGCTGCGTATGGCGGTGTTCCATTAACAGTTGAAGTAATTTGTCCACCAGAGATAGTATAACTAACAGGATCTTGAATACTCATTTGACCAATGTTTCCATTAGCATCTGATGCGTTGCTACCAATTCCCATGGCGCTAAGATCAGTAAATAGACCTGGAATAGCCCAGTCAATAATTCCCTTACCACCACTTGCTGTAACACGATAAGCTACTTTTGGAGTTTCTACTGTAGCAGCTGTATTATTCATAGTAAATGTCTGATTACCACTTGTAGAAGTCACGGTGCCAGATAGAATAGTAACCCATGCTGGTGAGTTGTAGTCAGTATTTCCATAAGATCTATTGTTACTACCTTGCAATTGAATGTAGCAAGTTCCGCTAAATCCGGCTTCTAGCCAACAGTCAACAAAAATTGTTTCAAGGTCAGTTGGAGTAATTGCAGGGTCTGGTGCACATACGAATCCAACATCGGTTGCTCCGTTACCATTGACATTAAGATTAAGTCCTGGAACGTTTGATCCAACCATTCCACCGTTCCATCTAGATCCACCACTGACGGTGCTATTTGTCCCTACAACAGGGCTATATGGCGGATTTGGCGGGTTAACTGTACCTGGGGTACCGTCATTACCATAAATGGTAGTAAATTGACCAAGCACATATGGCTTCTTAATCTGCTTGGGTCCTTTGCCTTCTGCTGCCTGCATAATATCTCCTAGAGGCTCATGTAATCTATGCCGAGATCCGGTACATTTGATTCTTGTAGGTATCTCATTGCGTTAATGCTAATGTCGTTATCCGCAACATTTATTGCTGGCGCATCACTAGGAGTTGATTGTACTGCTTGTGGCCTAGGAGCCGGAGCAACCTGTACAGGAGCAGGTGCCGGTCTTGTGGTCAGAGCCTTATCAACTTTGCCTTCAAGATTCTTGAAAGCGTTAGCTACTGGTGAAAGCGCTTTGTTTACTGCTTGTTCGATCTTTGGACCAATTGGCTCTTCAGCTTTAATTGGTTCTGGTCTAATGTAATATTTGTGAAGTACATCATTACATAAATCCCAAGTTAGTTTATTAATTTCATCTCCAGCTAAACGCATAATACGCTTGGCTTTGGTGTCCCATTGGTATTGGTACGCTTTACCGTCATAGTCGGTCAAGGTTCCCCATTGGATTTCACCTTCAGTATAATTAACTGTTATAAACTCTATATTTGCAACCTGTTGAAATTTTGGTTCTTCAACAACAGGTTCTACTTCAATAACCTCAAGGACCTCCTCTACCGGAGTAGAGACGATCTTAGTTTTTATAGATCTGAACATGAATTATTGGGTAACTACCAACTCGTAGTCAGCCTTGCGCTCAACAGAAGCAGTCTTGTCATCCCAGACAACAGCGAATTCACGGTCACCTACGGCAATAACAGTACCAGCAATCTTTGTGCTAGGTGTTTCAGCAACAACACGTGCGCTTACAAGAGACTCAGCAGCAGCACTGGCAACAACGCCTAGTGTGCAGTCAGGGTTAGCTTGTGCATTGTTGAATCCAAATGAATGAGCAGCAAGTTTGCTTGCAGCCTTCTTAGCAGCTGGAGCAGGAACGTTAGAAAGGTCAGGTGAACCTGTCAAAGATGGATTGGCAACCATTGGTACTGGGTCCTGGGCTGGGTTTTCATCAGTAGCGTGCATGTGTGATTCATCAACATACTTTTGAATTTGAGCACCTAGTCCCTGACGTTGTTCGTCATAAGCCTGGTAGTTCTGTTGAAAGTGATTGCTGCTCTCATCCATGTAGTCGCCATTCCATTGAGCGCCTTGTGGGATAAAGTTTGGATCGGCTTGTTGTGGTGCGGCTGTCTTGTCAAAAAGATCGGCAACCTTAATATTTAAACGTGGTTCCATGATTTCTCCTGTATTGGATACATACACTATAGTAAATACCCTAGTTAATTACATTATTAATTCTTAGGTGGTACGGGGGCGCCATCTACATAGTTGGCATCTACCTGCTTGGTAGTCATATCATCTAATCCCCCGTTACCTTTTAAAACTGGAAATGTTGATTCAACAGTACTATTTTCTGGTAAGTGAGTCATAGAGTTTGTTGCAATATAGCGAAATTTGCTAGCAAAAGCAAAAATGCCTTCTTCTTCAGATTTTTTGTCATTTCCTCTGGATGCTAATTCTTCTGCTTCTGTTTTACGATCTCTAGCAGATGCACAATTGACATGACCAAATAGTTCGCGTTTTCCATCTTTAGAACGTCCAAGACTTACAACTGGGTTTCCTGGCTTAGCTCCATATTCGCAATCAACACAGATAGCAGATTTATCGCCTAAATCTGATGATATTTTAAATATTGGCATTATTCTTCCTCTTCTTCATGTGAAAAGCCGAGTGCTTCAAAAGCACCACGCAATCCACCATCTTGTCTAATTCCTTCAATAACTTTACGTTCATCTTGTGGTGTTTTTATGGCATCTTGACCGGCAGTTGATTTAACAACATCAATAAAACCTTTTCTACCTTCTGGAGTGCTAATAACATCATCTACTGTTGGTGGATCTAACGGTACTTGAATACTTCTTCGTTTTCTAGCCGGTGTTACTTCTACTGCTGCTGGTGTACCACTACTATTGAATGCTTTGTTCGGAGATTCCATTGGTCTAGGTTGTTCTGTTGATAACTGACCACTAAATGCTGACCAGTTTGGACCAGTGTAATTTGATCGTGGTTCTATAGCATAACCAGGTCGGTCTTCCCAGCCATAACCTATATCGTATTTTTTAGCAAAAGAATCGAATGCTTCATCACTATCAAAGTTGTTTCTATCAATACCTAAAGTTCTACGACTTTCATTAATTAAACGTCTAAATACAGCTGCTGTTTTATCGCTATTAATTGTTGGCAATGCTTCTCTAAGTTCGTTTAGACCAAATCCAGTACCAACTTTGGTCTTTTTGTTAACTGTTGTTTTTGATCCAGGTGCCCAACCACCGAGAGGGTTCTTTTTTGATGGTTTTGGTTTAGTATATAATTTATCGGCATTGGCAACTTCATTTCTTAACATTGTTTGAGCTTGTGTTCCTGAATGACAAATAAGCTCAGCAGTTGGATCAGTTACTGGTGCTAAAAAGTTTCCATCCACACTTTCCAAAGAATCGTATGCTCTTTGACCTTGCAATGTTGAGCGTTCTCCAAAGAACGGTGTTAGATTGTGAAATAAATTAGCAACATGTTTGCGAGCACCGGAAAACCTTGAATCCATCTCACGAGAAACGTTCATAGCTTCTATTGGGTTATTATATTTTACTTCTCGTTTTCCCTTGCGTCCTTTTAACAAATCTCTTCGGAAAGTACGCATTTTACCAATAGGTCGATAACTATAAACAATATCGTATTTTCCATTATCTTGTACGTTGGTAACTACAGCAAACATTTGTTTGTCTCTACCACCGCCACCAGCATTGTAAACGTGTTCATTATCATTATAATCTTCTGGGTTTAATCTTTTCCCTATATTAGAATCAGGGTTTTCAAGGTCCCAGTTAAGAAAATGGCAAACCGTTCCAACTTTTAATGGTTCATCAAGTTTTTTAGTACCCATCAAAGTTAGTGCAGGTGCAATAGGTTCAAACTGATCATCCACTGCAACATACCTAAGTTTTTCGTCTTTGAATTCAGTACCATTAGGTTTAGCTTTTACATCTGCTGATCTAAGAGGAACATTGCTAGTTTCTCTGTGAGGTATACGGATAAATTGATCAACCCAAGGTTGCAATGCACATTGTGGGTGGCATTCTTCGCCACTACAAAATTTATTGTGGAAAGAAATACTATGATTTTCAGCTGCTGCTGATGCCTTAATATCTGTTAAACTACGTGCAGCATCTGTGTTATAACCAAGACCGTTGCATTTTAAACATCCTTGACCATTGCAACCACGACATTGATATGCTTCTGATTGTCTAAGCGATTCAGGAATTAAAGCATATACAGCTTTTACAAGTTCACGATTTTGTCTATTTTGTTGGAAATGGTTAGTTTTTTGTTGACGAGCTTCTGCTATAACGGGGTCTTTTATGCGAGCTCTTCTCTTTTCGCCTATCCGTTCTTTAACGTGTTTTAACCATTTACTAGGGCTAACTGTAACGTTTTCTGGAACCCAAGTTTTTACTAAATTACCTTCTTCATCGGGTCTTAAAACTTCTGTAGATAACTCAGATCTTCTATTGGGTGTTTGCAATGCCAACGTTTCAATTGGGCTAAATGCATCACGTTCATGTTCTTGAGATACTTGTTTTTGGATTGCTTTGTTTGATTCTTCATGAGTTTCTGATTCAATGCTCTTAGCTAATTCTTGTGCTTCTGGGTTTTCAAAGATGTTGAATCCACCTTCTCCACCACCATAAAGACCTTCAACGTCAGCATCACTATAGATGTCGTCAAAACCTGCGTATTTAGAGTTAAATTTATTTTTCGGCATTTTCCGATTCTTTCATCAATGGTTCAGCCATCACAAGTCCATTATCTTGTATAGATTTACGCAATGTGTCACGCATTTTTGCACTACCTTCAGCACCTTGTTGATCAAATGATTTCATGATTACATTGCGCAAAGAATTCTCATACGCACTCATAGCTTCATCATTTGATTCACCAGCATCATAAGCGTGTTCTAGTCGTGAAGCATTTTCAAACATTGGTTTTAATGATTCACGTAAGCTATCTGGTGATACGCCGGTACTTTCAATGGCAGATTGAATCTTAGGAATTGCTTCTTGAATTCTAGGGTGCAATGATTTTGCATTCATTGTACCATCTGGTTGTGTTTTAATAGTTGGAGTATCAACCGTTAATCCAGGAATATTCATTGGCAAAGATGCAAAACGTTTACCAATCAATTCATTAATATCTTCAAGCTCTGCACTGGCAGCACAAAATTTAGCATTTTTGCTTGCACGGTGTTTTTGACTTCTTTTGTTTAATTCTTCAAGAATGTCGGGTGTTATGTTGACTCCAGAAGTATAAACACCAACAAGATCAGAAGTAGTTAAATTTGGGCTAGATTCATTTAAACCGTATTGTACAACTCTTCTTCCTTCGGCATCTGTTTCAGTATTTGGTAACTGAGTTACAGGATCCACTGTAGAAAAATCTGTCATTAGCTCATGAGGGTTTGTTGCTGCTCCACCAGGATAGGCTTTACCCATTGCATATTGAAAAAGCATGTTTGGTATTTTTATACCAGTTGGTGTTACCAATTGGTGATGACCTGGAAGAATTAATGCTTTTTCACTGTGGGAACCGATTCTGCAATTTTTGCAAGGAGTAACGTTTCCTTCTGCATCAGTCTCTTGGAATTCATCATTACCATGACAATCAGGGCATGAAGGATCACCATGTGCTTTCCAACCATCAACCTTATCATCACTATAATCAAAATCTTCCAAAATTATTGGATTACCATCGACATGTGTTACTTCTAATTCACGTTGTTCTACAGGAAATTCTTCTGGACCTTTAGTAACAGTTTTAGGAATTGTACCTGCTCCATTACATTTAGCACAAACATGACCATCAGTTAATTTGATTGTTGCGTTATTTGAATGGCAATTCCCACATTCTACACCAAACTTAGGATTCATTGCAGAAAGGTCTTTACCAGTTTGCTTACATGTACGACATGGTATTGCTAACTCTTCAGATTTATTATTTTGCCATCTAAAACCTTCGCCATTACAATCAGGACAATTTGGACAATCTTCTTGATTAAGAATACGTGTACGACCATTACCAAGACCTTCACCAATTTGTCTACTACCATCTTCAGAGTAAATTGGTGCACCTGGTATGCAATCTCCACAAAATGTTGAATTAATAGAACGATATGGATCTAGGGAACCATTAAAACAAGGTTGTCCTTTTCTCATTCCTGGACATTTTTCACGACTAGTTACATTTCTAGATTCGTATCTATTGGGTGCTACATAAGTTGTCATTTCATCACCAAATTGGTCTTTACCAGTTGGTCTTCTAAAATATTTTTTAATTCTTGTTCCAGCAAGCCCAAGTGTTACCATTGGGATTCTTGCAATAGAAGACCCTCTATCAGCTAGTGTTCTAACATATCTAGTTTCTGAAGAAGTAGGGTCATCACTTAAATTTTCTGGCAACATTGATTGACGTAGTAAAGATTGACTAGAACGAAAGTCTTTACCAAGAGATATATTGCCAGATTCATCAACAATATATTTAGGTGTAAACTCATGTTTTCTATCAGCATGGTCTTCTTGACTTCTGCCACAAATGCAAGTATTTGCTTTAACTTCATCGCTAATAGATTTTACTTTTGGAGTTCTTCTATTCCTGGTGAATATATTGGATAATACTTCTTCTGGACCATGTTCTTCGAATACGTTTAATGGATGAGTTGAATCAAGTTCGTCTACAAATGGCAAACCACTTTGAGAACGTAGCATTGATGTTGCTGATTCTTGGTTTACAGTGCGACGAGCTTGCATAACGGCATCAGTTGGTGGTTTAGGACCTCTAGTGACACCGGGACTACCTTTTGGAACAAATACAGTAAGCCCATCTTTACCCAAACCTTCAAATTCTGGGAAATCATAACTTCCAGATGGCAATGGCACTGCTTCATAGCCAGACTCTGGACTACTCAACCATTCTTTCATTTGGTGAACTTTTAGAACACCACGGGCGTCTCTGTTATCTTTCCACTGTGGAAGAGAATCGTGGTACAGTGCAATTTCAGAACGTGCAGCAGGGTTTCCTGACAAAAGTGCTTGTGCATCACCATGGAATACTCCATATGGTTTTCTAAGTTCAGTTTGTCGTTCTACATACTTTTTTCTTCTTGCTGCAATATCAGCAGCTTCTGATGCATACGATTCATTAGCTTCTAATTGGGATTCATCAATATACGCTGGTGCTTCTTCGTGTGGAAGAAGGTTTGGAAGTCTACGATCTGATTCTTCTGCTGTTTTAAGAAATTTAAACTTACGCATAATGTTTACCATTCTGGTCCATTAAGATCGTATTCAGTGGTAGATATATCTGGTTCGTCTGCTTCTGTGGCGGTTGCATTAAAAATTCCACCGTGTTGAGCCACTAAATCTGATACATCAAATGGTCTTTCTGTAGCAGCCATTTCACTTTCATAAGGTTCAGCACCATCATATTGTGTATAAGCATTTTGTTTTTTCTGATCATCAGCCATGTTCTGAACATAATCAGTTTGTCTTGCAGCTGCTTGTTCTTTACCACGTCTCTTGGTAACTCTGTCTTTACGATCTCGAACCCATCCATTAAATAAACGTTGCATACTTGGAGATTCTCCTGGTAGCAGGGTTTTACGTAGACCGTGTAGCATAATGTGTAGTTTCATCATTTCATCATTAGCAGAATTATTGTGAGCTACACAAGTTGTCAAAACTGTACGACCATTAGTTACATAACCTTCAGCTTTTGGTTTATTCTGAGAAGCATCAAAAGTAGGCGTATAATTTCCATCTTCAATTTCTGGATGAAAATCTGGATCGTAGTGATCAACAATATCGCAATGAGGATATTCTGATTTTGTTTGTCCGTATCGACGTAGAAATGCATCGTCAGGAAGCCTTACACGATCCCTAGCTACGTAGCAAGGTATGCCTGCAAGCGGTATGTCAGCAAAAATTTTTCTTATCTTTTTAGCCACAATTATCCTTCACACTTATACGTATCTGCTAAGAGTTGAGAAATTTGTTGTCGTTGCTGTAATGGATCTTTGACAGTTCTTTTAATAATAGCCGTACCTTCATTGATAATGCCATTGAGTCGTGTCATTTCTTCTGGACCAACCACTTCTGGTCGAATAATTCCACGGTTACATTTTGGACAACCCATATCATGTTCTATACGTGGTATAGGTACATTGTTAATGATTTTTGGAGCATCTTCTGGTAGTTCTTTAGGTTCAGCAATGTCTGGCAAACCATCTTGTTCCATCATGGCTTCTTGTTTAGCTATAGCTTGAGGGTCATCAAACATTGCATTTTGACCCATAAAACTAGGTTTTTCTTGTCTCTGTAATTGCAAATCTTGTTCTAAAGATGACCTAGTAGGTTGATCGATATTTTGTCCACGATCCCTTAGAAAAATTACAGGACCAAAATTTTCAATATCAGATATTGCTTTTTCATTAGGTGTTGGCGGAGCATAATTTGCAAGGCTCTCTTCTCTATCTTCTGCAGCAATTGATCTTGCATAGTCTAGAGCAGCTGTGTCTTTAGGATCAATACCTTCAGCTTCTGGGTTAGGAATTAAACTATTTTTAACACGTTCTTTAAGCAATGATACAGTTTCAGGAGATAACGATTCTTCAGTTGAATCTGTTGAATTGCGAGCATGTTGGCCTGGGGTATCATCATGTGGATAACCATTTACTTCTAGATCATGTTCTGGACATCCATCACAGTGGATAGTATCAGCGGATGATACACCTGAGCATTTTGGATTTTCACAATCTGAACAATGTTTTCTATTTACTGTCATTTCGCCAGTGTTTTTGCATGTAGGGCATATGTGATCTTTATCTTTAAAGACAATTTGAGATTTTCTTCTGCCTTTGCAACCTTTTTTCTTTTGCTTACACTTATTGCAGTGATCTTGTTGGTCATTCATTACAGTACCGCATGTGTCATCTTTGCAATTACGGCAATGAGTATCCCAGTATCTAAATAAGTTAAGTTTATTCCAAACAGAATTACCATTACAAGTTGGGCATAGTTCTTTTTCTGGTGCTTCCATACCTTCACCTTCTAAAACAACGTCTCTTGTTCTAGGGATTGCTGGCATTGATATTGATTGTCTTAGTTCAAGGTCATTGGGGTCATATGAAGAATCTACATCATAATCATCGTTGATAGCAGATTTTTTTGTAATACCTTCTCCACGTCTTTTCAAACGCAATGGATATTTTTTAGCATATGAAGGATCTGAGAACCTACTAAGGAAATGGTTGATAAAATCTTTGGCACCAAGAACACTTTTTGGATTATATCCAAGATATTCGTTGTATTCTTCTTGCGTTAGATCTGGGTGTAATACTTCACCTTCGCTATTAGTAGCAACTTGTTTGTTGCGTGGTCTAACAGGATACTTAGTACTAATTTCTAAGTCAGAACCTGGCAAAAAGTCATTGGCATCAATATCTTCTGCATCACCCAATATACGTGGTCTTACAATCTCATCATATGAATTTGGTGTAATAGCTTCATCACCAAGAGTGGCAACATTTTCTTGTTCTGAAGGTAGTGCTTTGTTTGCTACCTTACGACCATTCATGCCAACAAATGCCCAGGGACGATTCTTACCGTATAAGAAGAAATTCTTTACACTTTCAACACCGTGACCAACTGTATTGCTAGGAGCCAATGGGTTACGCATAAGAACGGTTTGTGTTCCAGGGTATAGACCTTCTGGACTATTCCTATCTTGTTCACCAGCATCTCTCTGGAAAACAATACCTGCTCCAGTTTCAGCGTCTGGTTTTACTGTAGGGAATTTAAATTGAGGATCTGGTTTAAAGAAGCCAAGGTATGCTTCTGGGTCAACACCTTCAGGAACTGGTGCGCAGTTATTGGCACCATATACAAGTGGGTTGCAACGGTTATATCCGTCTGTTCTAGCAATACTCACACCATCTTTTTCGCTTCTACCACAGTGAGAACATGGTAAAGTCTTATTAGGTTCTACATCAACATGAGTTGCAATTGGTTCGCCATAATCTATACAATCTTTATTGTCACAAGACAATGAAAGAATTGGCAACTTAATTCGCTTAATACCTCGTTGGTTGCCATTAGCATATGTTTCTTTAATCATTGGATTATCAAATACAGTGTCAAAAGGTACGGCTGTTACATTACCTTCTTCATCCATAAATTCTGAAATTTCTCTTCCTTCAGGTAATCCATCTATGGTGTGGTGCGCTGGATTGAGTTGAACTTTACGCAAATGAATTTTTTCGTCCAAAGCTTGTAATGCTCTCTCAGCTGCTTTATAATCTTCGTTTTCACTAAGGTCACCAATTAGACGAGCTATTTCACGAGTTTTTTTAAGATCTGGTCTTCCTTTTTCAAGTTGTTCCAAATCTTTTGTTGTAGCTTCATGTAGTTCTGGACTAAAACGGTAGACTCTTCTCTCTCCAGATCCTTCTTGACCAGGGTAGAGAACATTATAATCGTTGTCTACAAATGCTTCGGTAGCAGCGATAGAATTACCGTGGTTGACACACTTAGTGTTACCACAGATTGCACTGACTGGTTGTCGCATTGCACTAGTCTCACGACCATATGGGAACATACCAGGTTCCCAGTCATACTTTGGATAACGTCCTTTTTCACCACATACTGTGCATTTTTGTGGACGCATTAAGTCCAACATCTTGCTCATTAGTTTAGGGAATCGGTGACAAGTTGTACAAAAACCTTCTGAGTGAGTTGGCAAAGTCCAACTACCTGTTGTATCAGCAAAGTCTTCAGGTGCACTTTGCAACACTTCAATAGGATTATACGAAGCTGTAGCGTTAGGGCTTTCGTGAGTTTCACCCTTTGGATGCCAAGCACCGGAAGCCACATCAAATACATGTTGACCATGTAGATTGGTGCTATTATGATCTACTTCACCATTTTCATTAGTTCTGAAATTACCAGGAATGTGAGTAGATGCTTTTAATCGAAACGAATCAGGTCCATCTGGTTCATAGAACAAGTGAATATCAAAATGACGACCACTATCGTGATGTTTTATTCCACTGAATATTTGTCGTTCTGGAGGTGTATCTCCAACATCAGCTCTAGATATTACAGCTGGAAGTTGAGCTAATCTATCTGCAAAACCTTTATGTGGAGTGCTTGCCATTCCTTCAGGAACATGATCGATGCTTGGATAGTTACCATTGTACCAGTGTTCTTTGTTGCTATCCCACATGTTTTTGGCGTCATCAATGTGAACATTACCCATTCGTTGTTCGGCGGGTTCTCCAAATGCTGATTCTCCTACCATTTTTTGATAGTCAGTATTAACAGCTGGGTCTATGTTTCGTACTTCTGCAACTTTAGAGTTGTACTTTACTTTATATTTTGAATTGTACATAATCAATTCTTAGCTTATCACTTGTTCAAGATATTTTGCAATTGTGCAATTCTTGAACTAACTCTTGATCCAGCATTTCCCATTGCTTGTCCACCAATACTTTGAGGTGCAGGAGTTGGAGCAGCAGGAGTGGCTGGTGCAACAGGTGTCATTGCAGGTGCTGGGGTTGATACTGGAGTAGGAGTTGGAGTTGGAGTAGGTGCTTGTGTTGCAGGAGCAGGAGCAGCAGGTGTTGGTGCAGGAGTAGATGGAACTGGGGTTGCTTGTGATGTAAGAGGAGTTGTTGTTGGTGTTGAAGTAGTGGTGGTTGCAGGTGCCGGTGTCGAAGTTGCAGTAGATGAAGTAGGTACAGGAGCTGGTGCTGCAGGAGTAGGTGTGCTTATTTGATTTTGTGCAATGTTAGGATTAGTACTTATTGCAGGTGCAGGTGTGCTTACAGAAGGAATTGGAGAACTTATAGTTGGAGCAGGAGCAGCAGTTGGTACTGTTGGTGCTACTACAGGAGCAGGAGCAGGGGTTGCTGCTACAGGATTAGCCTTAGGAACTGCTGCTACAGGAGCAGGTGTAGCACTACCACCGGTACCTGGCATCATAGCAATCATGCCATCTTTAATAAAATTTGTATCGTTTGATCTCTTCAATCTCTCAGATAACTTAGCAATTCTTGCACTAATCTTAGAAGAAGCATTTTGCATTTGCTGTTCATCAATTCCTTGTGGTGGTGTAGCTTGTACAGGTGGTTGTTGAACAACATCACTAGAAACAGGAGCAGCAGGAGCAGAAGTAGGTACAAATGTTGTTGGTGCAGGAGTTGTTGGAGCTACAGGTTTTGTAGAATCAATAGATGTATCAACACCTTGTTGTGGAGCTTTTGGAAGATTGTTTTCATCAATAGTAGGATCACCAGTTAATCCAGGGTGCGTATTAACAGGAGTTGCAGGTGCTTTTGGTGTTGGCTTGTCCGGAATGTTTGGGTTACTTTCAGTTGGGTCTCCCGGATCACCATCATTGTCTGGATCGGTGCTCTTCGTTGTTGCAACAGGCTTAGTGCTAACTGGTTTTGAACTTGCTGGAGTTACACCAGAAGCTTGTTGGTGAGCAGCTGTTTGAGCAGCAGTAGGTAGAGTTACTTTAGGTGGTGCAGCTGGTGTTTTAGCAACACTTCCACCAGGATTAGCTGGTGCTAGTAATGCTATACGGTAAAATTTGTATCTTTTGATTCCTTAAGAAAGTATGATAGTCTAGCAATCTTACGAGCAGCACCCTCTTTAGCATTTGGATTACTTTCGTTTGGATCATTAGGGTCATTATCATTATCTGGATCAGTTGCTGATGGTGCTTTTTGAAACTGCATGTTACCTTCAGCAGCATTTGCACTAGGCATTGGAGTTCTAAATGATGATGGTGCTGATGGTGCTGGTGGAGTAGAAGCACCGGATGGCTTGTCCCCTTGAACACCTTTAGTAAATTGACTAATAAGAGATCCTGCGGCTGCGGCGGCACCGGCAAATGGTGCAGCAACACCCTTAGCAACGTCAGTTGCAGCAGTTCCTACTGCATCAGCAGCACCTGCAACATCATGACGAGCTCTGTCAAATTGATTAGCAGTAGAGTGAGCAACATCAGCTGCAGCAGTTCCTACTGCGTTTCCAGCAGCTTGTGCAGCAGACCCTATACCAGAAGCAGCATCTCCTACGCCAGTTCCTACGGCGTGAGCAACACCTTTAGCAACATCAGAAACTTGACTTGGAAGTTTTTGTACTTCGTTTCCTACTGCTGATATTCCTGTGCCTACTGCTCTTGTAGCATCTCCTACACCAGTTCCTACGGCGTGAGCAACATCTTTAGCGCCAGTTCCTACTGCATTTGCAACACCCTTAGCAACGTCAGTTGCTTGGCCTGGAAGTTTTGTTACTTCGTTTCCTACTGCCTTTGCAGCAGACCCTATACCAGAAGCAGCATCTCCTACGCCAGTTCCTACAGCGTGTGCAACATCTTTAGCGGCGTTTCCTACTGCTTTTGTAGCCTTGCCTGCACCTGATCCTACATCAGAAATAGCTTGACCTAGGTCAGAAATAGGATTCCATCCCCATGCAGTTTTTGTACTACTTTCTTTGCAAAAATCACAGTTAGCGTGGCGAATTGACCATTCTTCGTATACTGCTCGTACAAGCTTAGCTTTAGAGTCACTGACATTAGCAAGCTTGCGATAAGCTACCTTCTCGATGTCTTCTTCAACCATTTGCATGCGTTGAGCTAATTCTTTGTCGCTGTGAGCGAGGAATAGAAAATCACCAGTTTTTGTAAGCAATTCATGCTTAGCAGTTACTAGTTTCTTACCGGCAATCTTTGCGTCAAAAGCAAGATTTACTGTGTCATCGTAATCGAACATCGAGGTCATCGTGTTACTCCTTATATTGTTCCCGTAGGAACGCTGGACAATAAGCGTTATTCGCTTACTACCTACGACAGATTCCGTATACTTTTAAATGGTAGGAATGGTAGGAATTGAACCCACGACCGAAGGATTATGAGTCCTCTGCTCTTACCACTGAGCTACATTCCCTTGGCTGAGGGACTAGGACTCGAACCTAGAATAAGGGCTTCAAAGGCCCCTGTGTTGCCATTACACCATCCCTCATTGGCTCCCCAGATAGGATTCGAACCTATAACCTAGCGATTAACAGTCGCTTGCTCTGCCGTTGAGCTACCAGGGAATGTTTGGCTAATCGCCCTTTATTACTCTGATGCTATCATCATCAAAGTGTTGTGTAGAAAATTCAAATACACGAGCATTTTCTAATCCTATCAATTGATGACGTAGACCCGTGCGTATGTGAAAAGAATCACCAGGTTGTAAAACAATTTGCTCTGCCTGATTAATATCGTCAGTTTCACCGTATACAAGAACAACGGAACCATTCTCTACATAGAATGTTTCATCTTTAATGTTGTGGTAGTGCCAAGAAAGCCTTTTACCTTTGTTAAAATGAAGAATCTTTGAACAATACTTTTCTGTATTGCAAATGATCTCTTCATAACCCCAACCTTTTGCTACGCATTCTCTAGCTGAAGAAGTGTTCACTATTTATTCCTTTATCATCAACATAGAAGTCACCAGACGGTTTCCCCATGATTAATTGGTGGTATTGACAACCCCAATCTTGCAATTGTTGTTCTGTTAATTCTCGGAAAAGCTCGCTAGCCTTTACTGGGTCATTATCAGTTCTACCCATACCTCTAGCTGTAAAGTAAATAACTTTATGACCTTGGTCATATAAACTGTTTACTTGAACTATAGCATCGTGATATGGTTGTGCTTTTGCGTAATCACCATCGACAGTATTGCATATGGTGCCATCAATGTCAACTACAAACTTCATCTTTCTAGAATCCTTGTTGTTGAGTATGGTTCTATTCTTTCAAAATATTTTACAGTCTTGGCATATTCTTTACCAGGAAATTCTTTGCCCCACCAATCACTACCAGCAAACCAAATATCTGGGTTAAGATTTTTTACAATATTAATAAGTTGTTCATCTGAGTTAAAAAGTACAACATTGTCAACATGTTTTATGGAACTGATAACATATTTTCTATCGTTTTCATTATGAAAGGGACGATCAGGACCTTTTTTCTCTGATACGCGTCTATCGGTATCGATGGCAACTGTGAGGGTTCCACCATAGCTTTTAGCGTGTTCTAATAATGCAATATGTCCTTTATGGATAACATCAAATGTACCAGTCAGGAATAGTTGTTTATTTTCCATTTAAATATTCTTCTATCGTTTTAAATTTGTGGTCACCCCACTCCTTCTTAGCACATGTGTAGGACTGATATTTACCAACCAAGTGTTCGGGAAATGGAATGATATTTACTTCACCATTATACTGCTTTGCAACGGCATTTGCAACTTCTTCAAAACTTCTTGGATTACTTGTACCAAGATCGTAGATACCAGATCGTTTGTCGTTGTTTAATACTATATCTACAACATCATCTACACAAATAAAGTCTCTTTTAAAATTTTCTGATCCTTCAAATAGATTAAGTTTACCAGACTCTTTAATTTGCCACGTAAATTTGCTAACTGGGCTTGCCTGGTCACCTTTATGTTCTTCTCCGTCACCATAGACGTTGAAATAACGAAATCCTTGTATAGACTTAAAATCATCAATATTGTCTTGTACCCAGTAATCAATCTGCAATTTAGACATGGCATAATGATTGATAGGGTTAGGTATACCGTCCAAATTGCCATAAACTGAAGCTGATGATGCATACTTGATTGGAATACCGTGATCTCTAGCTTTTTCCAACAATGCCAGAGTGAACTCTATGTTGTAATTATACAATAGTCTAATATTTTTTTCTGTGGTGCTTGATATAGCACCCTGGTGAAGAATAAGTTTAACTTGATCCCATGCATTAAAATTGGAAAGGAAATAATGACAGTCTTGTTGATTGACTATCAATATACGTTGTCCATCAAGAGCTTTTAAGAAGTTCTTGCCAATGAACCCTTCGGATCCAGTAAGTATAATCAAACCGATTCCCATTCTTCGTGATTGTATTCACCATTATGGTCCCAATATAGTTCAGATCGTGAAGCAGGGTAAACAATATCCCAATCTGTGAATTCGTAACCATTATCAACCAATACATCATTTCTGATAGCAATCATATCGTCAGAATGAATCCAAACAGGGGTATATCCGTGTGAGTTGAACATTTTTTTAAATGCATACGGAGAAGCACCGTACCATCCGTTGTTTGACCATAACCAATTAATATCATATTTGCGTGTTTGGCTTTCATAAGGTTCAAAACGAACATTGTTTTCAACCATCACCACTCTAGGAGAATACTTATTAAGCATTGCATCAGTAATCCAGTAATCCATACCATCAAGATCAATTGATACAAAATCTGGCGACTTTGGAACATTGTGCTTATCAAATAGATCACAAATGTTATCTTTGGAAATCCATTCCATGTGATAATTAATTGTGGTGTTATTTACATGTCTACTGTATTGTTCATCACCTTCCATAAGAAGGCCATTCCAACCATTCATGTGCAAGTATGCTGTATTAGACAGTTCTGGCCAATCAGTGGCACCAAACTCAACATAATACTTATTGGTGGTACCTATCTTGTCAAATGTATATTCAATAAATGAGTCTTGACCTTTTTGAGAAAACCCTTTGCTTATTGCTGGAACCTGATCGTATCTTAAAATTGTCATATGGTGGTCACTCCTCGGTGTTTTACAACTTCTGATGCACACTCATTAGCATACACAATACTTTGTTCAAGATCTTGACTATTGACGTATTTAACAACCAAAGCTGCCATAAAAGCATCGCCAGCACCTGAAGAATCTTTGACTTCCATTCTTTTAACAGAATACCGTTTGCCATTGTATTCACATCCATGACCACCCATTGTGTGAATAATCTTATCTTTATAAGCATTTGTTATATCAGGATCAGAATTATTGTATTCGTAATCATTGATTTTGATTATGAAAGCTTTCTTTGCCCATTTTCCTAGTTTTTTCTTTGTATCAAGGAATACACGTGGATGTGATTTACAAATTGTTTCAATGTCATCTTCTGTCAAGAATCCTTTATTGTAATCAGAAATAACAATGACTTCATATTGTTTATAATCAATTGGTGTATCAAATATACCGTAGTTAGGTTCTGTATCTACTCTAAAGAACGTATGGTTAGTAGCTTCATGCACATATCTTGTCTTAGTAATAGATTCCCAATTGTCATTGGTAATAATACTGCAATCTTCAACAATTGTTATATTTCGCAGTACGTTCATTGCCATACCTTCGTTCTCTTCTTGATGTAGAACATTCAATACTGGTACTGGCACGTCAGGAGCAAGGCGCACTGCGTCACAATAGACAAATACGTCTTTACAACTTTCACCTATCACTAGGATACGTTTCATTTTAGTATCTAGACTTCTTTTCAATAATGATAGCTGGACGATTACTCATAGCAGCATTCATAAACGCAAGAACTACTTCTCTAGCATCGGTAGGTTCAATTACTGGAATAGTTACTGCAGTTTTGAGAACATCAGTAAAGTCTTGTGAGTGTGTAATACCAGAATAGAACGGACCAGAATCAGCAGACACTGCACGCACAATAACAGGCACTTTGAATTCACCGTGCGAGATTCTTTCAATCTTGTCTAAGTGGTTTACAATAGCATCCATAGCAACCATCATAAAATCATGACGTTCGAAGTAAACAACTGGTTTAAAACCTTCAAATGACATACCGATAGCTAGACCCATCATCAAGTTTTCAGCAACAGGTGTTTCAATTTTTTGTTCTGCTGGTACACCTTTCAATGTACCCATAGCATCACCTCTTGCTACGTTATAACCAATAAAGACAGCGCCTTCACTACCTAATTTTGTCATAACTTGTTCCATAGTATCCTTATACGAAGCACCTTCAGTATCTACAGGAGGATTCAAATATTCATATGGTTCAAGAGGTGGAAAGTACTCATCGTCAGTCTTTTTTACAGCTTGCGACAAGTCAATCATACCGGGTTTACGTGCATGTGGGTAAGTAATGTCATATTGATATTTCTTTACACACTTAAAAGGCCATTCAAAATGAGCAGTGCTACCCCAACGCTCTTCATTGGTTGCTTCTACTGAACGGTTGTTAGCTTCAATCACAAAGGTACATGGTAGATCCATGCCTTCTACATAACGAGCAGCTTCGAACAAGTGACCATTGTCTTCTGTACCATCTCCAACAAAACACCAGACCTTTTGGTCAGATCCCTTTTTCTTTAGAGCAAGAGCAATACCAGCTGCGATAGCAGGTGTACCACCAATGATTGCAGAGCAAAAGAAATTACGTTCTCTGTCATAAACAAACATACTTCGTCCATTAAGGATGCGATCTTCCAATACATCTTCAGGGATACCGTGTAGGAGAGCGTGATAGTG
>Ga0214180_1000126_pt1 | contig 29829 bp, 52 predicted proteins | sample TroBogEpilimnion_22_FD_153018 | JGI IMG/M metagenome (GOLD analysis project Ga0214180, IMG submission 153018) | Freshwater microbial communities from Trout Bog Lake, WI - 16OCT2007 epilimnion | ecosystem: Environmental > Aquatic > Freshwater > Lake > Epilimnion/Euphotic zone | place: Trout Bog... | reverse complement strand
GCGCTGTGCGGTCATCTTGCCGCCGGCATCGACAACCTTGGTCAGAAGGTCGATCCGGATGTCCATTGAAGAGGAGACGAGCTTTTCGCCTCGGCCTTCAGCCTGACGGTCACCGACAATCGGCTGACCCATGATGGTGTCGAAAAGGTCAACAGAGACCTTGTCGCCCTGGGTCTTGGAGAGATCGGTTACGCGCACGATAGGCATCGTGGATGCGGTCTGACCCTTGAGCTTGGCTTCGGCATCACCCTGCTGGGGAGATTCACCGATCAAAGCTCGGGTAAAGGCCGGAGCCTGAATGACGCGAGCAAACAAGGCTGCGCCGTAAATTTTGCGGGCTAATGCTGAACCCGCTGCAATCTGCGTTTGTGCCATTGGGGTTTCCTGCTACGGGAAGGGCGTCTCACGACGCGGGCATAAAAAAACCGCTTCTCAGCGGTGGGTATCGTTAAAGCCTTTTCAGCAGATCCAGAGGATCCATCTTCGAAAGCTGCTCATAAGGGATGTTTTGCAACATCGCCCCAATTTCAGCTGCCGTCGCGTTCTCCAGATTTGCTGCAGGAGACTCGGGAGCGCTGCCGCCTTTAAGGTCTGATAGCGTGTTGATCCGGGGCTGCTGCTCCGTTTCAGTCGCTCTCGGCCTGGGCTTTTGCGTGTCCCTGACAGGTGACGACTGGTAGGACGCCGGGAGATTTACGCTCCCAAAGTCTTCTTCCAGCCGCTCGACAACCTTGGCGAATCGTTCCGCGATGGGCTTATCGCGCCATTGCGGTGAATTTTCCAGTCGGGCATCGATTTCTACGGCCGCTTTCCAGAGCTCATTCCCTTCATCCCGAAGGTAGCGAAGGGTTGGATTGGCATCGATCGCCGTATTGATTTGGGCGACTTCAGCCTGTTGCTTCTGCTGCTGATCCCTTTCCCACTGCGAGGTCATCACCTCGACGCGGTCCCTGAACTGATTCAATTCCTGGCGAAGCCGTTGGTTCTCCGCTCGGGCTGCCTTGTTGAGTTTGGCAATCTCAGGAAATTCTTCTTCAAGGGCCTTGAGCTCCGGGTCTTCCGGGTCAAGATCAGGGATCTCCGGATTGGCCTGTCCGGGTTGCAGCTTCAGCTCATCCAGTTGTTTCCGGAGAGCGGCATTTTCAGCTTCCATGGTTTGCCGCGATTCCCGTTCCCTGCGGAGAACCGCAAAAGGAATCGTGTGCTTGCCATCGGCCGAAAGGACTGGCGCTTCTTCTTCCTGATTAAGATCGGTGGACGGGTCCGAATCTTGTGGATTTACGTCCGTTTTCGGATCAGTTTCTTCGTTTTCCTTTGGATCGGCATCGGCCTTTCCATTGAGGAGCTCTAGGAGCTTCTCGGGATCACTCGGAAGGTTATCCGGGTCCAGGGAGGCGAGATCTAAGCTCTCACCAGCGTCATTGAGGACGTCTTCTGTCGTCACTTGCTTGTCTGCCACTTATCGCAGTTGGCTCGCGTGTTGAGGAACCGTTGTTCCGCTCCGCTTCCCAGCGGTGCATGTCGCCTCACGGCGAGATCGGTGAGCACAAAAAAACCTGCACTAGGCAGGCCTTTGGGCTGAAACTGGGTCTTCCGATATTGTTTCGGCGTCGGAAGAGCGCTTGTCCGTTACCTGAACTCAGCAGGTAGCTTGAGCTTGTATGCAGGCTCATATTTATTGAAGTAATCTTTCAGCTTCTGTATGTCGCTGTGCGTGTGCGTCAGCATGGTGACGGAGGGCGTGTAGCTTTTTGGGTTGTCAGACCATTGGCCGCCGACATAAGAGCCCCAGGGCGCTTCGGCGCCGTGATATTGAGACTCGTTGCTAAACGACGGATGATTTGGCTTCTTATAGCGATCGTTGCCGTGACCGTTATCCGCAAACTCTTCCTTGTTCTTCCAGAATCCACGGAGGTCGTAATCGATCGTCTCCAGATCCGGATTCTTGCCGTGCTCTTGCGCCCAGCCTTGGAACTTCTGCTCTTCTTCCGGGGTGAGCGGGGTATTGAAGTTGTCGTGGAAGTATTGGTCTTCCGGGTGTAATTCAGCCATTAGCGCATCGCCAGTCTGGGATTCATCTTCTCGCCATAGAGCTTCAGGATGCCTCGGGCCTTGGCCTGACGGCTTTCAAGGTGCGAGACGGCTGAGTTCGGACGTTCATAGCTATTCATGAACTTCTCGGTTGCTGCATCGACATCGTGTGCGTTACGCATCGAGGCGAGATACCGAGGATTTTGCTGCAGCTCCTGAGCGAGGTAGCCGTAGTTGGCTTTATCCGAGGCGGGCTTCAGCTTGTTGGCTTTGGCGTAGGCGACAAAGTTAGCGCGCCTTGGCTCCCACTCGTTGTCGGTCCATTGCATCCAGCCGTAACCACCTTTTCCTTTGGTGTATTTGGACTTGTCTTCATCGAGGTTTCTGAACCAATCCGATTCATGAGCGCCATTCCCAAGGACGGCAGCTGCTCGATGAGGAGGCATCCCAAAGTCTGTGATCAGTCGGCGCATACTGTTGAGGACTGTGCCGTGCTTTTCAGTAGGGACGGGCTCCGCAACAATCTCAACCTTCTTGACCGGGACCGGCTTTGCCTTCGCTTCGGGTGTGGGTTTGAATCCATCACGCGATTGCGCCGGTTCAACGGGCTGATCTTTGTTGAAGTACGCCTGGATATCGCGACCGACCTGAGTCAGGCTGGGCTTTTCGGGCTCCGGCAGCATGACGTCATTGGCCTCATCAGGGAGGCGCGCATTCGCAAGGCCTGCCATTACATGGACTCCAATTCGTTTTCGAGCCGGATCTTCTGCGTTTCGGCTTCAATCTTGGCGATCTGGGCTGCAGTCAGCTGCTGATCCATGGCGATCTCTGCTTTGGCTTTCTCGGCATTGATCTGCGCTTCTTGTGCCCTGGCCTGAGCCTGTACCGTTTGAGGCGCGCTCTTCAGCTGCTCGATGGCCTGCTCGGCCTGCTGGAGTTTCTGCTGAAGCGCTGCAATCTGGGGATCTTGTCCCGGGTCAGTCTGTTGCAGTCCCAAAGATTGCTTGACCTGATCCGCCAGCTGCTGGCGCTCCGGAAGGTCGGACATTTCAATGAAGGTCGGTGCCAATGTGGCCTGAGCCTGCGGCGGCATGGCTCTCACGATATCCGTGAGCATCTGCAGCTGCTGCATCCGGTATGCCGGTGTGGCTGGGACGTCTTCCAGTGCCACCTTGACGTTGCTCGATGCGACGTCGTTCTCAATCGTGAGCGTTCCATCCTGATTCCGGACGGGATTGTTCAGGATGACCGTGCGCTTGACCGAGCCTTCCCCAACCACGATCTGAATGGGTTTGCCCACCAGATCATCGCGGATCATGTCGACCATCATTTCACCGACCATGTGACGGCTGTAACGATAGTTGTCGTTGATCTCGGCCAGCGTGGTCATGCCTTGTTCGACCAGGCTATTGATAGCCAGCCCGGAAGTGGCATTGGATTTGTCACCCAACATCGCCTGATAGACGCCGCCTGCCTTCTGGATCGACTCCTGAGCATCGCGCATCACTTCAAACTGCTGCTGTGCAAGGCCCATGTCGGTTTCGACCCGTAGTCCATCCCCATTACGGCGGTTCGGATTCAGGACAATCACCGAATCAGGACGCGAAACCTCTTCAAGCACATCCTGAAAGTCATTGACGGCCAGATCCAGCGAATCTGAGTCTGCAATCACCCGCTTGGATGAAAGGATGTTCATCAGCTTGCGGCGACGGGCATTCACCTCATCCTGGGGGCTGATCATGGATCGGATCAGACCATAGGGAACGCCCGTCAGATCTTCCCGGTAGCCCCAGAAAGGCACATACGGGCAGCGTTTCTTGCTGGTCGGGGAATCCTGCAGTCGATGCGGACCCGCCCAGACGGAAAGGTTCATGCGCGCATAGATCGCGGTCTCTGGCTTCACCAGGCCCTGCTCGATCGCATAGCGATGGAGCTTGTTCCGTGGATCGAACTCAACCACACGATCAGGGAGCTTGAGGATCTTCCCTTTCTGGAAGGTGCGATACCAGATCTCAAAGAGCGCAATACGCTGCCGGCGAGGATTGATCCACTCAAAATCGGAGATTGTGGACCCTCGCTGCTGATCAAACGCATTAGCCAAGTAGGCATTCTCGGTCGCAGCCGTGATCCAGTTGCCACCCCAGCGCCCAAGGGCCGCTGAAAGGAGGCTGGCTTTCTCTGGCCAATACAGCGCGACGTGATCGATGTCATACCAGCGCTTACGGATAATGTAGCGCGCATCTGAAAGGTCGGGCTTTCTTGCGGTCCAGTCCCAGAACATTTCCCGGCGATGCACGAAGTCAGCGCGGTACTTGTATTCGAAGGGGTCCGCATTGCGGCTGACTTCAACCCATCCCAAGCCTGCCTTGATCTGGCCTGCATAGGCATCTGAACAGGCGCGATCAACGTGGGTTTCGCGCTGGGCTTCCTTCAGTTTCTGGCTGATTCCCTCTGCGACGTCCGCGTATTCATCAAAATCCGCAGTGACGCGCCAATCGGAGCGCGTCTTGGCTTCAATCCCCAGGACGACATCGATGGTGGGCTTGATAAAGTTGGTGAGAAGCGGGGCCATGCCCTTCTCTTCAAGCTCTGCCAGCGTCTCGGGATCCAGCTGGTTGCCATCGTAATAGTCGGCAACCTTGTCCGCTTCCTGACGCCAGTTGGGCTGATAACGCACCTCTTCAATCATGCGCTGGTACTGCATGAAGTCGAGACCGCCCTTCGGAGACGTGATCGGCTGCTGGTTATAGGGTTCGTGCTCCTGATAGAGCTCGTTGAGCGTGTCGAATTCGGTACTCACTACGCTCTCCAGTTCCGCTTACGGCCATGATCAATCCGAGCCTTACGCGAAGCCATCATGCTAGACGCAGGGATGGCGAACGTCAGCGCCAGGGCATCGGCCCGGTCGGGTGATTTCAGTCCGCGTTTCTTCATCTGCTCTTTGGATTCCAGCTTTAGCCGTCGGCTTGAGTCGTAAGAATGTTGAGGGCCCGTCAGGTCGGCCATGAGTCGTGTGTCTTCTGGGATGGCTGCTGGTTTATCCATTAGCCAATCGCGCATTTCGCCCCACATTTCGTCGCGGCGAATGCCATAAATCTCGTCTTGAATGGCGCGTTCGCCAAAATGAATTCGGTTGACCGGGTATCCAAGCTCAATCAATCGGTCCGCAACCCCAGATCCAACGCCAGTGCAATCGACGTTGATGATGTCTGGCAGGGTGCGATCGGCTTCTCTTGAGACCAGACCCACTACTTCCATCGGTCCTCGGCCATGCCAAGAACGCATTTCTGTGACCGCTCGGCCTTGTCGGATACAGAGCGCCGTGTCATCAGCGCCGTATTCCGCAGGATCGACGCCCATGATGATTGCGCCGGCAGGTTCGACATTGCCGGCCTTCTCGGCTGCGACTGCAGCAAGGACCAGATCCATCGAGATCAGTGGATCGCCATCGACCCGCTTGAATGCAAGCGCTGGAGATCCTGGGTATTCCTGATCGAAGAGGGAACGATCCGCCCTGAAATCGGTGAGGATCTTCTGGTACATCCAGTAGGTCTGCTCGATCGAGAGGCCAAATGCTCTCTGATATTCGGCGTCATCCCCTGTTGGCTCCCATCCGACCGGAGGTTGTTTGGTGTATTCCTCTTGCCAGAACCACGGCACGAAAACCGGAAGGTATTCGGAAAGTCCCGCTTCGGCGTCCTGCCACATCCCATGAAAGAGATTGCCGACACCGTTGGCGGTGGATTCGAGAATGATTTCTGTGCCCGGTGCATCAGGGACAATCTGCCCGATACCGGCCATGTGATCTGCGGCATTCGGCCAGAAAGCCACCTCAGATCCATGGAAATACTGCGCGGTTGCGGATCGGCCCGTTCCCGAGCTCCCAGCGGTGGCGACACTGAACTCGGACTGAAGGTCATCGAACATCAGTCGGGTGCCGGAATTGGCTGCAGTGCTGGGCTTTACGACCTCGGGACAGAGTTCGTGATACCGGCGAGTCATGCCGAAAAGGTTTGATGTCGCTTCAGCCAGGTGCGTCAGGATATATGCGCGCTTACCGGCCGTTGTGGACGTCTTCCAGTAGAAACGACCCTCGGTGTAGGTCGAGAATCCCTGCTGGCGACCTTTGAGCCCAATGACGCGGACCTTTCCGGTTTCCCGAAGCTGATCCTCGATCCGTTGATTCAGGTATTCCTGCGCCCGGTTCATCCGAAACGGAATGATCGTTCCGTCCTTACCTCGGATCTTCAAGCATCGTGGCGCATATTCAGAAAAATCTTGCGTCAAAATCCGAAGGATCCCTTGCGCTTCATCATCCAGCTTGACTGCTGCCATCACCATTCCACAGGTCTTTTAGTGCCTGGGCAAAATCGATTTTGTGATTGTGGTTGACCTCATCCTTGAACATGCCAAGGTGTTTGCCGATATCAACCAGTGCGGCTCTTTTGTCGGCCAGCTTGAATTTGACTCTTCTCACGTCGCGGATGTCTTCACCACGTCCATCGCGGAAATCTTCTATCGTGACTTCAGTGAGCGCTGCAGCCTGATCGCGGGTCAGATTGGAAAAATCGAGGTAAGGATCACCGTCCTTTGTCGACTTCATGTAGTCCTGCATATTGGAAAAGCCGATCTTTGCCAGCTCTCGAAGGACCATGTCCTGAGTGATTTCAGTGCGCTCTGATCGTTTTGCTATGGCTTCCTGAATCGCTGCGGCAATTTCAAGTTTCTTCAAGTTCTGTTCGCCAATCTGGCCTGCAGTCTTTTGGCTGTATCCAGCTCTGATCGCGGCTTGCGTCGCATTGAGGTCAACCAAGTATTCCTCAACAAATCGCGCCTGCTTATCACTGAGCTTTTTTTTATTGGCCTTGGTTTCTGTCTTGGTGGCCATACACTTGTGTTGGGGTTATCTCGGGAGCCTCGCGACTTCGAGCTTCAAATCCATCAGGGTTTTCTGAATAGTTTCGTATTGCTCTTCGTGCTTGGTGAGGTGGGTTTCAAGGGTGCTTTCAATCTTGTCGAGCCGGTATTCGTGCTGCTGAACCATCGACCATGTGAGGATTCCGTACCCGATCAGGGCAACGCCCAGCTTTAACCAGTCACTCATGAGGAGTCTCCGTAACCTCTCGACAATCAAATCCAAAAGTGAATCCACAGGGTGGCGTGTTGGGAGAAAGGCCATGCGACAAGTCCTTAAAGAGCAAAGTACCCGAGGGCTTGCAGGAATATCCCGCAACCTTCACCTGACATCCCATCAGCGCAGTAGAGAGCGCGCACGAACATATCCCCTGAGCAATAAATCTCCCCCATCGTCGTACATCAGCTTGTCGCCATCGATCTGAAGGTAAACCTTCTGGGGGACAGGAGGCAGGGAGAGGCGAGGACACTCCTTCACAGGCTCCGGGAGCTTTAGGTTCGGCGCGACAGGCGCGTTTACGCAGCCAGTCAGCAGCAGGAAAGGCATCATGCGGATCACGCGGTATCCCTTTGTGCGTTCTTGAATGCAACCAGGAGTCGGTCTAAACGGTTTTCGTGTTGGCCGTACCCTGCGCCGGGGAATGACGCCCAGATATTCGCGCACTTTGCTATCGCCGCACGGATTCTCCCAGCCTCAACGTCTTCAAGCCCCCGTTGTTCGCGAATCATCTGGATTGCAATGCGGTCTTGAGATTCCGGCGAAAAGTCTTTCAGCCCGAGCATCTTTTGGTATGCAATCGCGTACTTGTAGAGGACTTGATAGCGCCCAGCCGCCGTGGATTTCAGTCCGGGTTTGAGCCTAACCAGAATCTTGGGGTGCTTTGAGTAGTCGTGGAATGTCGTAAAACCGACGATCACGTTGTAACCGTCATCGCCTTTTCCTGCTGTCCCTTCAGAGACAGCGATCATGTCCAAAAACGCGCTCAGGTTTCGGCTGATACCGGAAAGCCTAGCCACGTTCTCGCCCATCCCCAAGAACGTCTTTCAGTTCCTTGGCGGTATCGAGGAGCTCCTGCCCCTTTTCTGGGCTGATTCCGGATCCCTTGGTGGCAAAAGACACGGCCGCCATGCAGAGGAGGCAAATGATTAAGAGGGTTGTCTTCGATCCGCCTTCGGGCATCGCAATGATTGCGCCCATGGCTAACTGGAAAACACCCTGCCAATCGGTTCCGGCAGAGGTTGATAGCTTCATGCGCTGGCCTTGTTCACCATGCGGAGGGTCAGGATCAACCAGTCAATGACCTGATCCGACAAATTCCCCGCCAGTTCCTTAATTAACTTCGCCGCTTCTTCGCGCTTGATCGCTTTGTCGATCGCTTTACCTTCGAGCTCCTGAACTAACCCTTTGATGCGTGAAATCTCTGCGGGAGTAATCTCAACGCTGGTAATCCAGTGGACGATGAAGGCCAGGGCGCTTGAAAGCAGGAAGTGCATAAGTCACCAGAAATAAAAAAGGCCGCTCTGAGGGGGTGCGGCCAGGTGGTGTTTCAGCGAGAAACACTCAATAAGAGAGGTAGCTCAGAGCGTATTCGCTCCAGCTTGGGGAAATCCTGCACTATGAAAGACACTTAGTCCTCATTATCGATTTTCCGAAGGCGGGATTTCATCCATAGAAGGGTCACTGCATGCTCTGCCCGGTTGATCTGGCGACCGGACACATCCTCCTGGGCAACGTATCGCTTTCGGAGGAGCCGGTAGTAAACCTCCCCTGCCCTCGATGTTTCACGCATTAGCGCCACAAGGCGGCACATCAGCTGCACATCCCCGGGGATCCATACCGGAGGCAGTGGGCGTCCATCCCCAGTGGGGCGTGAATCACCCATGCGTCCCAGCATGGAGCGCTGCGCCCGGGCTGAATAGAGCCCAAGCGCCTCGTATTCGCCCCAGCTCGTCAGCATCGAGCGGACGATGTCGCGGGGTGTCTTCCTACGACGGGAGTCGGCCATACTTTTTCCTGATCGCGATCATTAGATCGATTTCATGTTTTGCTTTTTCCAGATCCTTGAGCCCATCCTTGGATTCCCAGCGACATAAACGCTTGATGACACACCCAGGAAGAAATCCAATTCCGTTGGCCTCACAAAACTCTGCCGGCTGGATCACGAATCCTTTGTAGTGACCCCCGCCAACTTGAACGTCCAAGGCTGATGACATTTCCTTAAAAGCCTCTTCTTCCTCTTCGGTCGGATCCATGTAGGCGCGATCAAACGTCATTCTTCGATCCCCCAGCTTTCTTTGACGACTTTCAGCAAGTTGGGTCGCCTGAACATAAATGGTTTCAAAATTTTGCCGTCCTCACGGCGTTTCACCTCGCCGGTATCTGGATCGATCTTGGTCATGTTGGATTCATGGACCTCGGACCACGCCAAGTCGCCCTTGATCCCCAGCGAGTGAAGCATCCCGCAGCAGACGTAGATCGTGTCGATCAGCCCGTCTACGACCTCTGTAATGGATTTCGCAGGGTCATAGCCCTCTCTCTCCATCGCTTCAACGGCCGCGTTCCACGCCTCAAAGGTTTCTTGCGTCTCTTCCGCAATCAGGTTCAAGTAGAGCGCAGCCTGATCCCCGTTCGGATAATCAACCGACTGCCCACACGCCACCATAAAGGCGGCCTGCTGCTCAAAAATCGAATACTTCTCTTCCGCCATTTAAGCCCCCCGGCCTTTTTTCAAAATGAATTCCTTGTCTTCGGGTGAATGTTTCGGTAGCCCCGCGCACCAATCCCATTCACACCCTTCATACCAAACCCCAATCACGGCAGCGCCATGGTCGGACTTGAAAAGCATCTTTGCGCCCTTGGGCGGTCTCGATTTGTCGATTCTTTTCCAGGTTGGCGCAAATTCCGTTTTTGGTGCGTATCTATCTTCCACTCGGCACCGTCCTTTTGGCCCATGACCTGGCCGCTAACGTCGACATTTGTTCTTTCTGATAGCAGCCACATGAAACGCTTTTGCCGCCCTTGAGGTGTTGGACCAAAACGGAACGCACGGTCCCGCATTCGCACTTTGCAACCACCACGCGATATCGGTAGGTCTTTCCTTTCCGAACGGCGACCTTGTCTTCGGTGTCGCTCAGGACCGTCCAGCGTCCAAAAATCAATCCATCGAGACTTTCCCTGACGGAATACCTCACTTAATCGCCTCCACCACAAGCACCAGAATCGGGACCACAAGGAACATGCCGAGCCAAAACGCTGCAAACAGGAGCGCTAGTAGTGTTCGCATGTCCAGTCCAACCATGTCACTTGAATCCACCCAAGAACGGTCACCCCCGCGTAGGTCATTACCGCTGATTCGGGCCCAACAAACCACCAGACCGCCATCACCAGGGCAAACTTCATCAGTACGGCCCTCTCACGCGATCGAAAGGAATATCGTCGTCAAAGTCGCCGCCCGAAGATTGCTCTGGTTGCTGCGCCTGCTGATAGGTTTGCTGTGTTGGCTTTTCCTGCGACTGACTCGGATCTCTGCGCTCCAGGATCTGAGCTTCATCCGCCACGATCTCGGTCGTGTATTGATCCTTGCCGTCCTTGTCCTGCCATTTGCGGGTGCGAAGGCTACCCGTCACTAAGACCCGATTCCCTTTGCGCGCATAGTTTCCGAAGAATTCGGCGGTCTTCCCGAAGATGGTGACCCGATGCCATTCGGTCTCGTCTTCCCAATTTCCGCTTTGCCCTTTTCGCGAATGCACCGTCGCGATGCGGAGGGATCCGACTTGCATCCCGGTTTGCGTTGCCCGAATCTCAGGCTCTGCGCCAAGATTCCCAACCAACGTCACTTGATTCAATGTTCCTTTACTCATCTTTTTCTCGCTTAAACCATTCCTCGATCAGCCTCACGGCCTCCCCTTTTTTCACCATATCGCCGGTCACTCGGAGCATCCGCCAACCGCGCATAGCAGCCGCGTTTCCCTTCTCGATGTCACCAACGATCCCTGATCCCCTTCCGTGACGACCTCGATTCCAGACGCCACCCTCAACCTCAACAGCCAACAGAATGTCTGGCCATGCAAAGTCAAACCTCCAGCGCCTGGGCTTTGCGAACGTGTGTTCGCGTACAGGTTCAGGCAAACCCACGGCCTTGATCTGAAAAGCCAAAGACTCTTCAAGATCACTTGCCATACAGCGCCTCCAGCGTCCGAGCCACCAGATCCTGCTCCGAGACCTTGTGGATTCGAAGTAACGTGCGGGAACCGTGGATTCCCAGATCCCCTCGGTGACAGGAATCACAGAGCGCCGCCACCATCCAATCGTTGGCGCGCTGACTCATTCCTTGACCGTCGCGAATGTGATGCGCTTCAACAGGGAGGGCGCCACAGAGAACGCAAGGAACCTCATGCACCCGGGCAAGATGACGTTTGGCGGCGGCGCTCACTTCAAAACCCACTGACCAATCGGGCGCTTGTGGCAAACCGTGCGCGTTGATTTCACAAACCCAACCTGAGAGAACTCTTCCGTTTTGAAAACGGCACCCATGACTCTGGGATCAATTTCTGCGGGGGGAGGACATTCTTTCCAGACATCATCAGACGTCACAAACCCTCGCTTAATAGCGATCTGACGCGCGGCATATCTGGCCCGAGATATCCATTCACTCCTGAGATATTCAAGAAGCTCACACCAACTTTCAGTCATGTTGTTTACCTCGAATCAACCTCAAAGCAGCCTGCCTTGCATCCTCTTGCGTGAGCTGGCCCTTCCGTTTCAGGTCGAACACCTTCTCCGCAAACCAATCTGCATCGATAATCGACACGTCGTCCTGTTGTTGCGCCTGAAGCCAGGCAATGTCTTCTTCCCAATGATCGATGTCAGTCATTAGTTTTGGTCCCAAAATCCGTTTCTCATTGATGACAACCCATGTTTTTTCTGGTTTGCCAAAGGCCTGATTGACCTCAAGAAGAAAAGCAGCAAGTTCCGGAGATTCGTCCTGAATGAATTTCCATTTGCGTTTGCGCTCTTCCTGAATTTCTTCGGTTTTTGCTTTGAGCCTCGCGAAACTTGCATCAAAATCACTCAAGCGGCCTTTTTCCTGCGCTTTTTCTCAGTCTTTGGCGTCTCATGCCGCTTTTCAGTAATTCCGGATTCGAGCATTCGCTGGTTCCACTCGGCGCAATGCGGACAGGTATGCTCCAGAACGACATATCGAGAATGGTTTTCCCCGTATTTCACCTCCGTCAGGGGGCAGGTACACCCAACGGGATCGAAATCATCAAGCGGCTTTTCCACTCTCACCCTCCTGCAGCTTTCGATCTTTCTCCTCAACCTCTTTTCGGACCCGATCCATATCGATCGAAGCCACAGGAGAAACCAATGACCCCTTCAGCTTTGCGAGGAACTCTCTGGCCCTATCTTCATTTGCCGTCCCCTTCGTGCCCGTCAAAAGTCCAGCGATCATTGGGGCGTGATATTCAATCTCGCTCAAAACCGGAGCCGCATCCTCTGGCTTTAGGCGACCGAGCCGAAGCGCTTCGGTGACCACTGATCCAAGCGATTGCTTATCCCAGCCGCGACTAATAACCCACTTGATCTGAATGCCCTTGGCTCTTGATTCATCGCAGATGCGGTTGTAGGCATCCTTGAACGCCATCCGAGCGCCGATCTTGTCCCCGTCGTGAAGCATTGGCGCAGCCACCGAATACGCTTTGAGCATTTCTTCCGTGAGTACCGCGCTGCTGTGCTCATCCTTGGGAATCATTCCCCAAGCCTCATCCGCTCCAGGGCGCTGTCCCGAGCCAGTCGCAGACTCGATTTTGTCGATGATCTCTGCGGGTGAGGCCATGAACTTCGAAGTCTTGATATGCGCTGTAAACGCAGCCCTGACCTGACTCATTTCGTAGCAAGAAAGTGCGGCCCAAAAGATCTTGAGCAAATTCTGAGTAGCTTCCTTTCCGTAGGCTTCAGCGGTTCCGCGAAGGATCTCTGCGAATTCCTGCTTGTTGGCGTCAATTAACATCGATGATCCCCACAGGCGCAGAACCATAAACAAACTCATCAACAGCCCTTTGCGCTCTAGCTTCTCGGTAGCTGGCAAGGTTTGGAGTCGAGGAAGGCTTGGGCTCAAACAAGCCCTGCCAGCCGTTCTGGATGCTGGTGGAGATAATTGAAGCTGGCGAGTTGCCGATCAGGCTTTGGCCCACAAGGAACTCGATCTGCTCATACCAAGTGGACTCGACGGTTTTGAATTTCCTGTCCCTTCGATACTTGACCCACTTTTGCCATGAATCCTGGGGTATGCACACAGGCAGCTCGATCTGTGTTGGGTCGAAAACGGAGCGCGGTTTTGCGCGCGTTGTTTTCTGCTCCTGCTCTTGTTCCTGTTCTTGCTCTTGTTCCTGTTCTTGGCTTACAAGGGGCTCCGAAGGGGCTTGCAAGGGGCTTAGGTTTTGCTGTGGGTTTTCTGACTCTGATGCGCGGCAACCCGTCATGCGGAAAGCCTTGCTGTATCTGGTGTAGAACGATTCCAGGAAGGGATTGTCAGGCAGCGAGTCATACTCTGTCTGGACCCCCTTTATGCGGTTGTCCTTATCCGCTAGGGATTCACCAATTTGGTATGAGGCCATTTCTGGAACATAAACGACCTCTGAAGTGGCGTCGTAATAACAAAACCCCGCTTCAATGGCCCTTTGAAGGCCCTTCGAAGCCCCTTCCATGCCCAGCCCGGTCTCATGCGAAATGAACATCAGCGGACAGTAATAAAGGCCCAGCATGTTGGCGTGAGGCGAAGTCAGAAGGTACATGGCAACAATCTGGGTTTCTGCACCCATCACTCTGAGTCTTTTCCCTGTGTTGCCTATCCAAAACTTTGGGGAAATCTTTGAGTAGTCACGCATTACGCTCACCACCTGCGGACTTAAAGTGCGCTTTCATTTTTGCGAGTAAAGCCTTGCCGGTCTCGTAATCAAGCGGCTTACCCTTTTCCTTCTGTTCGTCTTTTTTATGTCTCGCCTCATGGCAGGTTTCGCAAAGACATTCGAGGTCCTTGTTGTCGTATTCCCAGGGACTTCTGCCGCGAACGTAGAACTTGTGGTGGACGTTAAGTGTTACGTCCTTGTTGCCGCATTGGGCGCCTACAAAGCCAGCCTCAGACATCACCTCAAGTCGCTTTTTCTGCCAATTCGGGTGCCTGTATTTGGCAAAGAATTCGGACCTTTTGGTATAATCCCGCCTAGTCATCGTCTTCTCCTTTTCAGTTGACGCTTGATAGAAACCCTCGGCTGCACACCGGGGGTTTTGCTTTTGAGGGCTCACCAGTCCCTCCGTTTTTCAGCCAAACCAAGCCGCCACGCCCTGGCATAAATGGCCCCGACCGTGCGGTTTGGTAAGTTCTTGATGATTGCTGAGACGCCCACGACCCCATAACAGAGTCGGACGATAAGATCCTCGGCCTTCGACCATGACGAACGGTCGGTGATGCCGATCTGAAGGGCTCGACCGTGGATGGCCTGCGGTGATCGATTGATAATCCGCGCAAGCCGCTTGGCGCCGAGCTTTTGATAGCTTTCAAGGATGACTGCATCCTCTTCTTTGCGCCATAATCTGACCACCTCATACCACCCAGCCGATCGCGGATCGTTGAGGGGTATTACCAGTCTCAACGTAGTGTTGCCACGCTTCGCAATCTGGCCGTTTCTTTGCGCAGAAGTCCTGCATACAAACCGTGCATTGCTCACAAGGAGGAATGCCCACGGATGCTTTCATCGCAGCAGCAGATTTATTCTCAATTCGCATCAGGAAAGTTCCTTATAGAACCTAATCAACACCGAAAGCTGACCTATTCGTACCTGTCCATATCAATAGCTTCGTCCGATACTTTCATCAGGCCTCGGCGCTTGAGATCAGCACGAATCAGATTCCTGACATAGCCGGATCGGGTTTCGCCATCCTGTGAAGAGGCTTTAACGATGCCGCGCCACATGTGCTCGGCAACCTGAAACATCACTTTGATATCGAGTGGTTCTTCATTCATAGGAGTAGCTCATGGTCATCAAACCAAGACAAACAGGTGTGGTAGCAATCTGCGACTGTGGATCCAAACAATTCATTCCTTCCGAGTCGGCCATTCGCACCGGAATCCTGTATTGCCCCTGTGGGCAAATCGAAAAAGTTGGAATGGATGTGTTCAACAAAATCTTTTCCAAAAAGATTCACTCCCACGCCTCAAAAAAAACCGGCCAAACATTCCGCCCGACCGGACAGAGGGAGGAGAAAGGTCGCAGTTACCGGAGCGACCAAGCCGGAATCCGAAAGCAGGTGGAAATGAACTTCGTTCCCCTCTCATGACTACGCGGCCTCACTATTGCCGCGAATGACATGCCACGGAACTTTCGGGCAAACCTCATCAGCCAACACAAGGCCCTCTGTGATCTGCTCGATAAAAGGCGCAAAGTCAGGTGGCACGTTGTCGCGAAGCCTCCAGTTGTGAATCATTTGGGGGGTGATCTTTTCCCCAGAAATGAGCGACATGCGTCGAGCCAGCTCGGCTTGGCTTCCAACATGGTCGATTGCTTTGGATATTCCGTTCATGAAGCGAATATACGTCATGTATACCGACAGGCGCAAGCATGTATATCCACATGGTGTGGATCTGGGTCAGAATTTTGAAATGGACGAAACTTACAAAAGACTTTTGCTCGCCGCAAAAACTATGCGTGGATGGGGATCGCAAGCCGAAGTAGCGCGCGGCCTTACTCGTAATGGTTACGAAATTGCAGACCAGGTTCTAAATAATTGGAGGGCTAGGGGCGTTTCAAAAGAAGGGCGCCTGAAAGCATCAGCCATTATTGGATGCCGTCCCTTGTGGATCGAGACCGGACAAGGCCCCATGTCCGACAGAATCGATCTAAATACGGAAGAGCATACGGATAATTTGGTGTTCTTGCGGTCCGCGATGCTCGATAAAAACACTCTGCCAGGACCATCGCTGAACGGAATGATCCCGGTTATCAGCTGGGTACGGGCTGGGGTCTTTTGTTCTTCTCCAGACCTATTCCATGTTGGCGATGCCGACGACTGGATCCCGGCTCTCAGAAAATTTGGCCCCCAAACTTACGCTTTACGGGTGCAAGGCGATTCCATGATCTCGCCTTACCCAAACCAAAAAAGCTATCCGGAAGGCTGTTTCATTTTTGTCGATCCAGATAAGGCCATCACGAACGGTTGCAGAGTGGTTGCTCGAATTCATGACGAGGAAACAGCCACTTTCAAGGTTTACGCGGAAGACGCTGGAAAGCGTTATCTCAAACCCTTGAATCCACAATACCCAACGATCGAGATGACTCCTGATATGCACATTTGCGGGGTCGTGGTTGGGAGCTGGATGGACGAATGAACCAAAGGGCTTAAAAACCCCCCAACCCGCTTCGGCGGGATTTTTTTTGCCTCATGATATACGCCATGTTGACACCAAGAATATACGTTGTGTATATTTGTCTCCGCCCCCTAGCTGCCCAGGCCAGCGCCGGATGCAACAAGGGCCTGTCAGTTGAATGGCTTCATTCAGGACACACAAGGACAGGGGGTGTTTTTTTGGAGAACCTGATGGAACGCACAACAGAAAACCAAGTGATTGCCCTGCTTGTGATGCTGGGCTGTCTTATTGCGCTAGGCCGAATGGATCAGCTTGAAGCGGAAAAAATGGAACAAGGATCCGTTCAGGTGGCGCAGAAATGACCTGGAACTACCTCTGGAAACTAGCCAAGCGCTCAGGCTTCCATCCCAAGCGCTTTGTTTATGAGGCGCGCATCGATGCCCTCAAATCCCTTTCTTACGAATTCGAAAGTCACGACTTTTTCAGCGAGGCGCAGAAAGTCAACGCTTTCATTCGGACGGAGCCCAAACCATGAGAACGATTCGGCGGATCTACATCCGATATCTGACTTGGCAGTTTGAGCGGCAGTTTGCCAAGGCATTCAGCGCGGTACAGAAGGCGCGCGATACGGAATGCCGCTTGATTTCAGCGAGACGCGCATAAACGCGAGCTACGGCGGTTAGAGGCTTATCCCGCAGACCGGACAGAGAGCCAGTTAGCCCTCCGAGGCAGTTCCCTGGAAAACGTGGGCCGGTCAATTACAAAGAATTCGATCAATCAGCGAGAACAAACATGAGCAACGCGCTTACGACTTTAACGAATCAGCTTGCAACCAAGCTGAACATGGGTGACGGCAGCCAGCTGATCGACACCCTCAAGGCAACCGCATTCAAAGGTCAGGTCTCTGACGCACAAATGACGGCATTGATGGTGGTTGCGAATCAGTACGGGCTGAATCCTTGGACCCGAGAAATCTACGCTTTTCCAGACAAAAACAACGGGATTGTTCCGGTTGTTGGCGTGGATGGCTGGAGCCGAATCATTAACGAGCACTCTCAGTTTGACGGTTTGGAGTTTGAACAGACTGACGAGGCCTGCACGTGCATCGTATACCGCAAGGATCGCAGCCGACCGATCAAGGTCACCGAATACATGTCCGAGTGCAAGCGCGCCAACGTCGGGCCCTGGGTCTCACACCCCAAGAGAATGCTGCGACACAAGGCTTTGATACAGGCTGCGCGCCTCGCTTTTGGGTACACCGGAATCTACGACCAGGACGAAGCTGATCGCATCCTAGAAGCATCAGAAAAGGTCATTCCATCCGCTCAACCCGAGCCCTCAAGATCCGCCGATTTATTGCCCGGTTACACCGATGAGGCATTTATTGAAGCCACTCCTAAATTTGAAGGATGGATCAAGAAAGGCAAAACAGCTGACGAAGTCATTGGTTTTGTATTAACGAAAAACACCCTGACCGAACATCAGGTCAACGCGATCTACGACATCGAGCTGGCTATCAAAAGCGAAGGAGAAGCAGCGTGAAACAAACCCACACACTTATTCAGGGATCCGAGTCTTGGCACCAGTTCCGAGCATCCCATTACGGAGCCAGCGAAGCCAGCGCCATGCTGGGCATCAGTCCTTACATGTCGCGCACCGACCTTTTGAAGCTCAAGAAAACAGGTGTCGCGCCTGACGTATCCCCTGCCCTTCAGAAGATCTTTGATCGCGGACATGAGGTTGAGCCCTTGGGTCGCGTCATTGCCGAGAAGATTATCGGTGAAGACCTCTTTCCGGCCACTTACTCGTTCGGACACCTTTCGTGTTCTTGCGACGGTATCACGATGATGGAAGACGTGGCATGGGAGCATAAACAGTTCAATCGCGAACTTGCTGAATCACTCCGCAATGGGGTGCTGCCAGATCATCATTGGCCGCAAGCACAGCAGATCCTGCTAATTACTGGCGCTGAAAAGCTGCTCTTTATGACGTCAAATGGGACTGAAGATAACTGCGAATACATGTGGGTCATTCCGCATCAGGAATATCAGCAACGAATCCGTGATGGCTGGGATCAGTTTCAGCTGGATCTGGATGCTTTCGAACACACTGAGGCGCAGACCGCTGCAGTAGGCAAAGCCCCTGAAGCCCTCCCCGCCCTACGGATCGAAGTCACTGGCATGGTGACAGCATCCAACATCGATGCGTTCAAATCTCATGCGGTCGCAGTATTCGAAGGGATTAAGACCGATCTTCAGTCTGACGAAGATTTTGCGGACGCTGAGAAGACTGCGAAGTTCTGCAAGGAGGTTGAGGATCGCCTGACTGCAGCCAAGGATCATGCGCTGTCACAGACTGAATCGATTGACGCCCTCTTCCGCGCCATCGATGAGATCAGCGAGATAGCCCGTCAAAAGCGATTGACGCTCGACAAACTGGTAAAGACCCGCAAGGAAGCGATCCGCCTGGAGCTGGTTCAAAAGGCTCAGAAAGCGCTAGACGAATACGTCAAAACGATTTTCGATCGGATTGGTTTTATTGCCTGGAATATCTCCGCGCCATTCGCAGACGCGATCAAGGGCAAGAAGACCGTTGCCAGCATCAAGGATGCGCTTGCTACCGTTTTAGCCAATTCCAAGATCGAGGCGAACGACAAGGCGCGACTGATCGAGGCTAACAGGGAAGCTGCCAAGGATCACAAGCACCTGTTCCCCGATTTTGCCGCCCTTTGCCTCAAGCCCACGGATGATTTCAACGCCATCCTTCAGCTGCGGATCCGCGAAGAGCAAGAGCGACAAGAGGCGGAGATCCAGAAAAAGCAGAAAGAGATTGAAACTCAGATCGAGGCCCAGCGCAAAGAGCGTGAGCAGTCTGCTGCAGCTGCGGTTATTGCTGAAGTTGCCGCGGAGTCGGTTGTTGCGGCGCCCGCTGAAGCCCCAAAAGCCGATACCGCAGAGATCAAACAGGCGGCCGTCATTGATCACCAGCCGCACATTCTCGAATTCCTGAAGCTCCATGACTTCAAGGATCACTCGCGCATCAGGGGAATCCTGATCGAGTACGAAAAATTCAAGGCTCAAACAGCCATCAAGGAAGCAGCGTAATGAATCACGTCAATTTGACCGCTCTTAAAGAGTGCATTCCCGAGCTTTTGGCTCTTAACACGGAGCGCGCCGATGCGGCCTTGAAGTTCACAGCAGGCATTGAATCTGTCAGCAAAGCGACGTTTGTCGACAAGTCGATTCTGCGGAAGGTCATCAAAGCCCTGGCTGCCGACAAGACCGAAGACACCAAGAGCGAGGCCGACAACATCAGCGAGCTTTTGGTCGAGCTTCAGGAGTTTGCAGGCGCTGAATGAGCGAGGAAAGAAGCCAGCGCTTCATTTTGCGAAACCCATGGGATGCAGAGGCGCTCTGGGGCATTTTGAAATGCTGGCAAGGCCAGGCTGAGTCTGGGGCCCCTTTAGAGGTAACGGTTGGGGTTTATGCCCAAAAACGTAGCTTGCCACAGAACGCGAAGTTCCACGCGATCTGCTCTGACGTAGCCAAAAGCAATGTCGAGTGGATGGGAAAGCCAAGGACGGCGGCCCAATGGAAATTGTTGTTTGTAAGTGGACACGCAATCGCGACAAACATGAAGCCAGAGCTTATTGCAGGGCTTGAGGGTGAGCTCATAAACGTCAGGGAATCGACGGCAAAAATGGGAAAGAAGCGCGCAGCCAGCCTTATTGCATACGTTGAGGCATGGTGCGCCGAACATGGAATTGTTTTGTATGAAGAGGATGAATCCGAATGAGCAATGCAATTACGCACAAACAACTTCTGGATCTACTTTCTTACGATCCAGACACTGGAGTCTTTACAAGAAAGAAGATTATTGGGACCAGCAATAGAAAGATTGGCGCGACTTGCGATTCTACTCACAAATTTGGATACCTTCGAATTTACATCCTTGGAAAAAGGTACATGCAGCATAGGCTTGCTTACTTTTATGTTCATGGGAAATGGCCTTTGTTTATCGATCACATTAACGGAGTGAGGACTGACAACAGGATCGCCAACCTTCGGGAATGCGAGCAATACCAGAATGCTCAGAACATAGCTAAAACAAGAAAAGGTGCCTATAGGTTGAAATCTGGCCGGTTTTTTTCATCTATACGGGTTAATGGTCGTCAAATGTTTCTTGGTAATTTTGATACTGAAGCTGAAGCCAGAGCCGCTTATGTCGAAGCAAAAAAGAAGCACCACCAGTTTGCATCAATAGATCGCCTCCTAGAGGAAGCAGCATGACCGAGCTACGCAAACAGATCCTGAAGCACATTGTTGGTCGCCAAGTATCGGCGGCTCAGATGGCTTTCATTCTTGGGAAGACAAGCAGGGAGGTTGCTAAGGAAATGGCTGACCTTCATCGAGAGCGACTGATCGAGGGAACCTGGGACAGTCTGGGTTATTGGATCTACGAAGCTGTTACCGATCCCACGGTATAGCGCATATCAACCACAGGAGAAACGTAAGTGAATCCAGAAATGAAGCAATACATCGGCACAAAGCGAATCAACGCAAAGCCGATGACCCGCTTGGAATACAACATTTTCAGGGGCTGGGAACTTCCTGAAGACGAAGACGGATCCGACAAGGGGTTTCTTGTTGTGTACGTCGATGGCGGGAAAACAAACACCGACGCCTTTGACGGTTACGTCAGTTGGTCGCCCAGTGAGGTATTCGAACGCGCCTACCGCGAGATTAGCGGCATGACGTTTGGCGCGGCCATCGAAGCCCTAAAGGCTGGCGAGAAGGTTGCCCGGGCCGGATGGAATGGCAAGGGCATGTTCATCTACTACGTTCCCGCTAATTCATATCCAGCGCAGACGGATGCAGCCAGAAGCGTATTTGGCGACATGGTTCCCTACCGAGCCTACCTCGCTATGAAAACCGTCAATGACGAAGTCGTCCCTTGGCTCGCATCCCAGTCCGACATCCTCGAAGACGATTGGGAGATCGTTCCGTGAACATGGGTATCGGAATAAAAATCACTCGGGAGCGCATTGAGTCCCGGATCGACAAGGTCCGTTATACGATCATCCCGGACACCACCACGACGATCTGCGCGATCACCATGATCAACGGCTTTGTTGTGACGTCTTCTTCTGCCTGCATCGATCCTGCGGTTTTTGATCGCAAAACAGGCGAAGAGATTGCTTACGAGAACGCGCTGGAAAAGATCTGGGATCTTGAAGGATACCTGTTGAAAGAGCGGATTTACCAAGATCGTAAGTCGGATCCGACAAGGTCAAAGATTGTTTGGATTGAGGACGCCGTCTAGGTCCGGACAGCAAGCCACCGCTGTAAGTGTGGTGCGAGTTGGGGATCTTGCGAAAGCCCCTGGCAGCCTGGGAAGACAGGCACCTATAAGAGATGGGACTGGACGATTCAGGGACCGCCTGAATATGGGATAGGGAATAAAAGGTAAACGCGATAACTCCTTTGACCTAAAGATCCTCGAATACTGGGCTGATCTCCAGAGGAAGAGGTGAACTGGAATAACGATCTCGGTCGCCAGCCCGATGTGTGAAAGATCACGAAAACAGTCCCATCCCTTATGAGTTTTATACGAAAGCGCATCATCGCCCGGTTCTGGCGATCACGGGATTTCAAAGGATGGTGCGCTTCCTTATAGGAGGAAATATGGAAGCACCGAAGAAGATTTGGATGGATGCTTACTCGGCCAAGTACGATTGGAACGAAACAAGTAGCAGTGAGGATATTCCCTACATCCGCGAGGATGTTGTTCTTAAGTTGGTTGAGGCGTTGGAAGGGTTGCTTGCCTATTCTGGAATCATTGAGGAAAGAGACTCAAATTGCGCTACCAATAAAGCCCGAGCCGCGCTGAAAGCCTTGGAGGAATCCAATGGGAACTAAACACAAACACTACGATGTGATCGTCGCGTGGGCGGCCGGTGAGGAGATTGAATATCAAACAGCGTTAGGCGTTTGGCAACCAACGTATGGACCTCCATTAAATGAATTTGAAACTTTCCGCATCAAACCCAAGACCGTGAAGAAAGAGGGGTGGGTGAATGTTTATCCCAATGAGGAAGTGTCTTGTTGCGTTTATCCAAGCAAAGAGTCTGCTGATAACTACGCGGGGATCAAGAGAAACGCCTGCATCCGCATCGAATGGGAAGAGGAAGTATGAGCGACAAAGAACTCCTAGAACTCGCGGCAAAAGCGGCGGGGATTGAAGGTGAATGGAGTCGTTGGCATCAATCTTATGGTGATCTTTGGGTCGAAGGCTTAAACACAGGCGGCCCTATTCTTTGGAACCCCCTGAATATCGAGACTGGTGACGCGTTAAGACTTGCAGTGAAGTTGGGTATAAGCATCACACCTTACCCTATTTATCAGCATGAGAATCGGCACTCTGTCATTACAAAGCAACGTAGAACAACTGACACGCTGCGAGAAATAAACCCGACAGAAATTGTTGAGGTTTACGGTGATGACCCCTACGCCGCAACCTGTAGAGCCATCTTGAGAGCCGCCGCTGAGATTGGCAGGGGGATGGAATGAATAAGGAAGATATGAAAATTGCTTTTGGCATCCTTGCGTTTTTTATCCTAACTGGTCTGTCAGGTATTTTTTTATTTTGGGTAGGACAGAAGGTGTTGTCATGAGTAAAGAACGCGATCTTCTCAAGAAGATCCACTATTGCTGGGTATGTGCTACAGATTTGGATGACGAAGATCCAGAAATCAAAGCCCTAAATGATGTCATGAGGGAAGCCGAACACTATCTGTTTCATGAGCCAGAAGCGGAGCCTGTAGCGTGGATGAGAACAACGCCTAATGGAGATCAAATAATATCTTTCCATCAAGTCGATGGGTTTGAACCCCTCTACACCAGACCCGAGCCAGAAGCGGAGCCTGTGCATCAAATAGCAATGGCTGAAGGATCAACCAGCACTGCGTGGATTGATGTAGCTAAAGACGTATTTGATGACGCTGGAATGTACCCGGAATACAAACGCCGCGCCCTCTACACCAGACCCGAGCCATCAAGAAAGCCGATGACGGAGGAGGAGATAAGCCGCTATTTGGACAACGAATGTTTAGCCGATTTTGATGCGCGGATATTCAAGTGGGCAATTAGCATTGCAGAAAAGCACCACGGGATAGGAGGGGGTGATGAGTGACTACTATGACGGGTATCGCGAAGGAATGGAGCAGGCCAGCAGAGAAACCGCCGCGCTTAGGGAGCAACTAGACGCGATGCTTAAATCGGTTGCTGATCTGAAGTCATTAATGATGCCACCACCGCCAATACATCTCACTATCCCATCCGCAAAGAAGCCCCTGAGCGATGTTGAGATTGCTGATATTTATTACAGAGGAACGTGTTTTGAGAAAGGCTATTTATCCGCTTTTGCTGAAGGCTTCAGACAAGCAGAAAAGCACCACGGGATAGGAGGGGACGCATGAGTGAAACAAAAATCCTCCCCCAACCCGATGCCTTGTATCGACACCACAGCGGGAAGGTCTATCAGGTTCTTGAGATTGCCAAGATGGAAGCAACTGGCGAGGTTGTGATCGTTTACCGGGAACGCGGATCAATGGATAACGTCTGGGTGCGCCCTGCGTCTGAGTGGTGGGATAAGTTTAGGGAGTTGGTGTGATGAGTAAGAGAGTAATCGTAAACGCGGCCGACCTTAGAGGGGCTCTTTTGGCAACCATGGAAGGTGTATTAGAAGGTCGCGTAACAGTTGCCCAGGCAAACGCTGTTGCACAGCTTTCAGGGGAACTTCACAAGAGTATCCGCCAAGAATGGGATATGCGCGTCTATGCCAATGAGCATTTGACCTTAGAGGCCGGTCGCGTAATTGAACTGCTGGAAGGATAAAGGCGTCTCGATGTCAATTAGAGTTTCAGAAAAAATGGCAAATGACCTTATCTCTGACATCACGAAAGGCTGTCCTTTTGGTGTTGTTGAATATCCCAGCGGATACCTTTATGCGAGTAAAACAAAAACAGACCTCGACATCGTAATCGCCAAAACAGGAGAAACGACAGGTCTTTTTTTGATGCGCGGGTCAAAAGAGTACCGCAACGTAAAATCTAACTATACGCGATATGGTTACCAGTATTTGGTTGCCGAAAAATTCGGTATACGGCTGGCGCGCTGGATGAAGCGGACAGGCAAAAGAGTATTTGCCCACAAATTCGTTTCACCCAAATATCGATGGACGGCGCTGGATATGCACCAGTGCGAAAAAAAAGTACGCGACGAATTTTCTAATGGGTTTTTTACGGAAGGTGAAAAACTTGGAATCACCCGGCCCGAAGATGGATGGCTTTATCCTGGGCCTTTACGCATGCACATCGATAAAAATGGCGTATTGATTGCACTTGATCCGGAAAAAATGATTCCGTATCAGGTCATGCACACGTTTGTTGACTCGATGAGGTTGGAGAGACTGCCATGATGCTCACGACAAAGGATGTCGCGGACAGGTTAAATGTCAGCACCAGGACTGTTCAGGTCTGGGTTTCGAGTGGTGAGCTGCCTGCGTTTCAAGTGGGGAAAGTGATTCGGATTGACGAAAAGGTACTGGATGAGTTCATACTTTCCGGATGCCGTACAAGCAAAAAGACAGTTCGATCTGGTGGATCTCGTACACCGATGCGACGGGCAAACGCATTAGGCGATCTTCTGGGACCACCGTCCACGCGGACGCGAAAGCGGAAGAGCAAAAGCTTAGATCAGCCTTCCACACCTTCAAACGCCGCTCAGGAGGCGCAGAAGTAGCTGACGTTTTAGCGGAATACCTGAAGCGCAATAATCGGCTCGTCCCTAGAAACATATCCATAGGGAGAGCGCTGGACAGTTACTTCGCGGGTATCGATGCCGCAAGCGTCGATTCAACCGAAATCCACGGATACATAGATCACCGACGCGAAGCTGGCGTCGAGGATCCAACCATCAAGCGAGAGCTCACGGTTCTCAGCGCCGCCATCGTTGAATACAACAGCCGATTTGGGACCAGCATCCCGAATGAGGTTCGGTCAGTTAAGGTGGAAGAACCTCCTGGTCGCGTCAGGTGGATCACCAAAGAAGAGGCCTCTCGCCTTATTCAAAACGCATCGCCAGTCGTTGCCGATTTCATAAAGATCGGGATTTACACCGGGCTTCGCACACGCGACATTCTCACGCTTGATTGGAAAAAGGTCGATCTTGAGCGAGATCGCATCATTATTGAGGTGACTAGCAACCGCACCAAGCGGAAGCGCACCATCACGATTCCCATCCACCCGGTTGCAAAACTGGCATTTCTCAGCTGTAAAGACCGAGACCCGAAAAGTCCCTATGTCTTTCCGGGGAAGTCAGGTGTCATAGGAAGTTTGAAAAAGGGGTTTGCCGGAGCTTGTCGCAGAGCTGGAATCTTGGACTTCACTCCGCATGATCTTAGGCATACCTGCGCGTCATGGTTGGTCATGGCGGGTGTCCCTCTCTACGAGGTTCGGGATATACTTGGCCACGCTTCCATCAAGTCGACGGAAAGGTACGCGCACCTTGCGCCAGAGAACCTTGTCGGCGCGATCGGTAAGCTCGGCCTTCTATGACATCCACTATGACACCGGCTATGATTGCGCCGCTAAGTCATTGTTCTTTATGTGGACGAAATGCGCGATATGCGTCATAGTAGAGACATAGAAAGTCAGTGAAACCCATACGCCCCGGTAGCTCAGCTGGATAGAGCATTCCCCTCCTAAGGGAATCGACCGCTCCGGAGGCCGCGTAAACAAAGGCTTCCAGACTTCTATGACATCAAACTATGACATCGAGGTTTTGAATGAAAGCGCTATTTTTGGCTCTTCTATTTGCTGCTGACGCACATGCCGTCCGCTACGTTCCCACCATTCCCGGAACCGATGTTCCAGATCCCGGCGCTGAGGCCTTAGTGGTCCGAGGCAATGAGGCGTATTACACGCTGCCCAATCTGAGCGCGCGCGATTTGAGCCGTGGCGGTTACTACCGACAGGGTAATGAATGGATCCCGACCCTCCCCTCCTCTCATGCCAGAGACTGGTCAGAGCCGGCGATCAAGATGGAGGGAGACGGATTTTGGGATGACGACTATTAAATCTGAGCCGCTAGATAGTTCTGCAGCCCAATCTCATCAATGATGCCGAGCTGGGCGGTATACCATTCGATATCGTCTTCGGTGTCATTGGTGAGTTTCTGCAGCACCTTGAACGTCTGCCAGTCCTGTTCATCTTCGTCAGCGGTTTGCATGAGGTCCGTAAGACTACGAAGAACGCGGGTCTCGGTGGCAAGGTCCGCCTCAAACATGGCTTTCACGTCCCAGCTGGATTGCGCCTTAACGGGCAGTTGCGGGATGTAATCAGGCCAGCCTCCCAGCTGCTGAATCCTCCGAATCACTCGATTCGCGTGTCCGCGCTCTTCCTTTGCCGATTCTTCATATCGTTTGGCCAGCTTTTCATAGCCGCGAAACTTCAGAATCTGAGCCTGTCCCGCATAGCGGACATTGGCGCTGATTTCGAGGGGAAGATGCTTGTTCAGCTGATCAATCATTTTGCTACCTGCTTAACCTGGTCGTTGAAATCCTTCATCAGATCGGAGATCCGGCTTTCGACCTTCTTGATCTCATCCTTTGAATCGCCCTTTCTCTGAAGGAATCGTTTTCTGGCGTTGAGTAAGGTAAGGCGCCGCTCGACGTCATCCGCTTTTCGGATCAGCTTGGATTCGGGGTGCGACTCCTTGAATGCCTTCAATTCATCCTGTTTGTGCGCCTTTTTGAGCCCTTCGATTTCGTTCTGGGTCACGTTGAGCTCAGTTACGTTCCGGTAGAACCGATCGCGTTCAGCTGAAGCGGAATGCGCGTTTCCATAGAATCGACCCGCCAGAGGGATCTTGTACGGTGGCAGCTGTTCGCCAGTGAACAAGCTACCGACCGCCTGCTCGGCTTTGATGGCTTCGCGACCGACGCCGCCCGTTGCCTGACCAATCAGGTAATCGATCTGATCCGGTGTCGGAGAAACGCGCCCAGGCTTGTAGTCATCCCCTCCGGTAAGCGTGTTGATCACTTTCGCAAACCACTTCCCAAAGAGGCTGGCCGTATCCTTGGACCGCGTGAATCCGGGTGTCGGATCCAGTCCGCTTCGATCCTGCTTGGCGATCGGCCGACCAAATGCGTCGGTGTTACGCTCCAGCGCCACGATCGGGTCAGTAATCGTTGGAGAAAGCACCTCAGAGATCGATTTGCCTGATCCCATTGGATTGAAGGACTCGATATAGGCCGCCATCAGGTCAAAGACCTTATCGCCTGCATGTTTGCCGCCACTCAGGACAAGCTCCATCAGAATGCGTCCGGTGTTCGGAAGAACGTGATAGCCCAGCGCATAAGGGACCGAGAAGTAGTTGTCGCCTACCGGAATAACGAAGTTGCGTTCGCGGGTGAACTGAGGCGGCTCATCATCGTCATACCCGGCTGCTGCCATCATCACAGCCTGGAGAACGCCCACCAGAAGACCGCCAGCAATGATTTTCTTACCGGCAGGCCCATTCAGCGTCTCAAGGATTCTCGCGGTTCCCTGCGCGTTGGCGTTGAAGAACGCATAGAGCGCCCCGAGTTGGGAAGCCAGCTGACCCTTCTTGTTGAAGTTGACGGTCAGGTTCTTGGCGATCGCTGCGGCTTTGTCGGTGGAGATCCCTGCATCGATGGCCACCTTATAGGCTGACAAGCGAATCGCGTTTTCCGTGGTCTCATTGAAGTCGGACAGCCATCCCGACAGCGGGGTGACCAGCGGGGATGCCGCTTTGCGGACCATTTCCATCGGGACTTTTAGGCGACCGTCTGCCGTAAAGAAACGACCCAGACCGTGATCTGCCCATGAGGAAGGATCCAGCATTCTCTGAATCGCTATGGCTCGATCTTCGGATGTCCGGTAATTATCGCGATAACCCGTCTTGCCTCCGTGTTCTTGGAAATCTTCCCAGAGCTTTGCCCACTGGCCGGCCGAGCGGGGTCGCCCTGCCCTGTCAGCCCGAAGATCCGCATAGATCCCGACAATCGCCGGCCCTACATGAGCCAGGACGTCTTTTTCTTTACCGGAAATTTCCGTGCTCGTGAGATTGAGCGCGCCCGCACCCAAGTCTCTCAGCAGGTTCACCACGCCAAAGATCGGGTTGTATTGCGTATTCATCGAGGCGAACGTATGAGTAAACATGCGGACCCCAGACAGGAATGATCCCAGCTGATCAGAATCGAGGTTCTTGAGCGACTCAACCATCCGAGCGGCTCTTGGATCCCCGGTATTAAAGAAGATGAATCGATCTTTTCCGTTGACGCGCACGGCAAGGACATTGTCCCTATTGCGGAGCGCCGGGTTGATCCTGGCTGCCACAAGGCCCGTCTGTTGATCGATATACCGCGTCGCCGGTTCGCGCATCAAGCCATCGATCTCATCAGGCTGCAGCCCCATCATTTGAAGCTCGTTCCGGGTGCGTCTGGGCGCTCGAATTGCTTCGGGATTAACCGGCAGCCAGAAGTTCGGGTTCTCGTTCTGGATGGCGAGACCATAAAGCGCCACGCCGACCCGGTTCTTTTCTGCGCGGACGATCGTCCTTTCGCGCTGCATCAGGATGTTGGCAATGATATCCACGACCGGCTTATCTGAGCCCATGGCCCGTTTGCTGGCTGGGCCCCTGACCGAGAAACCCTGTCCGGTTCCGTTGCCACGGTTAGAAATATCCGACTCACCACGCATCAGTGGGACGTAGAACTTATAAGCCTCATCCCATGCTGCGATCGTTTCGGGTACTTCAAGACCTGAATCGATCAGGATCTTCTTGGTGTTGCTGTTGATCTTGTCGACCAGCCCTGCCAGCGCCTCAAGATCCTTTTGCTTTTCGGGTGACAAACCCTTCAGGTAATCCTGAGCATCTTGCGTCAGAATGCCGGATCCGCCATCGAGCATCTTGGGATTGATCTTGGCAATTTGCTCGTTTCGCTCCTGGGCATGACGGTTCCAAAGGTAGGTCTCAAGATCATCCATTGAGACGCCCTTGTCCTGCATGGCTTTTACCAGCGGCTTGACCTCATTGGTCAGGAAGTCTTCCGTCTGCTTGGCGGCGCGACCGTGGTAGAGCATTTCCTTCTGGTAGGGATTCCATTCATCCTCGATGCCTTTGATCGCTTCCTGTACCCGCTTGGTGTCGATCAGCTTGTCCTGCATCCGGTAGATGAAGTCATCCAGCGACGTTGCGCCTGGGGACGTCCATGTGGCTGCAGGCTCATCACCCAGCACATTCTTGCGGGCAAATCGGATATCCGAGCCATCGCCAGATCGCTTGAAGACAGGTTCTCCAGCCCTCGCCACTCCACGGCCCTGCGCCGCTCGATGGAGATTCCTCAGAAGGTAGGCAATGTCAGCGTCGTTGAGCTTGGATGATTCAATGAATCCTTTGGTTTTCAGCCAATTTCGGATCGCACCAAGAATTTC
>Ga0214180_1000120_pt1 | contig 31542 bp, 35 predicted proteins | sample TroBogEpilimnion_22_FD_153018 | JGI IMG/M metagenome (GOLD analysis project Ga0214180, IMG submission 153018) | Freshwater microbial communities from Trout Bog Lake, WI - 16OCT2007 epilimnion | ecosystem: Environmental > Aquatic > Freshwater > Lake > Epilimnion/Euphotic zone | place: Trout Bog... | reverse complement strand
GCTGTATGGCGAAGGGGAGGTCCATGCGACCGTCACCCTGAAGGAAAACCGTACGGCGGCGGAAATAGCGCTGACCACGGGGGCGCTGGCGCGGAACCTGCCGATCCTCGGGATTTGCGGCGGGCAGCAACTTCTGGCGGTGGCGCTGGGGGGCACGCTGATCCAGCATATCCCCGACAGCATCGCCAACGCGCTGGAGCACGAGCAGCTGAACCCAAGGCACGAGCCGGGGCACCCCATCGCGGTGACGCCTGGGACGCTGTTGCACCGGATCGTCGGATCGACGACGATGAACGTTAACTCCGCCCACCATCAGGCCGTCCGAGCGCCCGGCCCGCGCGCCGTGGTCAACGCCGTCGCCCCCGATGGCGTGATCGAGGGGGTGGAGGACACGGGGTATCGCTTCTGCCTCGGCGTCCAATGGCACCCGGAGTTCTTCATCGACCCCGGCGACCGGCGCATCTTCGATGCTCTGATCGCGGCGTGCGGGTCATGAGCGACACCGAAAAAGGCGACCGGATCGCCAAATTCCTGGCTCGTGCGGGCGTTGCCAGCCGGCGCGATGCCGAGAAGATGCTGGCCGAGGGCCGCGTCAAACAGAACAACATCGTGATCACGCACCCCGCCACCTTCGTCGCGCCCGGCGATCTGATCGTGGTGGACGGCAAGCTGGTGGATGAGCCGGATCGCACCCGGTTGTGGCGCTACCATAAGCCGGACGGGCTGGTGACCACGCATCACGACCCTGAGGGCCGGCCAACGGTGTTCGACAAGCTGCGCACGCAATTGCCGCGCGTGATCAGCGTCGGACGGCTCGATCTGACCAGCGAAGGGCTTTTGCTCCTGACCAACGACGGCGCCTTGGCTCGGCATTTGGAATTGCCCTCCACCGGCTGGATCCGGCGCTACCGGGTGCGGGTGTACGGGCACCCCGATCCGCATGTGCTGGCCGGTCTGGCCGAGGGCGTGACGATCGAGGGCGTGCGCTACGCGCCGATCGAGGCGGCGTTGGACTCGCGGAAGGGCGACAACGCCTGGATCACGGTGGCGCTGAAGGAAGGGCGCAACCGGGAGGTCCGTAAGGTCATGCGACACCTCGATCTGCATGTTTCGCGGTTGATTCGCCTGGCGTACGGGCCGTTCCAGTTGGGCACCCTGGCGCGCGGGGAGGTCGAGGAAGTGCCGCCCCGGGTGCTGCGCGATCAGCTTCCGGCTTTGGCCGGGCCCGTGCCCGCTCGGCCGCACCAGCGGGGCTGAGGCGTGCGAATCCTCGCCGGCCAGTGGCGCGGGCGGACGCTGACGGCACCGGCGGGGGATGTGACGCGGCCGACGGCCGATCGCGTCCGCCAAGCCCTGTTCGACATGCTGTTGCATGCGCCGTGGGGCGGTCGGGCCTGCGTGGATGGTGCGGTGGTGCTGGATGTTTTCGCCGGCACGGGCGCCATGGGGCTGGAGGCTCTGTCCCGGGGTGCCGCGCGGGCGGTGTTCGTGGAGCGTGACCGGGCGGCTTTGGCGGCGTTACGCGCGAATGTCGCTGCCTGTCGGGCGGAGGACCGGTGTTCCGTGCTGGCGATGGATGTGGAACGCGTGGCGAGCGGGGAGGCTGCTTCGCTGGTGTTCTTGGACCCGCCTTACGGGCAGGGCATGGTGCCTCGGGCACTGGCGCGGCTGCGGGCGGTCGGAAGAATCGCACCGGGGGCGCTGATTGTCGCGGAGACGGGGCGGGGGGAAGAAGCGTTGGACACTCCGCCCATCGCGGCACAGGCGGAGGTATTGCTCCCCGGGACAAGCCCAGGGATGACGAACAAGGGAACGCCGTTACTCCTGTTGGCCGAACGCACCCATGGGGCGGCACGCATCAGCGTCTGGCGGGAGCCTTAGCCCAAACGTACCGTCACGGCCGGCAACGGCGCGAACTCAACGGTCACCGTCCCGGGTGCATCCAGCCAAACCGGCGGCGTCACGCTGCCCAACATGACGGTTTGCCCGGCCTTCAATCCGCCGAACGCGGCAGCGACCTCGGAGCTGGCCAACCAGGCCAGGCAATTGAACGGATGCCCCATCAGGTCGGTGGAGATGCCCTCGTCCCGCACGACCCCATCGACGGAAATCCGGCCGCGTAACGCGCCCAGGTCCAAGCCGTGCCAATCGACGTTGCCCAGCGAACCGATCACGGCGGCACAGTGATAGACCTGATCGGCGATCAGCGCCGGCGTGCCCAGGGCCACCAGATCGTCGTAACGGTTCTCGACGATTTCCACCCCGGCGATCGCCTCGCCCACCGCGCCGGTAACGGTTTCGGCCGTGTAGGCGCCCGGCGGCAGGTCGCGCGCCAGCCGCACCGCGATCTCGCATTCCACGCCCGGTTTGATGTAGTCGGCGAAACGCAGATCGGCGCGATCCCGGTAGACGTTCCGCGCTTCCATGAACCCGGCGGCGGGGCCGGTCAGGCCGAGGTATTCCTGCATCCGCTTGCCGGTCGCGCCGATCTTGAAACCGGCCGGTACCGCCGATCCGACCAGACGCGCCAGGGCCAGTTGCGCCAGCGCGCCCTCCGCCACGGTGGCGGGGGCACCCGGCAGCGGTAGTACCAGAGTTCGATCCAGCCGGACCCGGCGTAACGCGGCCGCGACCGTGTCAGGATCGAACCCTTTGGTCACGGCCGGGTCAGCTCGTACAGCGCCACCGCCCCGGCGGCGGACACGTTCAGGCTCTCCACGACACCCTTGATCGACAGGCCGAGCACCTCGTCGCAGGTTTCGCGGGTCAGGCGGCGCATGCCCTCGCCCTCGGCGCCGAGCACCAGCACCACGCGGCGGCCGGCGAAGGCGGCGCCGGACAGCGCCGGACCAGCGGCATCCAGGCCGATGCACCAGCAGTTGGCGGCCTTCAGCGCGATCAATGTGCGGGTGATGTTCACCGCCCGCAGCAGCGGCAGAATCTCCAGCGCGCCGGAGGCTGCCTTCGCCAGCGCTCCGGTTTCGTCGGGGGCGTTGCGGTCCTGCACGATCACGCCGGCGGCCCCGAACGCGGCGGCCGAACGCAGAATGGCCCCAACGTTACGGGGATCGCTGACCTGATCCAGCACGACGATGGGTCCGGGCCGTTCCAGCACCGATTGCAGGCTGGGCTGCGGCAGCGGATCGGCCAACAGCGCCGCACCCTGGTGCACGACATCGCGCCCGAGCAGCTGATCCAGCCGAGCACGATCGGTGCGTTCGGGCTGCAGCGGCCAAGCCTGCTTGAAGGATTGGGAGATCGCGGTTTCCGCTTCCTCGGTCAGCAGCAGATGCCGCAGACGACGGTTCGGGTTGGCCAAAGCGGCGGCAATCGCGTGATGGCCGTAGAGCCACACGGCGCCTTTCGGGGCGTCCGGCGCATGGCGCGGCTGCTCCTCCCGCGGGCGCTGCGGACGCGGACCGTCATGACGGAACTTCTGCCCATCCTGCTTGGGCCGGGGCTTGAACCCCTCCCCATCGCGCGGGCGCTGGCCCTGATGCGGTTGCCCCTGTGCCGGACGCGGCCCTTGCGGTGGCCGGGGACCTTGGGGCGGACGAGGCCCCTGATCGCGCGGCCCCTGCGCTGCGCCTTGCGGCGCGCGCAATTGGTTCGGCCCGCCGCGATCGGACGAACGCTGGGAAGGACCGCCGGACGATGCGCCGCCAGGCCCCCGATGGGGGCCACGATCGGAAGGGGGCCGGCCGGAGCCGCCTTGCCTGAAATTGCTGGGAGGTTTCATCCATCCCCGTATAGCGGCCTCTCCGGTAAATGCACAGGCTTCCGGCGCAGCCAAAGCAGTGCCGGCATTTCTACCCATTTTCGCAACAGTATTGCCAGGGCCAACGGCAATCCCGCCGCTCCGGGCAGCCAAAGCAAGGTAAATATCCGGCCATCGCCGTCCGCCAGCGAGGCGAGAGCGACGCCCAGCAGTTTTTGAACCGGCTCATTCGCGAGATAGAGGCTGTAGGACAATCCGCCCAGCCACTGTGCCGGGCCGGATCGCAGAACGCACCCGACAAGCGGCAGCGCCCGGTAAAATTCCGCGCCCAAGCACAATGTCCACACCATCGGTGGAAGCAGTTTGCCGAAGCCGCCATGGAACCAGCCCATTGCCAGCACAACGGCCAGGGCAACGATGTAGCGCTGTACGCCCCCGGACGACCGTACCAACCCCGCGCTCGATACTCCCAAAGCGAAATACCCCGCCTTGTTCGGCAGAAAGGCCCGGCTGAACTGCCACTCGTCCGGTGCCCATGACCCCCATGCGACTCCGGCCACCGCCAGTCCCAGCAACGGCCAAGGCGTCCCCCCGAACCTGCGCCCCAGCAAAACCATCAGCACGTAGAACTGCCACTCCGTCGAAAGGCTCCACGCCGCGCCGAGAAATCCGACCCACACGTCCTCGGAGATGCCGTTCGGCACCATCCCATGCGTCATCGTCAGATGCGCCGCGATCACCCCCACCCAATCGCGCGGCCACCCCTGAGACCAAATATCACGCGCCGGACTGCTCGCCCCGATCCAAGGCATGTGCTCAAACCCGGCGGGCACAAGCTGAACCGCCACGGCGAACACAAACATCGCCAGAAAAACGGGATAAATCCGCACCACGCGAGCGATCAGAAAGGGGCGGGCGCGATACCCGAACCCCTCCAGCGACCGGACGATCACCAAGCCGCTGAGAATGAAAAACACATCTACCGCCGCGCCGCCGTGCGACAGCAGCGACGCCAGCCAACCCGGCAGAACCGCGAACGGTGCCATGTGACTGAGCATCACATACACCGCTAACACACCGCGCAGCCCGTCCAGGCATTCCAACCGCTTCATCGCGGCAGAATGTCAGGAAATAGTTAAGAAAAGATGAACGCCCGAGGGGAAATCAGCGCCAGCCGCCGCCGTAGCGTGCCTGCCAAGCCTGTTCACGCAGCAGAATGTCCTGCGACTCCAGAGACACGTCCAAAGCGATGATCATCGCCGCCACGCCCATGTAGTACGACACCAGCAGGGCGAAATCGACGATCTGGCGAGGGGTGAAATGCGCGTGGATCGCTTCCTCGATCCGCGGCGGCACCCGCCGGCACGCCGCGATGTCGTACGCGAACTCGCACAATGTCAGCTCCGGCGCCGGCAAATCCCGCGGCGCTCGGCCCTCCCGTATGAGATCGAGCTGCTCCTGGCTCAGCCCCGCCGCCAGCCCCAACGGCGCGTGGTGCTGCCAGCCATAGGGAACGTCGCGCATGACCGTCAGGATCGCCATTTCCCGCTGGAATTCGGTCAGTTCCGTACCGTATTTGCAATATTCTCCGAACGCCGCGAACGGACGCAGCCCCTCCGGCGCATGGGCGATGGTGCGCATCAGGTTGGAGACAAAGCCGCGACTGGTCGCGATTTGCCGGAAGGTTTCCTCCAGCTCCGGATCGTCCGGTTCCTGATCCCCAAGATCGTCGTAATCGTCGGATATTGCCTTTCACTCCCCTGATCGGTTCGGCAGTTCTGTTACCCGTCGGCGCGCGGCACCCAGGGAATCTGGCTGAGTTCGATGCCTTCTTCAGCCAACGCTTCGGCCTCGTCGGCGGTCGCTTCGCCGTAGATCCCACGTTCCTCGGCCTCACCCCGATGGATTTTGCGGGCTTCTTCCGCCAATTCCGGCCCGACGTAGTCGCAGTTCTTTTCCACCTCGGCCCGCAACTTTTGCAGCATGGCCATCAGCTGAGCCGGCATGCGGCCACCGCCAGCCATCTCCGGCACAGGCGCAGGTGGTGGAGCCGCCGGCGCCTCCGCTACGGGCGCGGCCACTGGTTCGGGAGGTACCGCCGCGCGGGTTGAAACCGCCGGAGCCATCAACGCACGCTCGACCTTGGTGTTGCCGCAGGTCGGGCATTCCACTAGGCCGCGCTTGGCCTGCCGGTCAAAGGAGGCGCTGTCATTGAACCAGCCGTCGAAGCCGTGGTCCTGCGCACAACGAAGCTGGTAATGGATCATCGCAGCAACGCATCCAGCTTGCCGGCGCGATCCAGCGCCACAAGGTCGTCGCAACCGCCGATATGTTGCCCGCCGATAAAGATTTGCGGCACGGTTGTGCGCCCGCCGGATCGTTTGACCGCTTCGACCCGCGCGGCGGAGCCGTTGGGCGCGTCGATTTCCTGGAAGTCGACGCCTTTGGTGCCCAGCAGATGAACGGCGCGCTCGCAGAACGGGCACCAGGGTTGGGTGTAGATTTGGATGTCTGGCATGATCGGTTCCTTGTCGCTGAAATGTCGTGCCTGTCGCGCGCTAACGCAAGAGGGTGCCGATCAGCGGGGCCAGTTCAAGCGTGGTTCCGCACGGGGCTCCTGCCGGGGCGGGGGCGGTGCCTCCGTGCGGCGAACCGGCCTTGTGTGCGGCGGCGGGGGCGGCCGATCATCGGGCGGGTCGTCCTCATACATCGTATGCGCCGGCGGCGGGATCGGGGGCCGCACGATTGTCGGCTCTCTGTCCCGTTCGCGTGGCCGGACGGCGACGGGCGGCGGCGCGTACAGATCGTCGTAGTCGGACGGCGCCGGGCCAGGTTCGGGGCCACGCGCCGCCAGCATGCGGATATCGGCCTGAATTTCGTCCAACCGGCCCTCAATCGACTCCAGCCGGCTCTTCAGGCCGATAACGCTGAACGGCATGAACAGAAACGCCAGCCCGTACAGAAGTGCGGGCAGCAATAACACCAGCGGCACCCACCAGGGCACCCAATCCGGGAGAGCGAAGTTCATCGCTGGATATTAGCACTTGGCGCGATCGGGTTAAACCGGTTTCGGCTCAACGGCCCCGGAAGATCGGTTTGCGCTTCTCTTTATGCGCCTGGATACCCTCCTTCATGTCCTCGGACTGCTTGACCCGCGCCAGCACCTGAGTGGTTTCCACCATATCTTCGATCGGCCCGACCGGCATGATCCGTGCCACCAGCTGCTTCAGCGCCGCGATCACCAGCGGTGCCGAATCCAGCAGCTGCTCGGCCATTTCCAACGCCGCCGCCTCATGTTCCCCGTTCGGCACGACCCGATTGACGAAGCCTACGTCGTAGGCCCGTTGCGCCGAAATCTTGCTGCCCAGCAGCATGATCTCCATCGCGAGCTTGTGCGGCATACGGGTGGCGAGGGTACTGATCCCGCCCGCCGTCGTCCCGAGTTTGGCTTCCGGGTAGTAGAACGTGGTGCTCTCGGCCGAGACCATCAGGTCGCACATCATCACCATGACGATCCCGCCGCCGATCACCCAGCCGGTGGTGGCGGCGATGATCGGCTTGTCTGTTTTGAACCCGACATTGGGGATGGCGCGCCACAGCTCCGGCAAATCCGACACATCCGCCCCTGCGCAGAATGCTCGGTCGCCCGAACCGGAAAGGATCGCGACGCGCTGGTTGGGGTCGGCATCGAAGGCCTGGAATGCCTTCTGCAGCTCCACGGCCACCGCTTGGTTGATGGCGTTCAGACGCTCCGGCCGGTTGATACGGATGATGGAGATCGAGCCTCGATGTTCGGTGATGACGACGGGCATGACAAGTTCCTCGGACGGTTGCGGACTTGTCTCACGGACCCGTCGTGGGTCGCAACTGGCTGAGATTGATCTTGCAAACATGCAGATATCTTTATATACGCCCGCCAACCGAATTTCCCGGTTTCAGGAGCACCCGCAGATGGCCGACACGCACGACTACAAGGTCAAAGACATCTCTCTGGCCGAGTGGGGCCGCAAGGAAATCTCCATGGCCGAGGACGAAATGCCCGGCCTGATGGCCATCCGCGAAGAATTCGGCAAATCGCAGCCGTTGAAGGGCGCACGCATTGCCGGCTGCCTGCACATGACCATCCAGACCGCCGTGCTGATCGAGACTCTGACCGCCCTCGGCGCCACCGTGCGCTGGTCGTCGTGCAATATCTTCTCGACCCAGGACCATGCCGCCGCCGGCGTCGCCGCCGCCGGCACGCCCGTTTTCGCCTGGAAGGGCTTGAACGAGGAAGAATTCTGGTGGTGCATCGAGCAGACGGTGAAAGGCCCCGACGGCTGGACGCCCAACATGATCCTGGATGACGGCGGCGATCTGACCGTGCTGATGCACGATAAGTATCCTGAGATGCTGAAGGACGTGAAAGGCATCTCCGAGGAGACCACGACCGGCGTGCACCGCCTGTGGGACATGGCTAAGGCCGGCAAGCTGCTGACTCCCGCCATCAACGTGAACGACAGCGTCACCAAGTCGAAATTCGACAATCTCTATGGCTGCCGTGAGTCGCTGGTGGACGGCATCCGCCGCGGCACCGACGTGATGATGGCCGGCAAGATCGCCGTCGTGAACGGCTTCGGCGACGTGGGCAAAGGATCCGCCGCGTCGCTGCGCAATGCCGGCTGCCGTGTGATGGTGACCGAGATCGACCCGATCTGCGCACTGCAGGCGGCGATGGAAGGCTATGAGGTCGTCACGATGGACGACGCCGCTCCGCGTGGCGATATTTTCGTCACCGCCACCGGCAATGTCGATGTGATCACCATCGATCACATGCGCGCCATGAAGCACCGCGCCATCGTCTGCAACATCGGGCACTTCGATTCCGAAATTCAGATCGATGCGCTGCGCAACTTCAAATGGGACAACGTGAAGCCCCAGGTGGATGAGGTCGTCTTCCCGGACAACAAGCGCCTGATCGTGCTGTCGGAAGGCCGCCTCGTGAACCTCGGCAACGCCACTGGCCACCCCAGCTTCGTGATGAGCGCGAGTTTCAGCAATCAGGTGCTCGCACAGATCGAGCTGTACAATGCCCCGGCGGGCCAGTACAAGACCGACACCGTCTATACCCTGCCGAAGCACCTGGATGAGAAAGTCGCGGCCCTGCACCTCGCGAAGGTGGGCGCCAAGCTCACGAAACTATCGTCCAAGCAGGCTGAATACCTCGGCGTCGCCGCGCAAGGCCCGTTCAAGCACGACCTGTATCGCTACTGATTTCCTCGCAATCGCGACGGGGTGGAAAGTCCACCCCGTCAGATCGCCGCTTCGGCGAAAATACGCGTAACGTCGCCGCCCCAGGCATCGTGATACCGGTCCAGCCAAAATTCCGCCTGGGTCGGCGCCCCCGCAGCGATCTCCGCCAGCGGATCGAGGTACCTCGCCTCGGTTTCTCCAGCCGCATTCAACCGTCCACGCGCATTCAGCCCATCCCGAGCGATGGCCACGACATCCCCCGCCAAGGCCCGCAAAGTCCGGCCCTTCCACGTCGTCGCCAACCCGAACTCCGGCACAGCCGCCCGCATGGCGTTGGCGTCTTCCCACCCAGCCCCGCGCAACAGCGCTTCCGCCGCCGTCAGTGCCGCATCGTCGTAGAGCAGCCCGACCCATAGCGCCGATTGCGCCAGCATCATGTCTGGCCGGCCCGCGTCGGCCCCGCGCATCTCTAGAAAGCGCTTGATCCGCACGTCGGTGAACACCGTCGTCACATGATCTGCGAAATCCCCAATCGTCGGCTCCGACCCGGTCTCACTGTGCAGCTTGCCGTTCATGTAATCCCGGAAAGACCGCCCTGCGACATCGATATACCGGCCGCCCCGGTAGACGAAGTACATCGGCACCTCGTCGACCATCCACTCGGCATAGCGCTCGAACCCGAACCCATCCTCGAACATCACCTTCGGAATACCCGACCGCTGGTTGTCGGTATCGGTCCAAACCCGCGCCCGATTGGACAACAATCCGTTCGGTTTGCCTTCCATGAACGGGGAGTTTGCGAACAGCGCGGTCGCCAGCGGCTGCAGCAGCAGCGACACCCGCAGTTTACGGACCATGTCCTGCTCCGACGCGTAATCCAGATTGACCTGCACGGTACAGGTCCGTGTCATCATGTCCAACCCGAGCGAGCCGACCAGCGGCATGTAGCGGCGCATGATGGCGTAGCGGCCTTTGGGCATCCAGGGCATCGCCGCCCGAGTCGCCACCGGATGAAACCCCAGCGGCGCGAACCCGACCCGCAGCGGCGCCGCCACGGCGCGCACCTGTGCGAAGTGCCAATCGAACTCGGCCTTGGCGTCGTGCAGGTTTTCCAGCGGCGCGCCCGACAGCTCCAACTGACCGGCCGGTTCCAGCGACACCGACCCTCCGCCCTGCTTCAGCCCGATGACATTTTCGCCGTCCATGATCGGTTCGGCGTCATAGCGCCCCAGCCCCGCCAGCATGTCGCGAATCGAACCCGGCTGCCCGTCGGCCGGCAGATATGGTGGCGTGGCGAGGTCGTCCAGCCGGAAGCCGAACTTCTCGTGCTCCGTCCCAATGCGGAACGCCGCCGCCGGCTTGCCGCCAACCGCAAGGTGATCCGCCATCTGTTGGATCGACGTGAGGGGGGTCGCGTCGCCGTCTCCAGGGTTGGACATATTCTTCCCAAACGTCTCGATTGAAGGTCAGCGTACTAGCGGCCGCCGGACGACCGCAACACGGCCAAGCCCGCCAGACAAGCGGTCTCGGCCCTTAGCACGCGGGGACCAAGGCTCACGGGCGCTACAAACTGGTACCGGCGCAGCACGTCAAGCTCCTGTGGGGTGAACCCGCCTTCCGGGCCGACGAGCAGACCGCAAGGACCCGATACGCTGGGAACAGGCGAGGCATCCACCCGCTCGATCGCGGCGAACAACGGCCTGTCCGGTGGCCAATCCATCAGCACATTGCCCAACGCCCGAGGCGAGCGGATATCCGGGACCGTCAGACGCTCGCACTGCTCCGCCGCTTCGGTGGCAATCGCCCGTAGCCGCCCATCGTTGACGCGCGATGCATTGGTCCGGTCGGTCATGACCGGCTGAATGACCGACGCACCCAGTTCGGTCGCTTTCTGGACCACAAGATCGGTCGTATCCCGTTTCAGCAGCGCGAAAACCAGCCAAAGATCGTCCTCCTCGGCCTGTTCCCGCAGCCGCGCCGCCAGCCGAAACGCCACGGAGTCGCGCCGCAACACGGAGATATGGGCACGCCACTCCCCGTCCTGCCCGTTGAACACGCACACCTCGTCGCCGACCCGCTTTCGGATCACGCTCCCCAGGTAATGCGCCTGCTCGGCGCTGCCAGCGACCTCGGCCCCAGGCATCAACGACGGTGTCACGAAAAGGCGGGGAATGGTGGGCATGGGATGGATCGATGGTTTTCCAATTGACCGGGACGGTGCGGCGCGCACAGTAGCAGCAATGAGCGCACATACCGATATCGTCGAGAACGGCTGGGTATCCCGCATGCCCGGGGCATGGCGCCCCTATTTGCTTTTGGCGCGTGTGGACCGTCCGATCGGCACATGGTTGCTGTTTCTGCCGGGAACCTGGGGGATAACACTGGCGGCCCCGACGGTGCCTGATGCGATTCGGCTGCTGCTGTTATTCGGTGTCGGCAGCCTCGTCATGCGCGCCGCCGGCTGCGTCGTGAACGATCTGTGGGATCGCGACATCGATCGCCTCGTGGCCCGCACCGCCGGACGCCCACTGGCCTCGGGTGCCCTGAGGCCGCGCCATGCGCTGGCCTTCCTGGCCGTATTGCTCCTGACCGGCCTCATCGTCCTCCTGCAACTAAACCCTCTCGCCCAGTTGCTCGGCGTCGGTTCGCTCGTCCTCGTCGCGCTTTACCCCCTGGCCAAACGAGTCACCTGGTGGCCGCAGTTGGTCATGGGCTTCACCTTCGGCTTCGGCGCCCCCATGGGCTACGCCGCCGCGACCGGGCATCTCGGACTGGCTTGGGCGCTGATCTACGGCGCGGCGATCCTCTGGGACCTTGGCTTCGACACGATCTACGCCCACCAAGACCGAGAGGACGACGCGCTGATCGGCGTAAAATCGACCGCCCGCCTGTTCGGAAACCGAACCCGCCCCTTCCTCGCCGCCTGCTATATCGGCTGCATCGCGATGCTGGCCGGCGCCGCCGCCACCGCCGGCCTGAACACATGGTTCTACCCGATGCTGGCATTGCCTGCGTTCCTTTTGGCCCGTCAGGTCCTGCAACTGGACATCGACGACCCCGCCCGCTGCTTGAACCTGTTTCGCGCGAACCGGGAAGTCGGGTTAGCCGTCGCATTGGCCTTGATCGTCGGCCGCCTATGACCGATCCAGCCGAGGCGTTCATCCGAACGAACACCAAGCGTGCCTGTGCGACGCTGGTTCCCGAGATACCGCTGTACCTGACCGACATGATCACCCCGATCTGGCAGGCAACCGAGGTCTGGCTCGCGGAAAACAACGTCGCGCCTCCCTTTTGGGCCTTCGCATGGCCCGGCAGCCAAGCCCTCGCCCGCCACATCCTGGACAACCCCGGCCTAGTCGTCGGGCGTCGGGTGCTGGACTTCGCCGCCGGCGGCGGCCTCGCCGCGATTGCCTGCGCACTGGCTGGCGCCGCCCACGTCGAAGCGGCGGACATCGACCCCCTGGCCATGGTCGCGACCGCCCTGAACGCCGCCCTGAATGACGTGGCGGTCGAAACGGCTGCGGGCGACGTGGTCGGCGCCGCCTGCCGGTGGGACCTGATCGTCTGCGGCGACGTTTGCTATGAGGCCCCAATGACCGGCCACATCGTCCCCTGGTTGACCCGCATGGCCGCAACGGCCGAGGTCTGGATCGCCGACCCGGGCCGGAACTATCTGCCCTCGGTAGGATTGCGGCCGTTCGCCCATTACGTCGTACCGACGCTTCTCGAACTGGAAGACCGCGCCCAACGCGACGTCACGCTCTATCGCCTCGAACCCTGACCGCCCTACGGCGGCGCTTGGGTCGCCGTGCCGGCCGGAGTCAAAGGCAGCCAAACACTGATCGTGGTCCCAACCCCGACCTCGCTCTCGATCACCATCTGCCCGCGATGCCGGTTCACGATGTGCTTGACGATCGCCAACCCCAGCCCAGTCCCCCCCACCGACCGCGAACGCCCCTTATCGACGCGGTAAAATCGCTCGGTCAGTCTGGGGATATGCTCGCGCGGTATGCCCGCCCCTTGATCCGCCACCGCGATGACCAGCCCGGGCCGCGAAGGCCATCGTCCTCCCTGTTGCGGTAGCTCGATCGACAGTGCGATCGTCCCGTCCTCGCGCCCATATTTCAGCGCGTTATCCAACAGGTTTTGCAACACCTGGGCAATCTGGTCGGCATCTCCGATGACGGCGGCCGGAGTTGCATCGACGTGCACGTCCATCCGGTTCCGCCGTTGCTGTAGCCGTGGTTCGAAACCCGCGATCAGACGCCCGATCAATTCGCGCAGATCGAAAGTGTCGGATGGCGGTTGATGTTCGTTCAATTCGATACGGGACAGGCTTAAGAGATCGTCGATCAGACGGTTCATGCGGGCGCCCTGCTCCGCCATGATCCCCAGAAACCTCTGCTGCGCAGGCGGATCGTCTGCCGCGGGACCGCGCAGCGTCTCGACAAACCCGATCAGAGACGTCAATGGAGTTCGCAATTCGTGGCTGACGTTCGCGACGAAGTCCGCCCGCATGCGCTCGACCATGCGCTCCCGCGTTCTATCTGATAACACAACGATGGCGCACCCTCCGTCGGCCAACGGCGGGTCCATCGGTACGACAGCGGTATGGACATCCCGTTCCACCGGCACCGGCACGGTCAACTCCGCGGTTTGCCGCACGCCCGACGCGAACATCCGGTCGATGGCGCTTCGCAAGTCCGGATGACGCAGAACTGCCGCCATATCGTCACCGTACGCACTGCGCGCCGCCGCGTTCGCCCGGCGCACCGCGCGATCCTCCGACAGCACGATCAGAGGATCGGGGAGTCGCTCCAGGATCTGCGCATCGGCCCGGCGCAGCTGCTCCATCAGTGCGGCACGGGGCGCGGTGCGCCGCGCCAGATAATCGATCTCCCGCCCCAAACTCTCCAACATGATCGGCGCCGCGCGATCGGATGGCACCGATGGAGCCTCCTCGGCGGCCAAGCCGCGCAGTACGCGGGACAAAACATGTTCGTCTCGCCGCACGACCGAGGCGACGATGCCCGCGACGGCGCCGATCACGACGGCAAGAACGATCACGGCGACTGAGTCGATCCATCCGAGCATCGCAAAAATCGCAAGCGCGATTTCCGGCACGGCGGCGATGCTGAGGCCCAAGGACAGCATGCACCTATTGCCCTGTTTCCGTTGGCTGCTCGCCTAGAAAATCCCGTATGCGGACAGCTGCCTGCATAAGCCCGACCCGTTCCACCACGACCCCCGCCGGAAACGCCGACAGAATGCGGCTTGGCGTTTGACGATCCAGCAGCACGAAGACACCGCGATCCGAACCGCGCCGTATCAGCCGCCCGAACGCCTGCCGCAGCCGAAGTCGCGCGATTCGATCATCGTATCCCTTCGGATCGCCGCCCGACAGATGAACCCGCCGCTCCCGATGGAGAATATCCGGGCGCGGCCACGGCACCTTCTCGAACACCACCAGACGCAGGGCGCGGCCGGGCACATCCACCCCATCCCGCATCGCGTCGGTGCCCAAAAGACAACTTTCTTCCTCGGTCCGGAAAATATCGACCAACGTCGCGTTGCCCATTGCATCTACATGTTGAGCATAAAGCGGAATCTCCGCTTGTTCCAGATGAGGCGCGATTCGCTCGTGCACCGCCCGCAGCCGCCGGATCGCGGTAAACAGCCCCAGCCCCCCACCGCCCGCGGCAAGGAACAGAGCCCGATAAGCGCCGGCCAGTTGCTCGATATTGCTGCCGGTCACATCCGTGACGACAAACGCCCGTGTTTGGTTCGCATAATCGAATGGCGACGACACCGCCGCGCGAATGGCTGGCGAGGGCAAATGTAGCGCCCCGACCCGCGCCTCGGCCGCGTTCCAAGCGGCCTCGGGATCCGCATCGCCGGAATCGCGCAACGTCGCCGATGTGATCACAAGACCCTGGGCCGGCGACGCCAAAGTCATCGCGAACGGCACGGTGGGATCCAGCCAGTGACGATGCAGACCCACATCGACATCGCGCATACCGTCCCGCCGGTCGATACGCAGAAACATCACGTAGGCGGATCGCTCGCCCGGTTCGGCCGCCGGTTCCACGACGGCACGCAACATGCCCTGCCAGGCAGCCAGCGGATTGACCGTGCGGCGCGTCAACGAACGGCAGATCGCCTCGATCCGGGTCCGCATGGCGGCATCCAGATCTTCCGCCTCGTCTTCCAGACGAGCCATCAGACGGGCGCACAACGTCGCTGCGGGTTCGGCGATCCTGCGCAACGCTCTCTCCAGCGCTGAGGCGGCTTTCGCCAGCGCGTCGCCGATCGGAAACACGTCGCATTCCAATGTGCCCCAGGCCGCCGGCCGGCCGGGGGCCGCATCGGCATTAGCCACACGAGCCAGCACTTGGCGATGCATAAGCTGGAGGAACACCTCGGTCGGGTTGGCTCTGGTCGCCTCGATCCCCGTCAGCTCCGGCGCCTCTTCCGTCAACCGCTGAGACCACCCACCCGCCGGTAACGCACGTGCTGCCTGAAGAAGTGCATCCAATGGCATTTCCAACTCGGGTCTTCCGGCAACCAACTCCTCGATGCGACGCCGCAGCCCGCGGGCGCGCGACCGTCCCCCTTCCGCCCCCAGCAGCCAGCGCCGGAGTTCCGCCGTCTCCAAACCCGACAACACAGCCGAAAACGCCGAATCCGCCGCGTCGAAAAGGTGATGCCCCTCATCGAAGACATAGCGGGTCGGCACGCCGTTATCGTCGAGCCCCCCCCAAGCCGCCTGCGTCATCACAAGCGCATGATTCGCGACGACCAACTCGGCCGTTTTGGCCCGCCGCACGGTATGTTCGATGAAGCACCTCCGCCAATGCGGGCACGCCGAATGGATGCATTCCCCCCGACGGTCCGCCAGCGCCGCGATGGAGGCCTGACCATGAAGCTCGCCCAGCCAGCCCGGCAGGTCGCCTCCCTGCACATCGCCATCCGAGCTAACAACGGCCCAACGGGCGATAAGACCCAGCAAAATGGTTTGCGAGAACCCCATGCCGCCGGTCGCGCTCGATACTGCTTCCTCGAAATTCAGTAAACAAAGGTAGTTCTCCCGCCCCTTGCGGACGACGATGCGCTTACGTCGATCGGTGACGTCTGGAACCAACTTCTGGACTTCCACGTCGATCTGCCGCTGGAGGTGTCGGGTGAACGTGCTGATCCAGACGGGACCACGATTCTTTTCGGCCCAAACGCTGGCCGAGGCCAGATATCCCAGAGTCTTGCCAGTGCCCGTCCCGGCTTCCGCCAGCACCATATGGGGATCGCCTTTGACCTCGCGCGGAGCGAAGGCCGCGCACACCGCGCCGGCGTAATCGCCTTGTCCAGGCCGCGCCTCGGCGCCGGCACCTAGCATAAGGGCCAGCCGGGTGCGCGCCTCGGCTTCCGTGACCGGGTAGGACGACGGCGGTGGCAGCGGCGCGGAATCTTCCCACTCCGGCAGTCGCTTCCATATCTTCAGTGGTTCGGGCGACGGCGCTGCCGCCCCTCGCCCCAGCGCGGCGACAACGGAAGGTCCCCAGAGCCAACTTTGCTTGCCCAGGTAAGCCGCCAACGCACCGGCATCGCGGTTCAAAAAAGTTTCGCGGGCCTGATGCAAATGCTGGAGCATGGTGTCGGCCAGATCCCACAGCAACGAGGCCTCGGCTTCCGCCCCTTTTCCCACGAACCCGCGGTCCAACGCGTCGGCGAGACCCCGAACCGTCGGTGCCGCCGACCGCGCCGGATAGACGAACGCGAACAGCTCCAGCAGATCGTACGCGGGGCCCGGCCGCATCCCCAGTCTTCGAAAGCTCGCCGGCGCGTGAACCAGCAGCGGTGGTCCCATATCCCGAAGCACCGACGCGGCCTCGGGCGTCGGGACCGACAACAGTTCACCATCCGAAGTAAGGATGGCCGTGCGGCCATGCCCAACCACGATCGCCGGTGCGGAGGGAAGCTGAATGGATCGGTTCACCATTCTCCCTTACCCCCGAACCCGTGCCGACGCCACCGCCAGCCGCCATGCTTCCGCGGCAGCGTTGACTCTGTTATGAAAATTATCCTTGCCCAGATACCCCAGAATAACCTATAACTTCACCTATGATGGCGAACCGACAGCACAACCGGCGCTGAGGACTTCCTCTCCAAAAATTGCCGACATTTCAGTCTTGCCGCGGTTGCCGGCTTGAGGCTCGCGCCTTATACAATAGGAATTCTATCAATCAATCGATGCAGAGCTTGCTGTCCCCTGAACAGCCGCTTGAGCATGAAACGACGGCCCGGAACGACCTCCGGACCGATCTGCTTGAGTGGGCGGCCCACGTCCTGAAACCTTCCGATCAAACCCCGGCCGCTCATCACCGGTTGTTATTGCGCGAACTCGCGACATTGTGCGACGGCACCACCGACCGGCTCCTGGTCCACATGCCGCCGGGATCCGCGAAATCGACCTTCGCCTCGACTCTCTTTCCCGCATGGTGGTTCGCGCAACATCCCGGAAGTTCGATCATTACGGCGTCTCACACCGCCTCGTTGGCGGAACACTTCGGCCGACGCGTCCGCGATCTGATCGTCACCCAGGAAGACGCGCTAGGCTACACCTTGATAAAGGGCGACCGTGCGGCGTCGCATTGGCGGGTTTCCAATGGCGGAGAATACTTCGCGGCGGGCACCCGGGGCTCGATCATTGGCCGCCGAGCAGATTTGGTGATTGTCGACGATCCGATCGGAAATCAGGCCCAGGCAGATCGGGCAACCGACCGCGAGCGCCTTTGGGATTGGTACCGGTCCGACCTTTCGACCCGCCTCAAACCGCGAGGTCGCGTTCTGATTGTCATGACCCGCTGGCATGAAGACGACCTCGCGGGCCGGCTCGCAACTCACGTCGACGATGGATGGCGCATTTTGAAACTACCGGCCCTCGCGGAGGAGAACGATCCCTTGAACCGAGCGCTCGGAGAGCCTTTGTGGCCGGAATGGGAAGACCTGCCCGCGTTGATGCGTAAGCGAATGCTCGTGGGGGAACGCACTTGGTCAGCCAGCTACCAGCAGGCCCCGCGCCAGCTGGAGGGCGGGTTGTTCAAGACTGCCAGTGTGACCGTCCTGGACGACGCGCCAGATACGGGCGGCACGACGGTCCGCGGCTGGGACCTCGCTGCGACAATCGCGGACGACAAGAACAATCCCGATTGGACGGTTGGCGTCAAATTGCGCGCTCATTCGCCCGGACAGTTCATCGTTCTCGATGTCGTCCGTATCCGTGGTTCGGCGCGGAATGTCGAGCAAACCGTCCTCGGCGCCGCCACGCGGGACGGGACCTCGGTCCATATCGGTATTCCGGAGGACCCCGGTCAGGCCGGCAAAGGTCAGGTGGCCCATTACACCGGTCTCTTGGCTGGCTATCATGTCGTCGCAACGCGGGAGACGGGGTCGAAAGTACTCCGCGCCCAACCTCTGTCGTCGCAAATTGAAGCCGGCAATATCTCCATCGTGAAAGCCGGATGGAATCGTGCATTCCTCGAAGAGCTTCGTGAATTTCCGTTTAGCGCGAAAGACGATCAGGTCGACGCCCTGGTTCGTGCCTTCACGACGTTGATCAATCTGGCGCCCGCGACCCGGTCGGTCGATCTTTCCTTCCTGTCCAGATAGAAAATTTGTGGGGAAAAAATGTTCGATACGATCAGCGCTCTGGTTCCGCGGGACAGCACCTATCCAGACCGCACGCGGACGTTGGATATTCTGAACCGCGTCCTGACCGGTAAATTTTACGATGTCCTCCCATATTCCTTTAACGACGAACGGGGTCCCGGGGGCGAATACATCCCGCTGCGTATGAGGCGTCCCAGCGTCCGTTACCCGCTCTGCCGGTTGGTCGTCGAAGACAGTGTATCGTTGCTGTTCAGCGAAGGTCATTTTCCGGCGATCGACTGTCCGGACGCTGGAACGCGCGACGCTTTGGCCGGCCTGGTGAAGGAAACGCACCTCAATCTGACAATGACCGAAGTCGCGATGCGGGGGGCGATCGGATCGGCCGCCGTATTGATGCGCGTTCTGCGGGGCCGCGTGTTCTTCAACTATCTCGATACCCTCTACTTAACCCCCACATGGGACCCCGAGGCGCCCGACGAGCTGCTATCGGTCACCGAGCGCTACAAGGTCCGCGGGCACGCCCTGGCGTCTAACGGTTACAATATCGACGATCTTGACCAGGACTACTGGTTTGTCCGCAGTTGGGATTCAGACTCGGAAACTTGGTTCCTCCCAGCGCCCGCGCTCGGTCCCCCTGTGCAGGAGATAGATACCGCGAGAACGGTGCGTCACGGCCTAGGATTTGTCCCGATCGTCTGGATACGCAACTTGCCTGGCTTTTCGGTTACCGGCGATCCGAACGATGGCGCCTGTACGTTCAGAGCTGCCATCGAAACACAAATCGAAATCGACTACCAGCTTAGTCAGGCCGGCCGCGGCCTGAAATACAGCAGCGACCCCACGCTGTTGATCAAAGAACCCGCCAGTTCGGATCGGGAGATTGTGAAAGGCGCCGGCAACGCCCTGATCGTCAGTGAAAAAGGCGATGCCCGCCTGCTGGAAATAGGCGGGACTGCTTCGGCCGCTGTCATCGAATATGTGCGGATGTTGCGCGAACTCGCCCTGGAAAGCGTGCACGGCAATCGCGCGAACCCGGATCGACTGTCTGCGGCACAATCCGGACGCGCTCTGGAAATGCTCAACCAGGGACTCCTGTGGCTCACCGACAGTTTGCGAATAACCTACGGCGAGGGCGCTTTGCTACGCCTGTTGCGTATGGTCGTGATGGCGTCGCGAAAATACACCCTCTCCATCGCGGGCGAACGGCTCGGCCCCCTCGATCCCTCGGCACCGTTGTCCCTGCGCTGGCCAGACTGGTATCCTCCTTCTTCTGAGGACCGTCAGAGGGACGCGCAGACGCTTTCGACCTTGGCTGCCGCTGGTCATATGAGTAGGGAAACGGCTGTTAAAACGCTCGCCCCCACATACGACATCGAAGATATCCCGGGCGAACTGAGCCGCATTGCAACCGAATCATATCAAAGAGAGCGATGATGTCAGAAAATACCGAAACCGCGGATGTCGTCGAGGACCCCGTGCAGGAGTTGCGCGCCCGATGCGAGCAACTAGAACGCGAACTTGTACAGGTTAAACAGAAAGCCGAGAGCGGTATAGTGAAAGCTCATCTGCAGGCGATGGCGTCGCAGGCTGGTATGGTCGATCTCGATGGTTTGAAGCTGCTCGATCTCACCAAGATCACGGTTAATGAGGAGGGCGAGGTCAGCGGCGCCGCGGCTTTGATGGAAAAAACCCGCAAGGACAAACCCTGGCTGTTCGGCCGTCCCTCGACCTCCGCGCCCGGCGGTGCGCCACCCGCGCAGCCGCCCCGTCAAAAATCGGCAACAGAGATGACCGACGCGGAATACAAGGCCGCGCGTGAGGCCCTTCTTCGCTACCGGCCATAACATCCGAATTCCACGCATAACATTCCAAGGACTTAAGTATGGGCATTCAAAATTTCCCCGCCGCGCTTCAGCCGATCATTCAGCAGGGCTTCCTGGAACGGGAGTTTCAGCAGGCTCTCAAGTCGCGGCTGGGCTATCGTTCCTGCGCGGATCGCGTGTCGGTTGCCGTTGGTATCGGTGAAACTCTCACGAAGACACGGGCCGGCCTGAAGCCTACCGTCACCTCGCCGTTGGCACCCTCGACCAACACAAACCTCGACAATGGTCTGACGCCGACCGGTTGGGGCGTCGAGCAGTTTACGCTGAGCATCAACCACTATGCGGCCACGACCGACCTGAACATGGTGACCAGTCGTGTCGGCATCGCGTCCCAGTTCCTCCAGAACGCCTATGTCAACGGCGAGCAAGCCGCCCGCAGCCTCGACGAACTGGCTCGGAATGCGCTGTACAACGCGTATTTCGGCGGCAACACCCGTGTCCGGACCACGCTGTCCGCAGCCGGCCCCGCCGTGGCTGTCGACGACATTCGCGGGTTCCAAAACGTCTTCGTGAACGGCGTTCAGCAGCCTATCAGCACCACCAATACGCTGACAGTCACGATCGGCTCTAACGTCTACACCGCGGTCGCGGTCTCCGCCGATGCGACAAGCGCTTCCACGGCACCGAACGGCATTTCAGGCGTGCTGACGTTGTCGACTAACGTCACTGTTGGCGATGGGACCGCAGGAAACACCGTGACCGCGTCGACGGCCTGCTCGATGGCTCGACCCAATCAGCGTGCGAACACATCGCTCATTCAGACCACCGATACCCTGACCATGGCGGCCCTACTGGACGCCGTTGCCAAGCTGCGTCTGAATGCCGTCCCCGACATCGATGGCGCCTACAACTGCTACCTCGACCCCATGTCCGCGCGCCAGCTGTTCATGGACGCCGATTTTAAGCTGCTCTATCAAGGCGCGACCTCGGCCAATCTGGTCTTCCGGCGCGGCATGGTAAACGAATTCCTCGGTCTGCGGTTCGTGACCACGAACGAAGCCTACGTCACCGCCCATCCCACGATCGCCGGCGCACTTGTCCGCCGTCCCATCGTCTGTGGACAAGGCGCTTTGATCGAAGGCGGGTTTGCGGGCATGGCCGCGCAGGACGTTGCACCGGCAGACTCGATCGTATCGATGGTCGACGGTATCGCCATGGTCACCCGCGAGCCGATCGACCGGCTACAGCAGATTATCGCCCAGTCCTGGTATTGGATCGGGGGCTACTGCACGCCGTCGGACACCACCACGACTCCCACCACGGTCCCGACAGCCACAAACGCGGCGTTCAAACGGGCCGTCATGATCGAACATATCGGCTAGCGTACATACCCGAACCGGCGATGGATGGCTGACATGGTGCCCCTTACGGACGCGGAAAAATCCGACGTACGACGTCATTGCGGCTACCCGATCCAGGCCGTCGCCGGGACGGGTGGCGAATCTTGGTTCCTTTATCAGCAGTTCGGTCAGCTCGAAACCCGCATGAACCGTTTGAACGATCAGGAGCTTCGTATCGCGCGAACCTACCTAGCGACTTTGTTGAACCTTGAGTTGGCGGTTCCGCGGTCTGGCGACAGCCTGGACACGGATCAAGCGGCCGTATGGACCCGCAACCGCTCCGAGCAGCAGGACCGTCTCATGCTGTTCGACGAATGGCGAAGACGCCTATGCGCGTTTTTGGGAGTCCGGCCGGGTCCGTATTTCCCGGACAAGACAAGCTGGGTGGTCGTCTGACATGGACCGGGCCACCCTTTTGGACCGGTCCCGTTGGGGGATGAACATCGCCGCTCGGACGATGGGGATCCCAACCGACCTTTTCCGCCCCCGCGATGTTCGTAACCCCCTCGCGCTGGAAAATCGCATTCTGCGACTGCACGCGGCTTTTACCCCAAAGTCGGGGCGGTTTTTGCGAGGCAATCTGTATGGCGATCCGTTATGGCACGGCATTTTCGACGCTGCCTACACACGGGTCGGCGACTACCTGGTTCAGCCGGAAGGAACCTATTTCATTGCCGCGCAATTGAATCTTGCCCAACCGCTGTGCGTGCAGACCAATCGCCGTTTGACGATCACACGGGCGATCCCTGCGGGTCTGGTCGGTGAGAATGGCTATGGTGGCGTCATCGAAGGTCACAATGCCGTGCTTATGGAAAATTGGCCCGCCAGCGTCCTAGGTGTTCAAAGCGTTGGCAGCCCTACCGCGGCATTGCCGAGCGATGTGTCGGTACCGTATTTATCGATACTTTTACCCCAAGTCGCTGGGATCGTCCTTCAGGTCAATGATTCGATCACCGACGATCTCGGCCGCGATGCCATGATCGGCGCGGCCGAATTGACTGACATGGGTTGGCGCATAACAGCGAAACAGGCATCGACCTGATGGCGGATTTGGCGGATGTCGAAGCGGCCTTGGTAGGCTTGGCAACCAAGGCTCTTTATCCCGACGGCCTGACTGCGACGAACGCGCTCGGCGTCGATTGCAGGATCTATCGAGGCTGGCCCACGCCGGCTGCGTTGGATGCCGATTTGAAGGCCAACAAAGTTAATGTCACTGTCTTTCCCGACAGCGCACCGGGACAAACCCTGACCCGGTACGCATCCGAATGGTTCGATACCCCGACCGTCCCCGCATTGTCGGTATCGGCCGCCGGAAACACGGTCAATTTCTCCGGAACTGCGGACGTCGGTCAGGTCGCGGGCATACTCTCAGCCAATCGTCCCTTCGTATACCGCACTGTAGCCGGCGACACCCCCAGTACCGTTGCCGCGAACCTTGCGGTTCTCATCCGCGCGAGACAGATCGTGCACCTGGCTGGGGCGACGTTAACTCTCCCGGGTGCGTCGAGCATTATCGCCCGAGTCGTCGCCGATAGTCCTACCGCTCGGGAAGTCCGGCGGCAGAACCGCGATGTTCGGATTAGCTGCTGGTGTCCGACCCCTGCGCTTCGGGACAACGTGGCGTCGATGATCGACGTCGCTCTGGCCAGTCGGGTTTTCTTCGCTTTGCCGGACTCGAGCCAAGCGCACATCGCCTACAAAAACACGACGGTGTTCGATCAATCGCAAAACGCGGCTCTGTATCGGCGCGATCTGATTTACGCCGTGGAATATCCCACCATCCTATCCGTGTCGGCCCCAGCGATGCTTTTCGGCGACTTGGCTCTCAACGCCATCGACGTTAGCGTGTAATTCCTAATGGTGGATCGCCACCGCGTCATGATTTCAGAAACAAGGCGGTAAACAATGCCAATTGTCCAGCAAGGGGCAATCAACACCACGGCTCTGATCGTACCCGATCTGTACGTGCAGATTGTTCCCCCTCAAAACCTCGTATTGAATGGAGTCCCGACAAATATCGTCGGGGTGGTCGGGACCGCATCCTGGGGGCCCGTGGGGCAGCCCGTGATCGTTTCCACCATGGCGGACTACAACGCGAGCTTCGGGCCCGTCGTCGCGCGCCAATTCGATATGGGGACCCATGTTGCCACGGCCGTGCAGCAGGGCGCACAGGATTTCCGCTGCGTTCGCGTGACTGACGGCAGCGACACCGCGGCACAGAGCAGCCCGACCGGCAGCACCGTGACGTTCACCGCGATCTGCACGGGGTCATTGGGAAACGCTATTACGGTGACTCTGCAGCCTGGTTCCAAGGCTGCGACGTGGCAATTGTTGGTAGGCCTTCCGGGCAACCGCCCCGAACTATACGACAATATTTCGGGTGCCGGCGCGACCTTCTGGACCAATCTGGCGACGGCGGTGAATAGCGGCCAGGGGCCGCAACGTGGACCATCGCGCCTAATTACCGTCAATGCCGGTGGTGCTACCGTGAGCCCAACCGGTTTCACCCTGACGCTAGGCACCACCGTCGCAGGGTCCGACGGGACCGCAGCTGTTTCCGCATCGCAGCTGATCGGACAGGACGGTTCCGTCCGGACGGGCCTTTACGCCCTTCGCGGACAAGGCTGTGGAATTGGCCTGGTCGCGGATACCTACGACGCAACGCAATGGACCATACAGGCGTCCTTCGGCTTGCAGGAAGGCGTCTACATGGTCCTTACCGGCCCGCCGGGTGACACGATCCAAAATGCCATCACCGTCAAGCATGCAGCCGGTCTGGATTCCTACGCCGCGAAGCTGATGTTCGGGGATTGGATCTGGTGGTCCGATCAAACCAACGCGACGGTTCGTTTGGTCTCCCCCCAGGGGTTCGTGGCTGGACGCTTGTCCAACCTGTCGCCCGAGCAGTCCAGTCTGAACAAGCCGTTATATGGCGTTCTTGGGAGCCAACATTCCGGAACCCCGAATACCAGCCGCAACGCCGCTTATTCTGTCGCCGATATCTCTGCCCTGCTGAGCGCGGGTATCGACTTGATAAGTAATCCGCAGCCGGCAGGCAGCTTTTGGGGGGTACGCGGCGGCCGTAACTCGTCGTCCAATGTGACAATCAACGGCGACAATTACACAAGGCTGACGAATTACATCGCAGCGACCTTGGCTGCCGGCATGGGTCTGTATGTCGGTCGGGTCATTAACGCCAGCCTCTTGCGTCAGATACGCGCGACTCTTCTGTCGTTCCTGCAAAATATGCTGAACCAGAACCTGCTCGGCAGCGTGACGAATGCACTGCCTTTCAGTGTGATTTGCGACGCGTCCAACAACCCGGCGTCGCGGACGGGCCTCGGCTACGTGCAGGCCGATATTCAGGTCCAATATCAGGCCATCAACGAAATCTTCCTAATCAACTTGGAAGGCGGGCAGACCGTCAGCGTTTCCACGCAAACCCTGCCCACCGGTCAGCCAGCGTAACGGGGATATCTGATGTCATTTACAGCCTTTTCTGTCGGTCGGGACACTCAGCTGGTCGTCATGGGCCCATCTGGGCGGGTCGACCTGTCTTACGTCACATCTTTCGAGAGCCACCAACTGACCCAGTCCGTTCGGGTCAGTCGCATGGACGGCACCCAAATGGGAGCCGAGCTGCCCAAAGGCTGGGGGGGAAGCTTCGAGCTGGACCGCGGCAATTCGGTCGTCGACGACTTCATCGCGGCGGCCGAGCAGCAGTACTATAGCGGTGCCGGCCCCTCCAGCGGCACGATGTACCAATACATCACCGAACCCGATGGGTCTCTCTCGACCTACCAATATGACGGGGTGTCTTTCCGGCTCGCAAGTTCCGGCACATGGCGCGGCGACGCCGCCGTGAAGCAAAAACTCGAATTCTTCGCGGCAACCCGCCGGAGGATCTGATGACCCCGACCGACAATGTCCTAAACGCGGCGAATCAGTGCTTTACCGCGACTGCCAGCGATGGTCGTGTAGTCGTGGCGCGTAAGCTGACCGCGCTAGATAAGTTGCGTGTACTCAAAGCGGCTGGCCCAGTATTGGCCGACAATCAGGCTTGGCTGGGCGTCGCGATGCTGGCGGCATCCGTCAGCGAAATCGACGGCATACCCGTGCCGAGGCCGGTGTCAGAACAACAGATCGAGGCTTTGGTGGGCCGGCTGGGAGACCCCGGTCTCGACGCAGCTGCGAGCGCTTTGTCGGCCACCGACACTCCGATCGAGTCCGCCGCGGGAAACTCGCAAGGCACCCCGACCTGATCGATTGTCTGTATTTGACCAGGAACGGGGTGCCGTTCGACGTCGCCTTCTCCTTGCCACCCGACGAACGCCACGCGTTTGTCGTGGCCCTCGGCACATTGGATGGACATGTCTTCGACTGGAATGCGGGTCAGTGGCTTGACCCGGCGATCGAATTTTAATCGGCGGGCAAATGTCTCTTCTTCCAACGTTTAAGTCTCGGTGGCGACCCGGTCTCGATGCTGCGGTGCCACGCGTGGCCACGCATCCCCGTTTACCAACTATTGCCCGTGCGCCGCGTCTCCAGCACGGTAGGTCCCACAGACCTGCCAGTATGACGGTCTATATCAGTAACCTCCAGGTTCCACATCCGTCCGGAAGAACTCCGGCCGCTGTTGTTCCGCCATTAGCGACGACAACTGTCAGCCCTGCGGTGTCGGTCGCGATAACGCCGCGGTCTACGCATTCCCCTGACTCCCACCGGAGGATGTTTAAGGAACACTACTCACCGGCGCAGCCGGCCCCAACCAGCCAAACGGTGAGACCGAACGTAGTCAAGCAATCCTCGTTAGCGTCCGGGCCAGGGGCGACCGAACGACTATTCGCATCGGCCCTGCCGGTGGCAGGCCTGCGCACTAGACCGGCATCGAAAACGGTGTCGCTCCCATCTGCGTCGCGGGTAGCGGTCAGTCAAATTGCGTCAGGATTTAGATCCAACCGTGCGTGGGCACTATCTGAAACGGCTTACCCTTCGAGCAAGCCAAACCGTTCCCTGACCGTGATTGCCAGCTCGCGTGGACAAGCACCGCGTCAAGCCCAACACTGGGCTCCGCTCCCTCCATCGAGAGCCACATTTCAAGACGCAGCCGGCACCGCTGTTATGGCGCTGCCGACCGCCGCGAAACAAACAGCCTCCTCTGTACCGGATGTCGCCGGCTTGGACACGATGGATCAAGCCGAAATTCATTTAGATGGCCAGATTTTAGGCCAATGGGTTCTATCGCACATAGAGGATGCCCTGACGCAACCGCAAACCGGGCCCAGCTTTATCAGTCGCCGAAACGCGACGGCATGGTCCGGCCGTTCGATTTTCTAACGCAGTCCAGAGAAGGACAAAGGAATGCCCCAAGCCGCGTTGTCGCTCGGGCCGATTTCGTTCCAGGAATTCGAAATCCCGCCAATGATCGCGTTTGGGGGCCGCCATCGCATCGCGACGCACTATTTAAGCTCCGGCGCTCGCCAAATCGACACGCTCGGTCCCGATGACGCCAATATATCGTTCGCCGGCGTCCTGTCTGGTCCGAACGCGGCAATCAGGGCACACGAGATCGATACATTGCGATCGATCGGCACCCCGCTCACTCTGGCCTGGAGTGAATTCGAATATCTCGTCATAATAAGTGAATTTCGTGCGGAATACCGAAATCGGTGGTGGATACCCTACCGAATAACCTGCACCATCGTTTCCGATCCGATATCGGCCAGCCTGACCGGTAACGATCTGTTGCTGGTCGATGCCCTCGCTTCTCTGAATCTGATATATGACATTGCCCCGGGTATATCAGCAGTCGTCCCCGATCCACGTCCTCCGGTATCGGCTGCTGCGGCATCGCGCGGTAACGCGGAGGCTTTGGCCGCAGCTTCCGCGGCACTCGCGGCCACCGCGTCCACATTGACCGCCTCGAATTTAAATTGTGAATCGCAATTGAACCGCGAAATATCCACTTATTCAAATCTTACAGTGAACGCGCCAAAATATATCGCGCAACTCGTGGATTTCGCCGAACACCTACAGTCTTTCGCAACGGCGTTGGACTGCGTCGGCCATGCCTCGGTATGCCTGCAAGAGATCAATCCATGAGCGCGCAGATCATAACGGTCGTATCCGGTAATCTTTTTCGAATCGCCGCCATCTACTTGGGAGATGCGACTCAATGGATTCGTATCGCTCAAATCAACCGGCTGTCCGATCCATTTTTGAACGGCGTTACAACCCTGATTATGCCTCCCGCCAACCCGCCCGTGGGAGGAACCGTTGTCGGACATTAGCGTATATCCTGTACCACGATCGCCCCGCCTCCGGGTACTCCTGGACGGTACCACCGAAATCGCTCCGTTTTACGTGGACATAGCCCACACTGCATCCGGCGCGGCCGCGACATTTTCGATCTCGTTGCCTATAGCACGTCAACCCGACCTGCCTATGGAATTTTGGCTTGGAGTGGCCCAGCCGGAGATTCAAATCCAGGTGGCACTGGACAGCCAGTCTGACTATCTAGAGTTGATATCCGGTCTATGCGACACAGTGCATATCAATCCTGTAGGAGGCATCGTCCGCCTACAGGGTCGTGGCCGAGCGGCTTCCTTGCTGGATACCAAATCGTCCATTGTATATCAGAACCGAACATCCTCTGAGATTGCGGTTGACCTGGCGTCCCGCCATGGCCTGACGCCGGCCGTCGCGGCCACAATGGGTTATGTGGGCCGGTATTACGCTGATGAAACACAGGTTTCCAGCCTTGTCCAGTTTTCCAAGTTGGCATCGGACTGGGATATTTTAGTATTCCTGGCCCAGCAGGAAAATTTCAATCTCTATGTCACGGGCTCGACATTGAACTTCCAGCCGAGGGGCGCCGCGTATCAGACACCGGCGGAAATCGCATTCGGCAGCCTGATGGAATTGCAAATCTCACGGACGCTGTCATTGTCCAGCGGTGTCGATACAGTCGTTCAAAGTTGGGATTCCGCCAGCCAAACCCATGTTGCTGCCTTCGGCCGCGTTGGGTCTTCTTCCAGTGTATCGGCGGCGGCACGGACGTATTCGTTCATAAAACCTAATATTACTTCCCAGATGGCCGATTTACTGGCTACTCAAATAGCGTCCGACATCTTCAGGAACGCAATCCGCTTAACAATAACAATGCCAGGTACGTCGGACCTAATTGTAGGCACTCCAATTAGGCTGATAGGGCTGCCAACATTATTAAACCAGGTTTTCGAGATCGAGTCCATCAAACGCTCATTTCGAGCGAAATCGGGTTTCGTTCAAAGTATAACCGCGTTTCAGTTGGCTACATAGAATGCACCGTTTTTTGCACGCCTTGAAAGCACAGGCAGAGCTGTCGAGCCAAATGACGGGCCAGCCGCGTTTCGCTACGGTCACGTCCTACAATTCCGCGAACGCGACCGCCCGAGTCCTGATGCAACCGGAGGGCACCCTGAGCGGCTGGCTGCCGGTCCTGTCGGCCTGGAGCGGTCATGGTTGGGGTATGATTTGCCCCCTCGCTGCCGGCGATCAGGTCCTGGTGGTCCCGCAGGAAGGCGATGCCGCTCATGGTGTCATTGTCGGCCGAGCGTTTTCATCCACCAATCCGCCGCCCCAGGCACCGACCGGCGAATGCTGGTTGGTACACGCGTCCGGTGCCTCTGTTAAATTGCGCCAGGATGGCACGGTCTCCATCTCGGGGGACCTGCATGTGACCGGCGATGTTTACGACCGTCACGGCTCACTCGCGCACCTCAGGGCGACCTACGATTTCCACACCCATGCGGCATCGGGCGGTGTGACTACGTCCAGTCCGATCGTTCAAGATTGATGCAATGACAACTGATCTGCAACTGACGTGGGGCGGCGATCTGGAATCAGGCCCCTCAGGCGATTTCGCTCTGATGACTGGTTTGCCCGCAGTGACCCAACGGGTCTTGCGGCGCTTACTGACGGGAACGGGCGATTACATCTGGAATCCAAAATATGGGGCAGGTCTGGCGGAATATGTGGGACAGCCGACGGCCGCCGGCCAAATCGATGCCACGGTACGTACCCAGATGCGGCTGGAAACAGCGGTTGCTCGCTTCCCGGCCCCAACCGTAACGATCCCAAACCAGCTAGCAAACGGACTGGGGGTCTTCGAACTACTGATCCAGTACCAGGATGCCGCGACAAAACAGACCGCGACGGTGTCTGTCGCCATGACCGGATGATATCATGCAACTGTCTCTACAGACCTTTCAGCAAATTCTTCAGCGTATGTCGGCTGCCGTCCAAGGCTCGGCTGGCCAATTGTTCGATCTGTCGGTCGGCTCGGTTCTGCGGGCACTTCTGGAAGCCAACGCATCGATCGCCCTGTGGATGCAATGGCTGGTCATGCAAACATTGAGCGTCACGCGGGCGGCGACGAGTGTCGGACCGGATCTCGACAGCTGGATGGCCGATTTTTCGTTGATCCGGGAGCCATCGACCGCAGCGTCCAGTCTAGCGACATTCACAAGGCTGTCAACTGAGCGTCAAGCGCTGGTGCCGGTTGGAAGCGTGGTCAAATCCGCGGTGGGAAACCTGCCTTTCGTAGTCACAACAGATGCGACCAATTCGGCCTGGGTCTCCTCCGCCAGTGCTTACGCCATGCCCGCGGGGGTTTCGACGGTTACGGTGCCTATTGCCGCCCAACAACCCGGCACAAGCGGAAATGTCGTGGCAGGGGCGATAACGGTCATTGCCACCCCGCTGCCCGGCATCGATTTCGTCGTAAATGCCAGTGCGCTGGCCGGAGGCACCGATCCGGAGACCGACCAGCGATTCCGTGTGCGATTTCAGGACTATATCGACAGCCGGTCGCGAGCGACGCCCGCCGCTATTTCCTACGCGATTTCATCGCTGCAGCAATCCACCCGGTTCCTGTTATTGGAGAACACGGACCAGAACGGAGCCTGGGCGCCGGGACAGTTTCTGCTCGTCGCCGACGATGGCAGCGGTCAGCCTAGCACCACGTTCCTTGCAGAAGCCTACGCAGCCGTGGACGCCGTCAGACCGATCGGCACCAAATTTGCGGTCATCGCGCCCGATATCGTTTATGTCAGCATTGTGGTGACTTTGGCATCCGGCGCATCGACATTAACCACGGCAACAGTCGCGGAGATTGTCGGTGCCATCACGTCGTACGTCGAGCAATTGCCCATAGCATCGACGCTGGCCATCAGCCGTATCATCGAATGTGCCTATCGCGCCGGCCATTTAGGTCAAAATATCGCGAGCGTCTCCGTCAACAACGCGACCTCCGATATGGTGTGCTCGTCTCACGGCGTTTTCAAAACACAATCGATCGTGGTGCGCTGACATGACCGGCAGTCGTCGCGATATCGCGAGCCGCATGCGCGCCGTACTGCCGACCAAGTGGTTCGGCGACATTACACCCATTCTAGACACACTTCTGAATGGGTTCGGCGCCGGTTGGGAGTATATCTATCAATTCCAGCTTTACGCCAGACAGCAAACAAGATTGAGTACCGCCTCCGCTTTGTGGCTCGATCTGGTCGCCCTCGACTTCTTTGGTAGCCGCATAAGCCGCTCGGCCGGTCAATCCGACAACGCCCTTAGTGTCTGTCCGGGAACATCTCTCGCTGAAATCAGGATCCGGGTCTTGCCTGACGGGACACATTTGTGACTCTATGCGAAGCACCGATTCGCGAGG
>Ga0214180_1000119_pt1 | contig 31567 bp, 39 predicted proteins | sample TroBogEpilimnion_22_FD_153018 | JGI IMG/M metagenome (GOLD analysis project Ga0214180, IMG submission 153018) | Freshwater microbial communities from Trout Bog Lake, WI - 16OCT2007 epilimnion | ecosystem: Environmental > Aquatic > Freshwater > Lake > Epilimnion/Euphotic zone | place: Trout Bog... | reverse complement strand
CTTTATTTTCTGTTGTTTCTTCTTTAATTCCTAAAAGTTCTTTACCATATTTTACTGTTACTTCATATAATCCTACGATAGCTGCAATTACCAAACCAACACCAATAGCAGCTAATGCTGCTTCTAATATACCGACTGCTGTTGCTGCAGCTTCTGCAGAAAAACCTACACCTGTTAAAGCACCTGCTAATACATTTCCAGTTTTTGTGGCTGTTCCTTGTGCTGTTGTAATTTCACCATCAACAACAGCTAAAGATTTACCTGTTTTAATTGCATCAAGTTCTGCATCACTTAATTTTGAATAACTACCATCTAATCTTTGAATTGCATAACCTTCTTCGTGCGCCCAATCAACTTTAATTTTATTTTGTGCTTCAAGCGCCTTAAAATTTGCAAAACCTTGTTGTATTTCTTTATCTTGACCTGCTATCATTTCTTGATAGATAGGTTCTATATCTTTAATATTTCCTTTTACACCATCAGCATATTGTTTAGCAGCAGAAGCATTATTTCCAAAATTTTCGGGAGTTTTTTCTAAATTTTTATTTAATTTTTCTTGTTCAGCATTTTGTTCTTTAAGAGCTTCCGTTGTTTCTTCATTTACTCCCGTTACATTTTGAACAACATTTGATTGTGCTTGTTGAGTTTTACTTTGATTATCATTTTTATTTATACCTAAAAAACTACTTACTACATTACCTAATTCACCAAATTGAGTTTTTAATGAAGCTAAACTTGTATTACTCAATAACTTCATTACTTCAACAGCACCTTGTAATTTAGCAGAAAAATCTCCTAATGGTCCTGGTAAAGCAGAAAAGGTTCCAAATAAATCCTTTGAAGTTGCTTTAGTTTTATCAATTGTAGTTGCTAATTCTAAATGTTTTCTTTGTAATAAAGTAAATTCATCAGTATTTGTCTTACCTTCTTGAGTAAGTCTAGCCATAGCATTAACTAAATCCCTTGATTGGGCAGCTAATCTTTTCGTACTTTCTGTAACAACGTCTATTGCTTTACCATTACTATCGTAAATAATTTGAACACCTTTACCAAAATTTTGACTTGTAGTTTGTAAATTTTGGGTAGCAGTATTTAATTTATTAATACTTTGGGTTGCTTGATCCAGACTTGTGGTCTGGACATTAATATCTATATTGACATTCCTATCTGCCATTTATACTTTCATTTAATTGATTTAGGAAGGACATTCCTAATAAATATTTATTTGATTCATTTAGTAAAAAATGAAGTGAAGAAAAATCAAATTCAGGTAAGTTTTTATTGCTGAGATTTTCATTTAAAATAACAAAATTTTCAATCAATAAACTATTTTCAAAATTTAATAATTCATCATTCTTATATACTTTTATTCTCATAAATTAATTTTAACAACTTATACCTGTAGTTCCTTCTACTTGACCAGTTAGTGGGTTTAAATGGAAAACTTCTCCTTGAGCTTCATCAGCTACATATTTATATCCTGTAACTGGATTATTTAATGTTGAATCATAATAAATGTACTCATTATAAGTTACGGTTCCATTTAATGAATAAGCAATTAATGGTGGGGCACCACAAATTGAAGGTTCTGTACCCGCCTGTAAATTGAAACCAATACCAAATGTTGCAGGGGTTGGTGTAGGGGTTAAGGTAGGGGTTGGAGTAGGAGTAGTTCCTGGTCCATTTATGTTTAAATTTACATAATTAGAGCAAGTTGAGTTTTCTGATTGTACTCTAACTATTGTTGCTCCATCTCCCACAGTCACAATATAACCAGCTAATAAATCTGATTTGGCTACATTTGTGGCTACTGGGTTTGCATAACTATCATAATCTTGATAGATATTGAAAGGTCCGGTATTACCACCGGCTACTGTTAATGTTACTGTTACTTGAAATGACATAATTATAAATATTATTTTTTTTATTAAGATACTGCTGTTCCATCTAAAGAACAATCAGGTTCAGGGATATTATAGTTTGATACAATTGGAAATATACATCTATGTGCAATAAATCTAAACTCCAAAACATATAATCCATAAGGTAATGTTTTACCAGGATTGTAAGTATAACTATAAGAACCTGATAAATTTGTTTGAGAATTATCAGAATTACTTATATTATCTATTAAAATCCAAGGTTTGAAGTATTGTTGATCTGGCGTCATCAAATGTATTGACATAACACTCAAATGTCCATTACTTAAGTTTTGTGGTTCTGCACCATTCAATAACCAATTATAATCAAAAGTTATTGTTAATTCTGTATTTGAATTAACTAATTCGGCAACAAGATTGGTTACATTTCCGCTTACAAAATTGTTATTAATGTCGTGAATAATCTCAACATCATATTCATATAAATCGTTATTAGGAAATATAAAATTGGTATTTTCAATCTGGGCTATATATTTTTTACTCATATTTTATTTTTTTAAGGACAATTAGGATATGTTAAAGTGAAAACTCCGTGACTTGTCGGGTATAAAAATCCATTTATGGTTCTACCAGTTCCAAGTGCTACAGCATTATTATTTGTTACACTTGTTCCACATCCATTGTAAGTTACATTTCTAAATATATAAAAATTATAAATTGTTGAACTTGAACCATATGCATAAATCAAACCTTGTCCAGTTGTACCTGACCAAATTGTATAATTGTTTCCATCATAAGCAGTTCCACAACTAATTGTAGTACCAGTGTTTTCAGAATAAGCAGCTACAGGATTTGTTGATCCAGTCATAATTAATTGGTATGTACCATTAAGACTTTGAAAAGGACCTACATTTGTATTTACAACAACTGATGTACAAACATTACTCCAAGGAGTTGATGATGGTGTATTTGTCGGAGTAATACTTGGTGTAATAGTATTAGTAGGTGTAATACTTGGAGTTACAGTTGAAGTATTTGTTGGTGTAATACTTGGAGTAACACTTGGTGTAATAGTATTAGTAGGAGTATTAGTTGGTGTATTTGTTGGAGTAACTGTAGGACTCACACTTATAGTAGGTGTAACGGTAGCAGTTACAGTATTAGTAGGAGTTGGAGTTGGTAAATTACATCCAGTACCTTCAATATTGAAAACAACTGTGCCGGGTCCTTCACTTATAGGAGAACCTAATTTAGCACAAAAATAAATTTTTGGTTGGGATGGAATATAATTTGGATATAAATAAGCAACATTTCCACTACAATCAATATATTTTATGGTACCAAAATTTGGACCTTGATTAATATAACTATAAGTTACACAAATTGGTGATGTATTACTTGGTGTAACAGTAGGGGTATTAGTTGGAGTAACTGTTGGAGTTACTGTATTTGTAGCAGTTATGCTTGGTGTAACTGTTGCAGTATTTGTTGGTGTAATACTTGGAGTAACCGTAGCAGTATTTGTCGGAGTAATACTTGGAGTAACTGTTGCAGTATTTGTAGGTGTAACAGTTGGAGTCAAAGTATTAGTAGGAGTAACACTCGGAGTAACCGTTGCAGTATTTGATGGAGTAACTGTTGGTGTACTTGTAACCGTATGAGTTGGAGTAACACTTGGAGTTATGGTGTTAGTTGGAGTTTGAGTTGCAGTAACACTTGGTGTAGGAGTTGGTGATGCTGGTGGACTTGGTATATGACATTGTGTTCCAAAACTTAAATACAAAACTGCTTTTACACTATCACCTTTATTAATATTAATATTATTAAACGTAAAACTTTGATTTAAAGTTAAAGCGGAAGATAAATCCATAGGTGTAGATTCAACATATTGCAAAGCAATATATTTGTTATTAACATATAAACCAGCAGCTCTACATTGTGAAACAATCACAGTTCCATTTGGACATTCACAAGTACCTTTCATTATAACTGTAACACTTGCATTTCCCCAATTTACTCCATTACAATATAAAATTTCAGTGCTTGAAACGTTTCCTGAACTACCACTATAATTTGATCCAGAAGTTGCTGTAACATTTTGGTCCCCTAAATATAAAAATCCATCTAACTCATAATTATAAGGCATCCCATCACTAACCCAATCTAATTCCACACTTAAAATTTCTCCCACAGGGGTAGGAGTTGGAGTTGGACTAGAAGTAGGCGTAACAGTTGGTGTACTCGTTTGTGTAGGAGTTACACTTGGAGTAACCGTATTAGTTGGAGTAACAGTTGGTGTACTAGTATTAGTATGGGTAGGCGTAACCGTATGAGTTGGAGTAACAGTTGGTGTACTAGTATTAGTATGAGTAGGCGTAACAGTTGGTGTAACAGTTGGCGTACTTGTATTACTATGTGTAGGCGTAACAGTTGGTGTAACAGTTGGCGTACTTGTATTACTATGTGTAGGGGTTACTGTAATCGTAGGGGTTATTGTAGGTGTATTTGAATTTGTAACACTTGGTGTAACTGTTGGAGTACTCGTAACAGTTGGAGTAACGGTAGGTGTCACAGTATTAGTTGGTGTAGGTGTAATCATCTTATAAGCATTACCATTAATATTACAATCTACTAAAGTATGAGTAGGTGTAGGAGTAGCAGTATTAGTACTTGTTAAAGTTGGTGTAACAGTACTAGTAGGTGTAACAGTTGGAGTGCTTGTATTAGTTGTTGTTATTGTAACAGTAGGTGTAACTGTAGAAGTAATAGTTGGAGTAACTGTAGGAGTTACTGTACTTGTAGGAGTTGGAGTAGGCATCATTTGTGCATTACCATTTATTCCACAATCAATTGGTGTATTAGTAGGGGTTGGTGTAATAGTAGCAGTAGGAGTAACCGTTGGTGTTAAAGTACTAGTAATTGTAACGGTTGGAGTTACTGTATTAGTTGGTGTAGTAGTTGGAGTCGGTGTAGGAATCATTACAACATTACCATTAATTCCACAATCAATTGGTGTATTAGTAGGAGTTGGAGTAATAGTAGTTGTTGGTGTAACTGTAGGAGTAACAGTAGTCGTGATAGTAACAGTTGGGGTAATAGTTGGAGTTACAGTACTTGTTGGAGTAGGAGTAACCATTTTATAAGCATTACCATTTATTCCACAATCAACAGAAGTTTTTGTTGGTGTAGGAGTAACAGTAGGTGTTTTAGTTGGAGTAGGAGTTGTTACAGTACTTGTTGGAGTAGGTGTAGGTAAATTACCATTACAAACATTCCAATAATTGTTAGCTCTATTCCATCTAAAATTATTGGTACCCCAAGTACATCCTTCAATTACTGGTGATGGAGTTTTAGTTGGGGTAGGTGTAGGAGTTGGAGTAGGATAAATCGGTGGTCCAAAATGTTGGCTATTACCTACTAAAATATTATTTTGTCCTGCAACAGTATTAAACTCATCACAACTTAAAAATAAATTTAATCCTTGTAATGTTCCATTACTATTCAACCAATAAGTTGGCATATTATTGTTATATGGTCCTTGGTCAATACTCCAAATATAATCTCTTAAAGTATCATCAGTCCAATCTAAATAACTACTAACATTATATTCTGCTTCATTAATTTCTTGAATTGTAAAACATACATAATTTACTCCATTATCAATATAAGTAAATGTTGATGTAACTGGACCTGGTGGATTACCGCCATATAAAGTAGCAGAAGAATGGTCATAAAATATTGACATACCAAAGTTGGTATCTAATATATTAGGATTTGTAAAATCTGTTTTTAATTTAAATGAATAACCAGTATTATCACAATATTGATATTTGAAATATCTTGTTGGATATGTTGAGAATGTGTTATTTACCTGACATAATTCAACGGTGGTTAATTCGGTATTACTTAAATTATAACCATCAATTTTATTCCAAATAAAATATTGGTCCTTAACTTTAATCAAATCATTTGCTTGAAGATTATAATAATCATCAGGTTTCAAATAAAATTGACCAGTAATAACTCTTGTGTTTGGTGAATATAAATTACTTATACGACCAGCATAAAATGTATTGTAAGCATCATTGTTAGTATAACAATTATATGTATCAACATCTAAATAAGTTGGTATTTGAGATTTAAATAATACACAAATACTATCGTTATTAATTTTATATTGGTCAGCCATTCCCATTGGCATTGTATGAGAAATAACTGGTAATGTTTCATAACCAGTTGAAGTTGATCCAGTATAAGGTAAACCACTTGATGTTCTAATATCAACTAAGAAAGTTTTATAAGGATTGTTAGCTGTATAAATTTGATTGACTGTATTAAGAAAAACATTTTGTGGTCCCAAGTTATACATCAACTTAGGTTTTGTTCTTGTACCTGTATATTGATATGTATTAAATGTACTTCCATCTGAACCAGTAGCAGTATCAGAATTACCTGCATAATTTATACCTAATGGTAAAACTATACCACCATTTGGAAGTTGGTCATTTGTGTCCCATTGTCTAATAATTTCAGGACTGAATATTGTTGTGGTTGAACCAGTTGTTGCTTTAAAATTCGTTGGGTTATATACATTCTTTTGACCATATAACATTAATATGTTTTGGTTTTTCCATTGAACGTTACCATAATCTCCATCATCACTATCACTAAAAATCATTACACTATCAATATAATTCCAAGTAGGTTCAATTGTAAAACCAGAATCATAAGATAATTTATCTGTCCAGTTAACTATATTACCTGTTCCCACCCAATATTGAAATGGTTCAATAATAAATTGATTTGGATTGTTTGGGTCCGTGACAATAACTAAATTAAATTTCTTAAATACTGAACTTAAAAAATCTATTTGTAATAATGTTTGGTCCAATACTAAACTAAAGTCTACAAAATCACCATCTAAAAATGGTACTGGATCATTTACAGCTACTGGATAATATTTTAATTGACTCAAAGGAGCAATATGAACATAAGGAATTGTTTGAGTAACTCCTTGATAGTGTCTGTAAATCGTATTAGATGGGTTAGATTGGTCTATATTAACTGTTGTACCCGATGAACCATTCTGAATTTTATAAGTGAAATATTGGGTCTCATAATGAACAAAACCTAAAAATCCGTGGTAAGCTCTTTCCACTTGAATTGTAACTTCAATATCTTGTGTACAAAAACAAGGGATGCCAGTTCCTAATTGACAAACAATTAAATCAACTTCTGTTTTACCTGAACTTGGAAAAGGAATAATTTCAACACCTGATGGTGGATAAGCACTTATTGTTTGTAGATTATAACCAAACTTTGTTGAAGAAGCTGAGTACATTCCATAAACATATAAACCTTTAAACCAAGGTGTGTTAAAAAAATCTGATTTAACTGAATAACCATATGTTTTAAACATCAATTGAATTAAACTCCAAACGTTTAAAGCAGGTTTCAATTGGTTATCAAACAATCCTTGACCGGGACTATTAATTCTATAAAACTTATAACCAGATGTTCCTGTATCACCAGTTATACTTTCAAATTCACTTTGGGTATAAGAACCGATTGGTGCAGTTGAAGTATATAAAGAACATTCTTCTAAAGGTGTTAAAGGGGTATATTGAGTGTTAACTAATGAACCTTGATATAGATATCCATTATGAACAACAGGATAAAAAAATGGTGGTGGATTTTCTCCATTGGTTGACCACATATTTGTTGTAAATCCTGAACCAACAATCTCGGGTCCGAAGGTATGGTTAAAACCAAATTCTATATCATTAAAGTTTAAGTTCTTTAATAAAAATGTACCCATATCAGCAAACAATTGAGCACCCATTGAATATAATGATACATCATATTCTTGTTTACCATTTTGAACTGATACTTTATTTAACTTTAAATAACCATCAAAATATTTTTGGTCATTAATTAATACTTGTGCTGGTACTTGATAATTTACATTAAATGAAAAAGATTGTGTATCAACATCAAAGAAGTTATTAAAAAATGCATTGTTTGTTTTGGAACCAGGAATTTGGAAGTTAATTGTGTAATCAGTATTTTTCTTGGTTACATCTTGTAATTCCGCATAAGATTTTTGTACCTTAATAGGTATTGCAGAATAGGTGTCAAGAACTACATAATTACTGAAACCCCCAAAATTAGTTTGGACACGTAAAATTGTCTGTTGTTGCTGACCCATATATTAAAAACCTTTATTAATAAAGAAACTGTTACCAGTTTGTAATGTAATACTATATTTATTTAACTTACTATGTTTTTTAGTTATTGTATCAACTGATGTTGAAATAACTTGAATTGGTTGTAAATCTTTATATATTTTATTTTGTCTATCAATGGGTGAAATATAATCGGAATTAATAATATAAACTTGTGGTGAATAAAATAATTGTTCCAACCATTTTCCTTGTGATAGTGTCAAATAATAACTATTCAAAACTATTTGTTGTGTAACCGTTGTATCAAAAGTTTTTAATGTTCTACCAACATTTCTATCTGGAGAAGATAAATTGGTTGCATAATATCTATTGTCATAAGTTTGTCTATCAATATTCTTTGTGTCTTGTCTATAACTTCTGAAAGTAAAATAATCATAAGTTCCTTGGTCATTTAACCAACACAATCTTGTACTCTCAGGAAGACAATTTACATATTGATAAAAATAAAATGCTTCTGATATTGGTCCCACTGGTCCAACTGTTAATCTTCTTTCATCCCAAGTAGGATAAGAATAATACAATTGAACACGATAATAAGCTGTCACATTCCAATCTACAGTTGTATATATATTGTTTATATCAACTGGTCCACAAGGCAATGAAAATATTTGAAGATTGTCTGTATAACCTGTTGGTGATTCATAAGGTGATCCAGCTTTATTTAATTCTTGATTATACGTATCAATAAGGTTTCCATCAATATCATAAAACTCAAATACCGCATAATCTGCTTCAATATATTGTCTATCTCCTGATAATCCGTTGAGATAATATAATACGTAATTTTCGCTAGATTGTATATATTGGATGCGTGGTGCTATTGTTAAAAATCTTCCTGTTTCTGATTGTTCTGGCACTGTAGGATAATCCATTAAGTATTGTCCTATTGGTGATTGTCTTGTGTATAAATCCAATGTGTTTGTAGTAAAACCAGAACCTATAATTGAACCTATTTCTTGGTCAAAGTTTGGTAAGATAAAATTGTTATCAAGTTGGAAAGCACCACCAACATAATCAAATATATTACCAGTAGAAACATAGTCAGCGGGTGTATAACCAGTCGTATTAATACTTTCTGGAATATATGTATAGTGGTTATAATCATTTGTAGGAGTTGTACTATTATTTTCATAAACATAAACATTATTCAAATAATATCTATAACAATATTTGAAATTAAATTGTATAGAATTGGGATAAGGATTATTGTAATTAATAGTTTGATTAGTACTATCCCAATCATTTAACCAATAATATTGATAATGTTCTTGTTGAAGATAATTTTGTAAATATGAATAAGGTCTTACACCAAATGTATAAGTAAAAGTTTGATTAAGATTATTAACAATTGAATAAGGTACTACGGCCATTTGACCTACTTGCTGTCCATTTGAAAATAAATTAACAACTAATTCCATTGATGGTTGGTATGTATCTCCTGTAATAACTATTTTATAGGTCCCACCACGTTGATAAACAAAATCAGCACTACGTCTAATTTGTGAATTATCATTCAACCCATTTGGATATTGTTGTATATAATTAAATGTCATTATTGTTTAAATATTTTATCTAATTGAGCATCAAGGAAGTTTTCACCATAATCTAAAATAAATTGGTCCAATTTTTTATCAGCTAATAATTGATTGATGGACATATCTATAAATCCTTTTCCTTGTTGACCATTTGGTCTTATTCCAAATTTTTTTATGTTTGTTCTAATTCCCCAAGCAAATTGTTCATTTGTTATAAATTGACCGGTCTTTTTATCACGTCCCCTTAACTTTCTTGCTTTAATCCATTGAATTAATACATTAATTGGAACCATTTTTTTACCTTTCAATCTACCCAAATCAACATATCTACCATATTCTATCATTGAAATTTCAATAACTGTTTTACCAAGTGTTGGGGTTATTTTTGTTTCAATTGAATTAAATAAATTATAAGTAGAAGTTTTATTACCAAGACCAGTATAGTCTTTAAATCCGAATCTCCAAATACTTGCTTTTAAGTTCTTTTGAATAATCGTTTTAAATAAATTGGCAGCATCTTCTAATTCTAAATCCATTATTAATCAACTATTAATACGTAACTTACAATTGTATCATTATGATATTCTTGTAGTTTTGCTAATTTATGATTTAACTGATAATCTAATGTCAACAAAACTTTTGGTTTTGAATCACTTGGGTTAGCCCAAGTTAAAGTATATTTTTTCATATTATAATAATTTTATTGTAATGTAACTTCCGTTACCACCGTTTATGTTTTGACTTGTTGTAGCAGATGTATAAGCTGAAACGTTAACATAATCACCATTTCCATTCAAATAAACAATTGTTGAAGTGAATTGTGTTTGATTATCCAAACTTGTAATTGGAGATTGTGTAATTGTTAATCCGCTATCATTCTTTCTAATTTGAACATTTTGTTGTAATGTTGTTGATGAATTTGGCGCCCAATCAACAAATGCGTTAATCTCATAATAACCTGCAACATTTGGTTCAAATTGATGTGAACCACTATTCCACCAGCTATTTGTATCAATCTCAGCTGTATATTCTACAATTGTATCAGCACCATTTGGAATTGTTTGTGATCCAGGTAATTGAGCAACAACAAAACCTTGTTGAGCAGCATTTGGAACATACCAAGTTACTGCACCATTTGTAAAGTTATCAGTTGTTTGACCAGCTAATATAGGATATACACCAGTGTTAGAATTAACCATATATAATGTTGGACCAGTAGTTGTTAAACTTTGTGAATTAGCAGCATTTGCTGTTAAACCAATACCATCATAATTTGATGTACTTGGTGAAGTATCATCTGATTCAACATAAGAACCAAAACCATCAACTGAAACAGTAGGTTGACCACCTACAGTTCCAATAGATGCACCACCACCTTCAGCATCAATCATTGAAATATTACCGTGATAAATTTGAGTTTCACCAACTTGGTCACTTATGAATAATTGTGCGCTGTGTTGACTAAGTGAAGTATTACCAGTAACAATTAATCTTGGATATACCATTGCACTAACATTATGATGTGCAAGATTACCAACAGAAGAAGTTACAGGTAATGAAGTACCTAAACTATTTGTTACATTCAAAGTACCTGCGAAAATGTTATTATCTTTCGTGAAATTAACATTAGCATTATTTTGTGGAGCATATAACAAAGTAGTTGAACCTGATACGTTATTATTACCAGCAAAAATTACATCAGCCAAATCACTTCCTTCATTATAATAATTTGTTGAAGCTACAGATATACCTAAACCATTATTTACATTTACAACATTAAATCCAGCATAAGTTCCACCTGTATAATAATTAGGATTTACATAAGCGTTGATAGTTGGATATTGTGCATAGTTTCCATTCTCATAACCAAGATTAACACCAGGTGCGTGATGAACTGTATCATCTACAGTTAAATTAAAACTACCAGAAATATCCATATACATTGGTGAACCAAGTGCTGTCAATAATGAATTTTCCCAAACGAATTGAGTTTGTGGATTTTCCGGATTATTACCATATGTTTCATAATAAACTTGTGGACTACCATTATAATTTGGATTTGTATTATCTACCAATCTGAAAGTTCCTGCTTTGTATAAATTATAAGAAATATCAAATCCACCATTATCATAACTTCCACTTGGATGAGTACCAGGATTTAATACGTTACTGTAACTTAATTGTCCATTGGTATTGAAGAAGTGATATTGACCATCATAAACGTGATTGGTTGAACCACTAACACCATTACCCATATAAGTTAACTGAGCTCCACCATACATTGAACCGGTGTTAGCTGCAGCAAATACCATATTATTATTTAAAACAATTTGTTGTTCATTGTTTGGAGCAATTAATTGTAAGTTGTTTGAATCACTCAAACCCATTACACGGTTACCATTCAAATAATATGAACCAGAACCAGCATAAACGTGTCTAAATGGTTTTGCTGATGAACCCAAGTCATATGAACCTGATTGATCTGGAAGTATTGAACCAGATATTGTTAATGTTCCAGCAATTGCTGCTTGTGTCGTTGATAGACTTAATGCACTTGATACACCATTACCATCTGTTATTTTTTGAAGGTCTGTGGTCAAAGATGCACCATTAGTTGTTCCAACATTCATAACTGATTGGAATGAAGAACTAATGTATTGATTACTTAAATTACTCATAAATTATTTTTATATATTGTTATATGTTTTATTTGTTTCTTTCCATAATGATGATAAACTTCCCCAATTTGTTCCTTCTTCAACATTAAAAGGTAATTCAGGTAATACACATCTATCATAATCGTGCAATTGAACTATGTTAATTATCATCGTCCAACCAGCTACGATTGTTTCAAATCTTTCTAAAAAGGGAGTTATTTGTGTTCCGAATTGTGGTTCATAGTCTATTGAAAATCCACCAAAAGATGATGTGTAGGATTGCCAAAGTATGGTGAAGATATCTTCTAATATTAATAAAGTATCAGACATTACTTCAGATTGATTGGAATAATCTTGATTGATTTTATCCATTACTGTAATTGATAATGAATAGATTAAACCATTTTTATCAAATGTGACAGGTTGTGGTGTCACATACATACGACTATATTTTGGTTCTTGTTGTGATTCAACATCCATTGTTATTTGTGTCAAATCTCCAAATCCGAATGAAGATATTTGTGGGTGATTATATGCTATCCCCGATAAGTCTTCAATGATTTGTTTTAAGTTTACCATACTATTAAATATTTGGGTTTTAGTTATCTATTTTGATTTTGTGCTTTTTTCTGCAATCTTGCTTGTTCTTTATCATATTCTATTAAATATGACAATTGATTTAATACTTCCATTATACCTTTTTGATAGATGTGGTCGTGTTTTGTAAAATCATTTCCAGATACTCTGTTGACGACAACGAACCATCCAAAGACTTTTTGAAAATTACCTTCCATAGATAACGCCTTAGTTTCCACAGAATCTTTATCTTCTGCTTCATCCCAATCTTCGGTATCAAAGACGATTGGGTATAAAGAGAATATTTCCTTGCGTACTTGATAAAAAAAAACTGAGCACCAAGTACAATATTTATATTCATTTTGTTTTTGAACAATTCTGATCTGGGTCCAATTGTTTTCACATCATATTTCTCAATATCAAAATCGTGTTCAGTTCTTTCATTAGTAATTGGTCGGTACATTACAGCCATTAAAATATGTAACATATTTAATATCTCTTCATTACTTTTTGTGCTGATGGTGTCCATATCCACAAATTCAGCAAAGGTTAGGTCCTGCCACTTTGGAAAAAAACCATACTTTACACCATCAATTTCAAATCTATCTACAAATGGAGCTTCTTTATCCTTAGGAATAGCGTTCAATATGTTCATAGCAAGATAATTTACTTCCTGATAATTGTATTGAAGTATTTCATCCATTGGTGCTTTTGAAACAATTGATACCAATTTTGCTGCAAAATAATTATCGGTCATCACATCTTTCATCTTGAATATCTTGACATAACTATCAATATTCATATAATCTGGAATCTCATATTCCTTTTCTCCTAATAAAAATATAATCATATTTAAGCAAAAGCAATTGCATAACGCCCTGTGCTTTTCAGGTTTTGAACTTCCAACAAACATCTCATCATCATACAATCCGATAAGTCATTGGACCTACCCAGTATCTTTTTCATCTCGTCTTTGGAATTAACACTTATTTTATTATCCTTATCTTGGTCTTTTAATTTAACACTTAAAAGTTCTTGAGTCAAGTCATCAGTAATACTTGGGTCCATAATATTAATAGATATTTTACCTTCTTTGAATAAATCAGATAATTTAACATAACATTGAGATTTTAGATTGCTGAAGTTTTGTTGATGTAATGCTTTGGAATTATTAACAAAGTTTTTTCCACGTATCATATCTGCAACTCCACCACCTACTCCATCAGAATCTATAATCATATTCATTGGATGGATGCCGTGAACTGAAGCTAACATTTTAATTTCTTCAGCTAGTTGTGTTGTAGGTATTTTTCTGAACACACTACACTCAATCAAACATAAACCTACCCAAATCATAACCACACTTCTATCATCCCCAAATCTTGCACAGTCTATGGACATTATCTTCTTTTGATTTGGATCTGGTTGGAATTTAAATATACTTTCTGAAATTAAATCAAAATCAAATAAACTATCTGATGCTGTATCAAAATTCCAATCACCCAAATACAATCTTCTCATTTGTCTTTCGGGTAATGTTTTCAATATTTGTAGGTAAGATTCTGGCAAAAATTTGTTATCACTCGGTAATGCTTGTATAAAAACTTTATGATTTTCTAAGGTCCCATTAATATGTGGTAAATAAAATTCTTGTTTTAACCAGTTTTGAGATGGGTTACAACTCATAAATAGTTTTGGTGTAAGATTATATTCATTTATTTTATATCTGAGTAATGAACGAACAACATCATAAGCCATCCTTGGGACTTGTGCAACTTCATCAATAAACGCAATTGTTACTTCCAATCCACCCAAATTATCATAGTTAGGTTCTCCAGGATTATACTGTAAATCTCTAAACACTATCTCTGAGCCATTCCAGAACTTAATTTCATTACTTTGTAAGTTATAGGTATAATGTGTCGGTCCGATTCCACAGTCCTTAAAAAGGTCTAATAATGTCTTTATCGTCGTTACTCTTAACTGTGTAAGAACTGTTCTACCAATGAGTGCCCTAATACCAGGATAAGTAACACACATATATAAAACCCAAACAGAACCAAGATAGGATTTTCCAGATCCTTTCGCACCCCCATAAAGAATTTCTGTATGTGTTTCATCTAATAAAATTTTAAAAGTTTCAGATTGTTTTTTGGTCAAATTTAGGTCTATCATAGTCAAAAACGAAATTTTTTGGACGTAAAAGGGAAAAAAATTATTCCATTTTAATATTTATAGATATAGGTTGACCACCTGAAGTTATATCAATTTTATTTTTTTCAATTCCATAAATCTTAGCAATATCTGCTAACACTTGTCTTTCTACCAATTTATTACCTTCTTGTTTGCATCTTTCTAATAAATGATACAATTGGGTTAAATGGTTTTCCAATATTTCTCCCTGACTATTTGTATATCTTTGTTTCATCCTTTGACGAGCTTCTTGCCACAAATTTTCAGCTTGTCGTGTTGTAATTCCAAATTCCTTTGCTGCTTTGCTTGCAAATTCATCGTGGCCCAAATGTTCGTATAACATCAAATGGAATATTCTTTCCATTCTTTCTTCAAACTCTACTTCGTTTGTTTTTCTTCCTGTTGATTTACCCATTGTGTTGCTTGGTTTATATATTCTTGAACTTGTTCTTCAGTTGGTATTGGTAAATTGGGTCCGTATTTCTTTTCCAATTTCTTCATCAAATGAAGTTGTTTTCTTTTTATTTGTCTTTCGGTCATATATTGACCTTGGTTTTTATTTGGAATAAAACTCATATAATTTTCTTTTCAATACAATAATTATAAAACTTTCTTGCTTGTGTGCTCATACAACTTGAACAAGTAAATTCAAAATTCTCTTTAAATAAAGAATGATATACCTTATTGATAAATGGTTTGGCTTTCTCATCTATTCCTTTTAAATTGATAATTTCCAAATATGCCATTCTTATATCTGATATTGTTGGTATATATTCATCAAATATTGGTTCAGGTAATACTATTTCTGTTATTTGCTCTTTTTTCTTTTTACAAGACTTACACCCGCCTTTTACTTTTTTGGGTGGATTTGCTATAGCTTGACCTTTAAGCTCCTTTAATCTTTCTAATTCATTCATAACTATTTGTTGAATCTGAGTTTATATCTATATGTATTTGTGGTAAATCATCCATTTCTGATGGTTCCCCAATAAATTGGTCTTTAACTTCTTCCGGTATTGGTGGTGGTGTTGGATCCGGTTTCTTTTTACAATTGCACATTTTTAACCGATTTTAATTTGTTTATTATTGGTCTGAACTTCATTTTATTCAGATGAATTTGTTCATTCTTTGATAGATAACTTTTTTCATTATAAGTTTCTATAACTTGATACAATGATTCTAATAGATTATATATTTCCATATTGGTTAATTCTACGTTATATACTTTTGTTTGATGTTTTAATAATTCTTCTATCATTTATTTAATTTGTTTAATGTATTAGTTTTTAATTTCTTCTTTGTTTCATTAACATTATTCCATACCCCTGATCTGGATAGATTGGTAACTTCTGATGTTTCTTGTAAAGTTCCCAATACCAAATAGTTCTGAAATATAATCTTATTATACCAATCCAAATCCCCATATTCTTGCTCCAAGATATCCAATAATAAATCTTGTTCAATATTATATTTGTCATCAATAATATCCAAACATTCCTTAATATCAATTACTTGCATTGAGAATAACTTGTTTTTTTTATAAAATGGAGATGTAGGTTGACACCAATTAACCGTTAACGCCCTTATAATATAATATTTTATTTCTTCATTTTCAAGTGGAATATTTATATCATCCTTGTCCAATAATTGAAATAATACTTCGTGGAGTAATTCTTGTGCCCAATCTTTATTCTTTGTGAATTTTTTTGCTATTTTTAAAAGCTGATAATAATTGTTAATGATATAACATTCTAATTCATTCTTCATTTAATCGTTTCTTTAAATCTGCTATCACTTGACATAGTTCATAACTTTCTTTCTTTTCATAATAATCTAAAACTCTATCCAATGAGAAATTTAAATAATCTATCCTGTTAACTTCTGGTTTCAATAATAATTCCTTATCAATTAATTCAATTGACAAATCAATCATCTTATCTAAAATTAAATTCTTTTCTTCTTCTTTAAATTGGGTATAATCTTCTGGTATTTCTAAAAAACCTAATTTAAGATTATTGCTGGAGTTTTTTTTCATCACTAATCCATTTTTGAACTGTTGATTCCTTAATATCAAATTTATCTGCAATTCTGGATAAAGTCCATCCTTGCTTCCTTAATACCAACATTTTATTTATAACTTGCTGGTTCTTTTGAACCTTTTGTTTTATTGGCTTATCTTCTAATAAATACTTTGATTCAGGTAAATAAAAATTTCCATCACTATCTCTTAAAGGTAATTTCCACCATATGTTATTCAAATGATTATATTTCCATCCTATTGAAGTTAATATATCATATACTTCTTTTTGATAGTTATCCCAACCATAAGAATTTTTATCGTGCTTAAGAAATAGTTCAAATGGGTCTGGTTGCAATTCTGGTGGCTCTGGTTGAACTATCTTTTTGTTTTTGATGGATTGCTTGTATTTCTTTTGTTGCTCGCTAAAACAGTTCCTACACACTTTTCTGATTCTATAACTTTGTTGAGTACTATGCCAATAAGTGTAGTACTGGTCAAGTGGTTGGTCTATATTACATTTTGAACAAACTGCCATAAAATAATGAACCCGGTCCGAATAAATAAAAATGATTGTACAAGAATTTATAAGGGTGGACCGGGTTAATTTGGTGTTTAACCAAATCTAAAATAAATATATAAACTAATTTGAATTTTTTAAAGCTTTTAATCTTAATTTTCTATATTCTTGAGACTGGTGATATAACTTTTGATAATTCAATAATTCTGCAAATGGTACATTGATTCCAATCCCTATGTAGTTTTTAATGTTATTATTCCTAGATTCATTGATATTCAATTCTTTTCTTTTATTGACTAACCATTTCAAATAATCAGTTTTAAATTCTAGAACTATCTCAAATATACTAATGCGGTAAATTTCTGATTGAGTTGTAGATAATCCACTAGGTTTTATTACACCATTTATTTCTATTTCATATTCCAACCAGATATAATTTTTAGATTTATTTTGAGATTTTAATTCTACTTTAGATGAAAGCAGGAAATTTAAATTATCAAAACTAGATTTTTCTTTAATATCAAATAGATTGCTATCATCAATTCTGGTATTTAATTTTGATAAATCTACATCAAATTTTTCATCATTATTGGTATCAATAACATTTGGAAATAAATTCATCAACATATACTGGTGTAATAATTCATCTATCATAATTCTAAAAATTTATTTGCTTGTTTTTCTTTCGCTCGCATTGTTAATAAAATTGCTTTGTCATTTGAACCTAAGTGATCCAGTGTTTGAAGAAATTTAACGTGAGCTTCCTTCTCTTCTTTTTTTAATTTTTCAAACTCAGCATATTTTATTTCTCCTTCTCTCCAGTACCACTGGCCACATTTATGTATTTTATTCATATTGATTATGCTTTCTTTTTTCCTATAAATCTATTTTTTCTGTAATTTTTACTGGTTATTTTTTGATTAACTACAGCTCCTTGAGCGTAACCAATTGGTAAATAAGTTATTGTATGAACTACTGGTTTTTCTTTAACAGTATATTTTTTTATTATTTTATCCAGTGTTTCATTTTGTTTTTCAGTCCAGATATTTGGAGTATTATATAAACTGGATATAAATTTCTTTTCCCAATAATTCAATTTCTTCTTTGTTTCAATATCAAAGTAAGATTTAATTTTTTTCTTTTGTTCAAACATTTCTAGTTAATTTTTGTAAAATTAAACATTTTTCTTGATTACTGGATATAATTCTGGTATATAAAGTAATTCCCAAATAATAAAATAAGGTACTGTCCTAATGTTTAATCTAACATACCATCAAATTTAATGGCCAAAAAACTCCTACACACTCAAGACCAATTACCAGCTGCTTCGTCTGGCGCTTGGGTTAGAATTACTATTTCTAACTAGGACCCATTAGGTGGATTTTGTAGTGATATACCGCACTACGAGATATTCGGTTTATCAATAAATAATGAAAAATTCTCCAAAAAAGAAATAGTTAAGAATAAATATGATGAACGGTTATTATCAAGGATAAGTGGTAATTACTATTATTTACCGTTTATCCTTATATTTTACCGTTCATCACTAATCAATAATTTTTAATTAGTAATTCAATTTTTTTGTTTTGTTTGATTCCTGCTTGTGCACCAGCATTAACAGAAAACTCCTTTTCATTCCAATTATAAACATCTCGTGGATATAAATCATCTAATCCTTCAAAATAGTAATAAGATAGTCCAAATTTCCCTTTTATTTGATGCAGTGACCTTGAGAGTCTAATATGGTCTGATAGTCCAAAATCGTGGTTAGAATAGTAATTTTCAGTTTTATAATAGGGTGGGTCAACATAAAAATAAGTTGTGGGTGAATCATACTTTAAAATAACATCCTGAAAATCTAAATTCTCAACATTAGTTATATTTTTAAAATGATTCCTATAATTTTCATTCTTTAACTTATCCATAAAGATATTAAATTTACATTTGTATTTTCCCTTCAAATCCATAAATTTACTTTCCAATGGTTTGGAACCAGAAAATATTTGCGTAAGAACATAAAGATATTTACAACATCTTTCCAGATCATTCTCAATTGTATTTTCTTTTAATTGTTTCTGATACAAATCAAATAGTTCTTTTGATTGAACCGGATATTCTTTAAGTTGTTCATAAAGATAATCTGGATCTTTTAAATGATTAAACAAATTACTATTCAATGGATTAAAATCATTGTAAACAATCTTATCCAAATGAAAATGTTCCAAGTCCATATTATAATAGACCCAGAACATTCCACCAAAAACTTCAACATAAGTTTTTATATCTTTAGGTATCTGCGGAACAATCCACTTACCAATTTTACTTTTTCCACCGACATAACTAATCATTGGAAAAATATAGCGAAATTAAATTTTTTATAAAGATTTAAAATCTTCCCAACTTATAAAAGGACCGTGATGAGTAACACCACCAAATTATTTTATAATTTTTTTTTTCAAAATATTTATGTATATTTATTAATATGAAAAGTAAATTATGTTATCAATGTAGAAAAACAAAAACACTGGATCAGTTTTATAATTCGTGTTTAAACAAAGATGGTTTACAGAATATGTGTAAAGAATGTTCTTTGGATAATAATAGAAAATATAGAAAAAAACATCCTGATTATTATTGGGGAAATGAAAACTCATATTTTAGAAGAAAATATCAGGAAAAGGTTGTTGATTACCAAAATGAACGTTCCAAGGCAACAGATAATTGTAGCATTATCAAAGTAGAAACAGAAGATGGAATTTGGTTAGCTGCAACAAGAAGAAGACCTAGTTTGTTTATTAATAGTAAAAAACAGGAATGGAATATTAATCAAAGACATACTGATAAATTTAAATCCAATTTTCAAAGATATTTGTGTAGTAAAGAAAAGAAAATTGCTTTCAAAATCCTTGATAATTACCAAGTTATAAAACAATTTAAAGGTACAATGAAAGATGCTTATGCTCAAAGAATTTTAATACAAAATGAATTAAAATCTAAAGGAGTAAAAGTTTTTTAAAAAAAATTTGGTTGTTTAAAAAATAGTTCCTATATTTGATTATTATTAACAATTAAAAGGAAAAAAAATGGGACAAAATTATCAAGACCACCAATTAGGATTTGATAGAACACAATTGTACAAAGAACACATTCAACCACAAATCACTCGTAGTTCTGCATTGAGAGCTGTAATTGATTTTTGTTTGTTAAATCAAATCAAAATTACTAATAAAGAATTAGTTAGAATGACAGAAAGGTATATTGAATTTATTGAAACTGGTAACAAATCTTGGATTGATTCTATGGACAAGTATATCAGTCATAATAAACTTAAAGAACCTGAAACTGTTTCCTATTAGTTGTTATATATATAAAAAAAAATAATTAACGTGGTGTGCTAATTATTTTAAACCCCGATAAATTATCGGGGTTTTTTTGTCTTAGTAATAAATCAAAATCCAATCAAGTTCAGGAAAGCCTGCCCTTATCACTAATTCTACCCAAATTTTGATTAAATCTGGTTTCTTGAGTGGAAATATAGCTTTCATAAAATCACAGTCAAAATCGTCTTCTAAATAAGTTTTAAGCCATTCTATTTGTTGAATGATCCGGGACTTATTATCTCTTTGGAGTTTGTAGGTTTTTAACTTTATCATTGTTTTTTGTTAAAAAGTTATTTAAATGTTGTTCAACTAAATTTTTAAATTTTTGTTTTTCCTGTTCTGTAATTTTAATTTCCGAAATTCTTTTCTTCATTGAGCATAAGATTTAATTTGTTAATCATTTTACGACAGTTCTCTTTACTAAAATTGATTATAATAGATGGTTTACCATCGGAATCGGGTAAGATACCAATTATAAAAAATTTGTTGTCATCAATGGTTGGATGTACTTTACAATCCGAAGGGGTCAATTCTTGGGGCATTATGCGGGTTGGTTTAAATTATTAATTTACAATTTCTTTTGTGTTAATTCTAATAACATATTTTTTTATTTTAGACACCAAAGATAACACACAAATCAACACCCAACAAAAAAAAGTTATCCACAATTTTATGAAAATAAAAAACCCATTGAAAATCAATGGGTTATAACGAAAAGGATAATATATTTATTTTTTGTCTTTCTTTTTCCATTGAGAATAACACACCGCAACTCCTTGAGCTGGTGTTTTATATTCAGAACCAATAGCTTTCATACAACGACTAATATAATCTTTTTCTTGTTCATTCTTTTTTGGAGAAGGAATTACAAATTCTTCAGACGTTTCAGAAACTTTTGGGTCCATTTGTTTATCGCGTGTAGATACACCAGTGCTATGATAATCTTCCAGATCTTTAGCAACTGTACTATTGTGAAATTCTTGTTTAATTTTTATAATTTGAGCTAATTGATGATATTTCATATTATTTAGTTTGTTTAATTCTTTTATCTACCCACCACACACAAGCGTACTGGTTAGGATTATTATCGGGTATTTTACCATCCCCTTTCCATTTGATATAATATTGTCCTTCACATAATTTGGTGTCTGCGTTCCATTTAGAACAGGTTGCACACATAATTCCTGCATCTCCTTCGGGTACAGATTTAGCAGGTTCAAAACCAGCAGGAAAATTAAAACTAACTTCTTCTGGTTTAAAAAACAATTTTCTAATATCTTCAACTTTCATTATTTTTTATTAAATTTTTGTATTGCTAATTGAACTTGATTCGGATTTATAATTTTTGTAGAAAGTAATCTCTGAATATAATCAGATAAACTTTCTTTTGGACCCGGATCTGGTAACACTATATTACTCATAACTATTTTTTTGTTTTAATTGTTTATTTTCTTTTATTAAATCTTGGATTTTTAATTCCAATTTATTAATTTCTTTTGATAGACTTTCAATCTTTTTTCCCATATCATTAACAATAGTTTGATAAATTTCAATGGATTTTTCTAGATTACTTAATCTGTCGTGTTCAAGTTTAACTTTATTTCTTTTATATCCATAAAGATAAGCAAGTGTTGATGGTATTACCATTAATAATATTTCTTTCATATTAAAAACAATCTGGGCAATTATACCAAGCATTTGCTTGTTCAGAATATACTGGCATATGATTTGAAATATGTTGTAAATCCCAACCTTTTCTTGTCACGTGTCTTAAAAATATTCCGTTATTATATTTCTGATTCCTATCAGGTATTAATCCGTCAAGTGTACTGGTGTTCAAATAATCAGGGAATTGATTTTGTCCACGACCCAATAATAAGTAATCAATAAGTCTTTGACTATAAAAGTCTGCACGTTGTTTTTGAATTGAACGTAAGTACTTAAATGTTTCACTATCTACTGGTGATGCTGACTCACTTGTTCCTTGCTGGATACCACGGTTAACCGTTCTATACATAATTTGTGGCATAGCATTGAAATATGCTGTCTGCACCAAATAAGGTTGTATATATTCATTAACCAAAATTAATTCTTGGTCATTGAAAGTATTTGTTCCATTAGATTGTACTTGATCCAGTAAATGTTTATAAAACTTTGTTCCCAAAATTGTTTGTAAGTCAATATCTTGAGCAATTTGAATTTCCGCTTTTAACACATCCATATCAATATTTTTATTTAAATTTGTATATGTTTTAAGCTTAACTTCTGATATTAATAAAACTCCCATTTATATTTTGTTTAATTTTTTTTATTCGTTTTCATCACCCAACCATATACCAATTTGTTCATCATCAAAACCATAACCACTTTGTAACATATGTGCTGCTTGCAATCTTGATAATTTTCCTTTATTATATTCTCTTACAATTCTTAATAAAGCTTGATATTCACGTCCTTTAAGACCTTTTATATTTTGATTTATTGGTAATTCTTCCGATGCTTCAACTGACGTACTTGGACTATCAACTACGGAAGCTGGTTGATTAACATCACCAGTAATAAATATAGACAAAGGTTTAATTTCTAAAGTTGTTGGTCTATCAAATTTCAATGTTAACATTTTATTGAATATTGGTAGGATTTGATTCATATAAGGTTGAACCACAGTTTTTCTAAAAAATTCGGTATGTTCTGTAATTTCATTTGCACTACCTAATTTACCAGGTGTTGCAATACCAAATAATTCTGCAGAACTAACTCTATGAGCACTCAATATATTTCTTGTAATATCATCGTTAAGAACTTGATAATAATTGTCATTATCATTTCTTGGAATTTGTACAATTTCTGGTGATTGTTCTTTTGATTCATTAAATGAAACAATTGCTTGACCAGCATTGTCGGTACCACCATATTGTTCTTCAAGTGCACGAACCAATATTCTTTGTTCTTCTTCACCTGGGATACCGTTATTATAGTTAATCCATAATGATGGAACCATTCCTTTACGAAGGTTATTCATATGGAAATTCTTTGATTCAATATCAATTTCTATTGCCCTTTGTCCGGCCGACCAATCCGGAACAGGGTAATAGGTCATAGATGGAACATAAGTTTTAAAATAATAAATCTGTGCTTCATCTTTGTTATCTTGATTGAAAGCTGGATATTCTGCTGGTGGATTTTTCTTCCAATTAGCCCAATCAGAACAATACCAATAACTTTCTACTCTATCTTCACCAATAGGTAATTTTGAACTTCTTATTCTACTAAAATCTAAATGATATAATTCAGCAATTGATTTGTGGTCTTTTGTCCAAATTACTTGTAAAGCAAAACCACCGAACATCATATAATCTAAAACACATTTTCTCATTACTTGGTCAATGGTTTCATAATCATTAACCAAATTAATAACAGCCATCGGATTATTTAATGCTACCAATCCATCACCCATAATTTGGTTTACTTTTGAATTGATTACTGCTTTATGTATTGCACAGTTATCATACAATCCAATGAAGTATTGTGGTAATAAATTATCTACACCATAATACACCCAAGGTGTTCTTTGCATAATTTCAGCAAAAATAGGAAGGGTTGCTCTATGGAATTGTATTTTTTGTAATTCAAATTTTTTTAATTCACTCATAACTAATCTTGTATATAGATGTAATTTTCATTGGTTTCATTTGGACTCAAATATTCTGTAAATGGATTAGTTTCAACTGAACCATCAACCATACAAAATCCATTATATAATGAAACCGAATTAGGTTCACCAATTATTTGTAGTGTATATTGTCCTTCATAAGGTAAATTATTATCACCGGTCAAATCCAATTGTATTGTGCAATATCTTACATTAAAGAAATAAACATTTGGATTAAATAAATCAATAACATATTCTTTAACTTCACTTGACATAACGTGTGTGAATATTAAAGTATAAGTTGTGAAAAAATTTCTTGAATTTTGATTAATGCTTAAAGTAAGAGTATTAACTTGGTTTTGATTTATGTACAACATAACTTTTATAAATATATCTTTTTTTTGTAACAATTGGTATCATAAGAAAAAAAGGGGTCCAAAAGACCCCTTAATTTTGGAATATAATAAATCACCGATAAGGTTACTTAATTTATCCTACAAATGAAGCTCCAGAAAATACTGAAGACAAATCACCTGAAATTACATTAGCTGGTTCGTGTTCTTGACCAGTAAAGATAAATTCAAAACCGTTTCTGTCACCATAAGCGGTACCAGTTCCAGCAGAACCACCTGACAAATACATACCATTAGTTTGACCTAACAAGTATTGTGTACCGATCTGGTCAACTGCGATAATTTGTATTTTATCATTTTGTGATAATTCTTGAAGAATATTTCTTTTTGATTGGTCGTATTTGAATAAGATGGCGTGTAATTCTTGTGTGAAGAAAATTGTACCATTTTCAAATGACTTAGTAACATTTTGAACTAAGCTTGAAGTATTTCTTTTTAATTCAAAACCGTAGATAGTAGTTCCTACTGTAGAAGTAGCTCCAGTAATTTGACCATCAGCGTCATACGTGTAACCAGTTACGGCTCCAGTAGCTCCACCAACAACCCAAATTTTCTTGACACCACCAATACCGTCTGAACATCCTAAAGAAACGGCCTGTGAAATATAACAACTCATAATTTTATAATTTTTATTTTTTAAATTTATTAAGGGGCATTGCACCCCTTAAGTTTTTTTAGATTGCTCCTAAGTTATTTGTTGCAAAGTATTTTGTTGAACCGAATGTTGCAATTGTTGCACCATAGTTATAGTTTGCACGCATTCTAATTTCATCAAAATCACGTGAGTACCATAAGTTCATAGTTTCGTGGTCAGACAATAAGTCAAAACCTACAACCATATATTCACGAGGACCTACTACTACTTGATTAGAACCATTCAAACCAATTGTTGGAACTACTTTAACATTTGTATTTGCGTGTGTCGCTTCCATATTAGAAGTTAAATCAGAACTACCGATGTAGTTTTGGAAGTAGTTAGCTGCAGTAAGAGCTTGTAAATACAATCTCCAGTTTGAGTAACTCATAAACACAATTAAATCTTCACGAGATAATGCGTTGTCATCCAATGAATTTAACAAGTTGTTTACTTCATAGATTGGGTTACCTGGATCAGTTGTTTTTCCAGTGATTACAAAAGGTGAACCGTTTGCGTTTGCAATAGCACCTGAGTAAGTAGAACCAGTTGAAATTAATTTAGAGAAACCATCAAAACAATCACCGGATCCAGTTGTAGCTTGCCACAATTTTTGCTCAATTCTTTGTTGGATTTGTTTAACTTTCAAATCTGCAATCATTTGTTCAAATGGAACAGTTTCAGAAGTTTGACCTGCGTTCATTAACATTGATTGGTAAGTTGGATATAATTGTTTATAACACAATGCTTCAAATAATGTTTCAGGACAAGTTGTAATATAATGTTGAGTGAATGTTGTTGTACCACTTGGAGTTAACGAACATTGACCCGCTTGGAACGTAGGATTACTATCTAATAGATTTAAAGCCTGGGTTCCTTTTACACCCAATCTTACATTTGCGTATTTTGGGGTTGTAGCTCCGATTAATGCTTTTGCTAATAGTTCACCACCTACTTGGTCTGTGTAACCCGTAATGGTTGATACTGAGTAAGCAAATTCTTGCGGAGAATAAATTTTCATTGCCATTTTTAATAATTTTATTTTAGTTATTTATTTTGTTTTTAAGAGCTAAGATTGCATTTAGACGGCTATCTGTTTCACTTTCTGTTGCTCTATTAAAGTCTGTTTTACCATCAACTATTTTCTTTGTAGCTGGTAATTTGCTGAAAGTTTTAAATTGGTTTTGTAACTCAGCATAATTACTTTCCATTTCGTTGATTTTTTTAGACATATTGGTAATAAATTCTTTTAACATTTTTACCATTTCATCTTGTCCACCGCTGTTAGCAGTATCTTTATCCGTATCAACATCCGGAGCTTCAGGAGTTTCACCTTCTTCTTGGTCACCTTTATCGTCAAAAGCTGTAATCACACCATCTTTAGTAGTAATTACATCACCATCTTCCAATGTATGTGAACCGTCTGGAGCCGGAACTTCAGCATCACCTTGTAATACTGTAACCTTAGCACCCAAATCAATTACATCACCTTCAATACGAATTTCAGTTCCATCTTCTAATTTAGCATCCACAAAAATTTGTTTAACATTTGAGATTTTACCATCCTTTACTGTAATTTCAAAATGGTCTTTCAAACGATAGGTTCCGTTTTCTACATTTGAAGCTTCAAAATTTTCGTTGATTTTCTTAATAGATTTACCAACTTCTAATTTTTCTACTTGAAATATAACTTCGTCTACTGTTTTGAAAGATTGTAATTCATTACTATCAGACATAAAACCAAATTTTACCATTAAACTTTTAATTTCTTGGATAGCTTTGTTTTGATTTGACATAGTTTTCTTTTATTTTATTTTTATTCCTATATAATTAAATATAGATTTATTGTGAATTTCCAGTTTTATTTAGTATTTCTACTACTTTATACAGAAACATTTCTTCTTTTGTGAAAGCTTGTACTTCTTCAAAATAACCTGACACGCTGAAACCATTCAATTGATGGTCCTTAATCTTTGCCCAAACATCAGGATTATTAATTTTTATTGATACAAACCAGGTTCCAATAGGTAAATCACTAAATCCATAAGCATTTCCCTTATCAAATTCCATATTTTCCTTAATCCAACTTTCAACAACAAACACATCAGGTAAGGGTTTACCATCGTGATTCTCATCATTGTTATCAGTATATTTGTTTTTCATATACTTTAATGCAATTTGAGCAATAGTTTCAGCACTAAAGAAAACATAGTAAGGTTGTCCGTTATTATCCTTTCTGAATATCTTCATATTTGGAATCATTGCAGGTCCTAAAACCATTTGTTTTTCATCATCGGTTTGAAAGTATTGTTTGGTAAAGTCAGCTGGTGGACCAGAAATTTCTGCAGGACTTACTATCTTACCTTTTTTCTTCTTTTTTCTTGTGATACCTGGATCAACGTACCCACCAATAGTTCCTACATTATAATCAAAATCTACACCATCTACTGTAGGAGCATTTTTCTTAATTTCAGACAAAACTTCTGGATTATTATCATAATGTTTAACGATACCCAAATCATTTAAGAATTTAGATTTAGGTTCACCATCTGTAAAAATTACTTTTTGTTTTGGAATATCAACTGATTGAGCTGCTTCTAAAACTGGTTCACCTTCTTCAGGACTTAATTGAGTAACCACATAAACATCATCACCATCTGCTAGTAAGGTTTTAATTAATTGTTTTCCTTCATCAGTTGCTAACACTCCATCATAATCCACACTAACTTTTGGTTTTGCTGGTGGAACTGGTGATGAAGTTGCAGGTTTGGTTGATCCAGTAGTTGGTTCTGCCATATCATCTGGTATTGGAATGGATTTTCTATATTTCAAATATTTGTCAGATGTTTCATCATTCCATTTTCCACCTGTTTCGTGAAGAGCTTTAACAGCTCTAATAACTTTGGAATGACTTATCATTTGATGAGATTCAGGAGATTCTTCAATAAACTTATAACATTTTTCCATTCTATCCATAAAGTCACGCATTGATTCTCCATTAGGAATTTTACTATCCTTATGTCTTAACCAATATTCTTCATCAAATGAACCACGTTTTCTTCCATCATACTTTCCAATATTAAGGGTATTTAACAAAGGACTTGTCTCGTGTTTTACAAATTTCTTATCGTGTAATTCATTTGCTTTATCCGTCATAATTTTAGCAGTGGTATGTGCTCTTTGAATTTCTGAACTTATAACGTGAGTTTTGTTATGTTCGTGAACATACTTACCAGCATTTTCTGCGTACTTAATTCCTTGTTTAGTAAGATAAGTTGGTTGAACACCATTTTCTAAATCAGAATAGTTATTACTATCTTCTCCGTGTTCAAACATATCTGTACCATTAATTTGAATAGGTTCTGCTTTACCAAATTCTACCCAAAAACCATCAGGAGTTTCAATAGTTTGTTTATTAAAACTCACCCAATTAACTTCAATTGCTGGCTCGTCTACCAATGAAATACTGTCTATTCCAGATACTTCATCATCGTCTTCTATCTTAAGTTCAAAAACTTTATCTTTTTTTATCATAATATTAAATAGTTGAAAGAGATTTTAATCTTGCGTTTCTTTGTTGAATTGATGTTAAATCACTTTCAACAACGTAAGTTTTAGTTATAGTTGTATTATTTACATCCTGTGTTTTTGGGTTATCATAATTAGCTTGGCCAGCAATACCTTTTGTAAAAGAAGTACCACCACCCATTTGATTCATTACAGATAACATTGGTCTAAACATTGTTACAGCATTTTGGGTCATTACAGCTTCACCACCTTGAGCATTAATGTTTACTCCACCTTGTGCGTGATTAGGTCCTTGAATCAAACCACCTTCAGCATAGTTCTTACCAGGTGAATTGGAAGCTGATGTTAATGAACTTTCATATTGAGTATTTCTAATTGCATTAACTTTATCATAACCAAATACTAAAGCTACAGCTGCAGCAGCGGTACCTAAAGCGGGTCCAACTACAGGAATTTCAGCAAGTGATTCATAAGCATTTACTGCTGATTGTAAAGTTGATATAATAGTCTCAGCAATCTGACCTTGTTTATTTTTCTCAAAATATTTTCTTTTAATTTGGTCTTGTTGAACAGCATTGTATTGAGCACGTGATAATTCTGATTGTTCTTGTAATTGGTTTAATTGAGACATTTGTCCTAAAACATCACCAGCAGCTCCAAGAATTTGCATCCCATAACCAACAAATTGTTTTACTTCTTCATTTAATAATTTCTTTCTTTCGTCAGCAAATTGTTTTTGGATTTGAGTTTTTGCTTCTTCGGTTCCATCACTATTATCTATTTCTTCTTGTTCTTGTTCTGTTATAAGTTCTCTTCTTTCAGCCCAATATTTTGTATAAAAAGCAAGACCTTTTTGGTCGTGATTTATCTGAGCTGTAAGTTTAGCAAGTGCTGCTTCTTCATCAGTTTTTCTATCTTCATCATCTTTAACCTTTTTTAAATCAGCTCTTGCTTTATCTGCTTGTTGTTGAGTAACATTACTACCTAACAATGATTTATTTAATGCTTCTAAATCTTGTTTATATTTTAAATCTCTATCAGCTTTTTCTTTAGCATATCTATTTTTAATAGTATCATTTGAAATTTGTGTTAGCTTATTTTGTAACTCTTGTTCCTTTTCGGCTCTTTCTCTATAAATTTTATCAATATCGTTATTTCTTTGTTGTTCTAATTCTAATAATAATTCATTTTGTTGTTTAAGAGTTAATTCTTGAAAACGAACATTATCTAATAAATCATCTTTATCTTTTTGAAATTTGGCTTCACGAATTTCTATTGATTTATCGGTTTCATCTTTAATAGCATTAATAGCAATATTTAATTCTTCTTCAGCAAATTGTTTTTTAACCTTATTCTCATCTAAGGTAAGTTGTTTTATTGTATTATTATATTTAGCTTGAGCTTCTAATAATTTATTTTCTTTTTCTTTTTCAGCAATTAAAGCATCATTTTTATCTTTTTCATATTGGTCCGCAGCTATCTGTCTTTTCAATTCAAAAGATTTAGTTGAGTTTTCTTTCTCTTTACTCAATAATAAATTTGATGTATCAATAGCTCCTTGGATTTGTATATTTTGATTTTTAACTTCTAATTCTAATAATAATTTATTTTTCTCATATAGAAATTGTTTGTAATCAGCATTACTCTTATCTAATCCAAAATGTTCTAAAGCATATTTTTCTTCTAAGTATTTTCCAATATTTGTTAGATTGGTATTGTTACTTTCTTCTTCAAGTTTGATTAAATCATCCAGATCTTTAATTCTATTTTGTCTTCTTATGTTGTTAGTTTCCTTTTCAACATCCAAAGTTTCTTGACCATTAGCCATAATTTGGTCAATAATTTGACTATTATTTTTATTTAATTTCTCATTTAAATCCTGATTTATTTTTAATCTTTGTTCAGCAGTCATAGATTCCTGTTCCTTCATTTTGCTTCTATAACTTAACATACCAAGAACATCTTTCTTTTCTTTCATTTGTTGATATTCAAAAGATGAAAGAGAATATTTTTTATTAAATTCGTCTTGTTGATTATATAATGCTGTTTGTTCAGCTTCTAAAGCTTCTAATCTATCTTTACCACCTTTCTTTTGGATTTGTAATACATCTTCTTCAGTTTCACCAGCAATTTGTTTTCTTGTTTGTAACATTTTGTTACCAGCATCAATTGCTTTAATTTCTACATTTAAAGCATCTTCTTGATTTTTTAAACTTTCTGTCCAAGAATCTGTGGCAGCTTTATTTTCTGTTGTTTCTTCTTTAATTCCTAAAAGTTCTTTACCATATTTTACTGTTACTTCATATAATCCTACGATAGCTGCAATTACCAAACCAA
>Ga0214180_1000116_pt1 | contig 31775 bp, 35 predicted proteins | sample TroBogEpilimnion_22_FD_153018 | JGI IMG/M metagenome (GOLD analysis project Ga0214180, IMG submission 153018) | Freshwater microbial communities from Trout Bog Lake, WI - 16OCT2007 epilimnion | ecosystem: Environmental > Aquatic > Freshwater > Lake > Epilimnion/Euphotic zone | place: Trout Bog... | reverse complement strand
TGGCTTCTACTCCCACCTATGCGAATCGATCCTTCTTGGGCTGGAGCGATGGAACATCGATTTATAGCGCAGGTGCTACCTACACCATGGGAACTAACGCAGTAACACTTACGGCACAGTGGAGTGGCGCAACCTATGCAGTGACCTATTCGATCTCTGGCGGAACCGGAACGGTGCCATCCGCACAGGTGTCTGCTCCAGCAGTAGCAATTAATTTGGCTGACTCAACTGGTTTTGCCAAGTCTGGTTTCACTTTCAGTAGTTGGAGCGATGGCGTACATACCTACGCGCCACATGCAACCTTTACAGTCCCATCTGCCAACACCGCGTTGATCGCAGTGTGGGCAGTTGCGTTGCCAGTCACCCCTACAGCACCAACAGCAGTTGCGGGCAATGGTTCTGCAACTATCTCACTCGGCACTCCAGCAGCCACCGGTGGCGGTGCACCAACAAGCTACACAATGACTGCATACAACGGTTCGACCGCTGCTGGCACGTGCACCGTGACATCGCCCGCGACATCGTGCGTCATCGCTGGTCTTACAAACGGCACGGCTTACACATTTACAGCGACCGCCAACAACTCAACCGGTTCGTCATCTCCGTCAGCCCCATCAGCGCCAGTGACACCAGCGACTGTTCCCAATCCACCAACCAATGTCGTAGTCACACCTGGTCCTCAGAAGGCGATCATTACGTTTGATCCGGCTGTAAATAATGGATCGCCGGTCACCTCCTACACGGTCTACGCATCTACAGGCCAGACCTGCACCGTCAATGCGCCATTTACTCCTCCAATTGGTTGCACGATCACTGGCCTTACAAACGGAACTCCAGTTGATTTTGTTGTCACCGCAACGAACGCAGTCGGTACATCTGTGCCTTCACTGGACCCAACCACCACGCCGGCAGACGTCCCACTTGCACCTGCTGCTGTCACAGCGACATCGGTTACTGGCACAACTGCATCAGTATCTATCACCGCTCCAACAAGCGATGGCGGCAACGCGATTATCAATTACACGATTACAGCAACATCTACCAACGGAAATTCTCCAGTCACTCTGACAATTCCGGCCGCTGCAATTTCATCTGCATCTATTTTGACTGGGCTTACTCCCGGCGCCACATACACAGTAGGTGTTGTTGCGACCAACCAAGTTGGTAGCGGACCAAGTGCAAGTGCCAGCCCTATTACCCAACCTGCAGTTGCGCCAAGTGCACCTGCAATCACATCTGCGACCAGCAGCGCAACTACAACCGCAACAATTAACGTGAGCGCGCCAACATCCACCGGAAGTGCAACAGCAACAATCACTGGTTACACCGCAACCATTACGCCAGTTGGCGGGGGAGCTGCGGTTACTGCTACTTCATCAACTACAGCTATTTCTGCGACAGGATTACTTCCAGGCACTGCTTACTCTGTTGTGGTTTCGGCTACGAACTCATCATCACTTACTGGTGCTGCTTCTAGTGCGACAACATTCACAACACCGATAGGCGTAAGCACATCGGTCGCTACATTGTCGACCACCTACGGCACCACCATCACGCCTATTACAACCACAATTGCCGCAAGCAGCCCAACTGGCACCACCTATTCGATAGCTCCGACTCTGCCTGCTTCGCTTTCATTCAATACAAGCACCGGCACAATTTCTGGAACAGTGACCACTGCCCAAAGCGCTACCAACTACACCATCACGGCTCACGCGACGATCACCGGTGGCGGTACCGCAACCGGTACTGCAGTTGTGAGTATTGCAATCGCTGCAACTGTGCCAGCAGCTCCTGCCACAGTAAGTGGCGCAGTTCTGACTTCTTCGACTGCTGCGATCACCATCGCAGCTTCTCCAAATGATGGCGGTTCTGCCATCACCAAGTACACGATTACCGCCACACCAACTTCTGGCACTCCAGTTGTTCAAAATGTACTTCCTGGGGCGATTACTTCGCCGGTAACTCTGACCGGCTTGACTGACAACACGAGCTACACAATCTCTGTCGTTGCGACAAACGCTGTGGGTGTTGGTCCAGCGACAACAGCTGCTGGCTCAGTTACTACTCCAGAACCTACGCCGACCGTCGTTTCTGTCGCCCCTTCTAGTGGCGTCACAACAGGTGGGACATCGATTGTTATCACTGGTACCAATTTTGCGAGTGCAACCACCGTCTCTGTTGGTGCTCAGACGTGTGCAGTGACTGCGTGGACTTCTACAACTTTGACCTGCACCACACCATTTGGAAATGCAGGTGCCGTGGATGTTGTAGTAACAAATCCTGACTTGCAGCAAGCAACCCTTGCCAATGGATTCACTTACTTCGCTCCGCTTTCGGCAACAGCTCCGATCTCTTCACTGGTTATCGAACAAGGTGCAGCTCTGAGTGCGTTTGCGCCAGTAACTGCCAACGGCGGACAGGGAACAATCACTTATTCGATCTCCCCAACTCCGCTTCCAGCGGGACTTAGCTTTGACTCTGCTACTGGCAAGCTCTCTGGCACACCAACAGGAAGTTTCACCGCCTTGAGCTTGACCGTCACTGCCACTGACGGCGCCAGCGCAACTGCATCATCGACTTTCACACTCACCTCTGACCCAGCAATCACCAGCACCACTAACGTTTCTTCTACAACGATGATTGCTGGCACCGCGGCCGTTTCATTCACACCAGTGACAGCAAGTGCAGGCTCGGCTCCCTATACGTATTCCGCAACTGGTTTGCCTGCAGGTTTGAGCATTGATCCACTTACCGGCGTTATCTCCGGGACCCCAACAACGGCTCACTCCGCAGTAACTGTCACGGTCACAGCAACAGATTCACTTGGTGGCACAATCTCGGCGACAACATCGATCACTGTGCTTGCGCCACTCAGTGGACATGCTGCATCAACATCGACCTCACTTGTCCGAAATCAAGCAGCCTCATTTACTCCGGTTTCAGCCCTCGGTGGCTCTGGTGGCAACGTATTCACAATCGCCCCAACTCTGCCTGCGGGAATGACTTTTGACTCCAATACTGGTCTTATCTCTGGAACTCCAACAACTATTACTGGCGCAGCAACCTTCACTGTTTCTATTACAGATGCGATGGGGGAGAGCGCTAGCGCATCCTTCTCGTTAGCGGTTTTGACTGATATTGCGCCGCTAACGTCCTCTACAAATACTGGAAATATTTCCGCAACCATGGGCACGGCGATTACTCCACTCAACCCAATCAACATTGCTGGCGGCACCGCTCCGGTCACCTATTCAATCTCGCCAGCGCTACCCACTGGTCTTTCACTCGATCCAACGACCGGAGTTATTTCTGGAACTCCAACCCGGCTTTCTTCATCAACCACATATACGGTGACCGCCACTGACTCTGGCTCTCCAGCCCAGACCACGACAGCGACCTTCACTCTAGAAGTCGATGCAGTGGTTGTGCCTCAAGTGGCCCCAGTCGTACCAGCTCAGCCACGAACAACGGCTCCCGTGATTCCACAAGTTGTGACTCCTCCTGCACCGATCACAATTGTTAAAGCGATTCCGTATGTTCCAAAGGCGCCAGCGACTACACCGCCCCAAAAGCCATCTCCAGCAAGCAAATCAGGTGCCTCCCAGGGTGCTGCTTCTACTTCTTCCGGAACTCCTCAAGAGCGCGGAACGATCTATTTTGCTTCGGGATCAGCCGCTTTGAGCGCTCAGGAAAAGGCAGCCTTGAAGCAGATCGCTGCCCAGCTCAACAAGGCACCAGGCACTCAGGTCATCTTGGATGGTTTCACGGACATCACTGGTGGCACAGATAACCTGAAACTCTCTATCGAGCGCGCCCAGAGTGTTCTGGCCTACCTGCGCACCCTGGTGAAAAATAAGAAGATTAGGGCGGCTGGCTTTGCCTCCAAGGACCCAGTGGTGCCGGGAGAGAGCCCAGCAGCCCTAGCTAAGAACCGTCGGGTGGAGATTTACACCAAGTAGGCCCACTGGGACCAGTAACTGCCCCAAAACGGCCCCAGACCGGCCAGCAGGGGCCTATAGCACCAAATCACCCCCAATTGGACAGAAACACACAGGGTTGGGTATCCTGACCCTTCGATCTTTCACAAGATTTACCTAAGACTGTAAAACCTTCAAGGTTAGGCATATAGCGGCCGCGACCTATTAGTAGACCTGCACGCAAGACCCACGCATCTGGAGGAACCTTGGCCGCGAAGTCAAAATCACATGCCCCTGCACGAGTCTCATTTGCAAAGATCCGCGAACCCCTCGAAGTCCCCAATCTCCTCTCACTACAGCTAGACAGTGTTGACTGGTTGCTTGGTAATGACTTATGGCGCGCTCGCTTGGAAGTTGCAGAGAAGTCCGGCCGTGGCGAAGTCCCTAAGCAATCTGGTCTAGAAGAAATCTTCGAGGAGATCTCTCCGATCGAAGACTTCCAGGGCAAGATGAGCCTTTCATTCCGTGACCACCGCTTTGAGCCACCTAAGGCGACTATCGCCGAGTGCAAAGAGCGCGACATGACTTACAGCGCGCCACTCTTTGTGACCGCAGAATTCACCAACAACGAGACCGGTGAAATCAAGTCCCAGACAGTATTTATGGGCGATTTCCCACTCATGACACCTCGCGGTACATTCGTGATCAACGGAACCGAGCGCGTTGTTGTTTCACAGATCGTCCGTTCTCCTGGTGTTTATTTTGAGCGCACCATCGAAAAGGCTTCTGATAAAGATATTTTGACTGCAAAGATCATTCCAAGCCGCGGTGCTTGGCTTGAGTTTGAAGTCGACAAGAAGGATATGGTCGGTGTTCGCATCGATCGTAAGCGTAAGCAATCTGTCACAATCTTCCTGAAGGCTTTGGGCTGGACCGAAGAGCAGATCCTTGAGCAATTTGGCGAGTACGAATCAATCCGCGCAACTCTTGAAAAAGATAACGTCAAGACTCAAGACGAAGCGCTCCTTGATATCTATCGCAAGCTTCGTCCAGGTGAGCCACCAACGAAGGAAGCTGCTCAGAATCTTATTGAGAATCTTTACTTCAACCCTAAGCGTTATGACCTTGCAAAGGTCGGTCGCTTTAAGGTCAACAAGAAGCTCGGCCTTGAACTCGAACTCGCTAAGGGCTTGTTGAACATTGAAGATATCGTCGCAACCATCAAGTACCTCGTCGCGCTCCACGCCGGCGAAGCTTTGATGGAGTACGGCAAGCAAGTTCGTGTTGAGACCGACGACATCGATCACTTCGGTAACCGTCGTCTTCGCACCGTAGGTGAATTGATCCAGAATCAAGTACGTACTGGTCTTTCACGTATGGAGCGCGTTGTTCGCGAGCGTATGACTACTCAAGATGTCGAAGCTATTACTCCACAAACATTGATCAACATCCGTCCGGTTGTTGCATCGATCAAGGAGTTCTTCGGAACATCACAACTTTCACAGTTCATGGATCAGACCAACCCACTTTCTGGCATGACTCACAAGCGTCGTCTTTCAGCGCTTGGACCCGGCGGTCTCTCACGTGAACGCGCAGGCTTCGAAGTTCGTGACGTGCACCCATCGCACTACGGACGTATGTGCCCAATTGAAACTCCAGAAGGTCCAAACATTGGTCTGATCGGTTCGCTTGCTACCTATGCCCGCGTCACACCATTTGGATTTATCGAGACTCCTTATCGCAAGGTTGTTAAGGGCAAGGTCACAGACCAGATCGATTACCTCACAGCGGATGAAGAAGATGAGCACATCATTGCTCAGGCAAATGCACCGTTGACTTCAGATAATCACTTCGCAGAAGATCGCGTACTTGTACGTCGTCGCGGTGGCGAAGTTGAATATATTTTGGCTGAAGAAGTCGATTACATGGACGTTTCTCCACGCCAGATGGTTTCGGTTGCAACCGCAATGATTCCATTCTTGGAGCACGATGATGCTAACCGCGCTCTTATGGGCTCGAACATGATGCGTCAGGCAGTTCCATTGCTTCGCGCTGAGGCACCATTTGTTGGTACCGGCATGGAGTTCCGCGCAGCTGTTGATGCAGGCGATGTCACTCTTGCTCGCAAGTCAGGCGTCGTTACATCTGTTCAATCAGATGAAGTTACTGTCATGAACGATGACGGAACTACCGAACATTATTTCGTCGAGAAGTTTGTTCGCTCTAACCAAGGCACCAGCCGCAACCAGAAAGTGGTTGTTTCTCAAGGTGACAAGGTTGAAGTTGGACAAGTTATCGCCGACGGCCCAAGCACTGATAAGGGTGAGATGGCTCTTGGTAAGAACTTGCTCGTGGCATTTATGTCATGGGAAGGTCATAACTACGAAGATGCGATCATCCTTTCTCAGCGCCTCGTACAAGACGATGTACTTACTTCGATCCACATCGAGGAGTACGAAGTCGATGCACGCGATACCAAGCTTGGACCTGAGGAGATCACTCGCGATATCCCTAACGTCTCTGAAGAAGTTCTTGCAGATCTCGATGATCGCGGAATCATTCGCGTAGGCGCAGATGTTGTCCCAGGCGATATCTTGGTCGGAAAAGTCACCCCTAAGGGCGAGACCGAACTGACTCCGGAAGAGCGTCTGCTCCGTGCAATCTTCGGTGAGAAGGCTCGTGAAGTTCGCGATACCTCACTCAAGGTTCCACACGGTGAATCAGGCAAGGTCATCGGAGTCTCAATCGCTGACTCTGAAGATTACGAACTCCCTGCTGGTGTGAACCAAGTTGTCCGCGTCTATGTTGCGCAAAAGCGCAAGATCCAAGACGGTGACAAGCTTGCTGGTCGCCACGGTAACAAGGGTGTCATCTCAAAGATTCTGCCTCAAGAAGATATGCCATTCCTTGAAGATGGAACTCCAGTCGACATCATCTTGAACCCACTCGGTGTTCCAGGTCGTATGAACGTCGGTCAGGTTCTTGAAGTTCACCTCGGCTGGGCTGCAAAGGCCGGTTGGAAGCTTGAGGGTGATGAAGATTGGCAGAAGGATCTGCGTGCACACGGCTATGCCGAGGTTGCTCCAGGATCCAAGGTAGCTACACCAGTATTCGATGGTGCGAAGGAAGACGAACTTATTGGTCTCCTCGGATCAACTCATAAGACCGCAGATGGATTGACCTTGGTCGGCCCAGAAGGAAAGGCTCGTCTATTCGACGGCCGTACCGGAGAGCCTTACAAGCAACCAATCACAGTTGGATACATGTACATCTTGAAGCTCCACCACTTGGTAGACGACAAGATTCACGCACGTTCAACAGGTCCTTACTCAATGATTACGCAACAACCATTGGGCGGTAAGGCTCAATTTGGTGGTCAGCGCTTTGGTGAGATGGAAGTGTGGGCACTTGAAGCTTACGGAGCTGCATACACACTCCAAGAGTTGCTCACCATCAAGTCAGATGACGTCCTTGGTCGCGTAAAGGTTTACGAAGCGATCGTTAAGGGCGAGAACATCCCTGAGCCAGGTATTCCTGAGTCATTCAAGGTACTTGTTAAGGAAATGCAATCTCTCTGCTTGAACGTTGAAGTTCTTAATAATCAAGGTATCGCCATCGAAATGCGCGACACCGATGAAGAAGTGTTCCGTACCGCCGAAGAGCTAGGTATCAACTTGTCACGAGTTGAGCCAAGCAGCGTAGAAGAAGTGTGAGGATAAGCAAACATGTTAGATGTTAATTTCTTCGATGAACTGCGTATTGGTCTAGCGTCAACGGACAATATTCGCGAGTGGTCTTTTGGTGAAGTAAAGAAGCCTGAGACCATCAACTACCGCACCCTCAAGCCAGAGAAGGACGGACTCTTCGATGAGAAGATCTTCGGACCTACTCGCGACTGGGAATGTTATTGCGGTAAGTACAAGCGCGTTCGCTTCAAAGGCATCATCTGCGAGCGTTGTGGCGTAGAAGTCACCCGCGCAAAGGTTCGCCGTGAGCGCATGGGTCACATCGAGCTTGCTGCTCCTGTAACTCACATCTGGTACTTCAAAGGCGTTCCAAGCCGCTTGGGTTACCTCCTCGACCTTGCACCAAAGGATCTTGAGAAGGTCATCTACTTCGCTGCTTACATGATTACATCTGTCGATGTTGAAGGCCGTGAAGAAGATCTACCAACACTTGAGAAGAAGCTCCACGCTGATATCAAGAAGATCGAAACTCGTCGTGATGTTGATCTTGATACCCGTAGCAAGAAGCTCGAAGCAGATCTTGCTGAGCTCGAAGCTGCCGGCGAGAAGGCCGATGTAAAGCGCAAGGTCCGCGAATCTGCAGAGCGTGAGCTCAAGGCAATCCGCGATCGTGCACAACGCGAACTCGATAGCCTCGATGCAGTCTGGACTCGCTTTAAGAACCTCAAGGTTCAAGATCTCGAGGGCGATGAGAATCTCTATCGCAACCTCCGTGATCGCTACGGCGTTTACTTCGAAGGTTCAATGGGCGCAGCTGCAATCAAGGCTCGTCTTGAGACCTTTGACCTTCAAGCTGAATACGAGAAGCTCACCGAGCTATCTCAAACAGGTAAAGGTCAGAAGAAGACTCGTGCCATCAAGCGCCTCAAGGTTGTCTCTTCATTCTTGAACACAAAGAACAAGCCAGCATCAATGGTCTTGGATTGCGTTCCAGTTATTCCACCAGATCTTCGTCCGATGGTTCAGTTGGATGGTGGACGCTTTGCGACCTCTGATCTCAACGATCTCTATCGTCGCGTAATCAACCGCAACAACCGTTTGAAGCGCCTTGCTGATCTTGGCGCACCAGAGATCATCGTCAACAACGAGAAGCGCATGCTGCAAGAAGCAGTAGATGCACTCTTCGATAACGGTCGTCGTGGTCGTCCAGTAACAGGTCCAGGAAACCGTCCACTGAAGTCACTCTCAGACATGCTCAAGGGCAAGCAGGGTCGTTTCCGTCAGAACCTTCTCGGTAAGCGCGTTGACTACTCTGGTCGTTCAGTAATTGTTGTAGGACCACAGCTCAAGCTTCACCAGTGCGGTCTTCCAAAGCAGATGGCTCTTGAACTCTTCAAGCCATTTGTAATGAAGCGTCTGGTTGATCTCAACCACGCACAGAACATCAAGTCTGCAAAGCGCATGGTCGAGCGTGCTCGTCCAGTCGTGTGGGATGTTCTTGAAGAAGTAATTGCAGAGCATCCAGTTCTTCTTAACCGTGCTCCTACCTTGCACCGTCTTGGTATCCAAGCATTCGAACCTCAATTGGTCGAAGGTAAGGCAATCCAGATTCACCCACTCGTATGTACAGCGTTCAACGCCGACTTCGACGGTGACCAGATGGCTGTCCACCTTCCACTCTCTGCAGAAGCACAAGCTGAAGCTCGCGTACTTATGTTGTCGAGCAACAACATCTTGTCTCCTGCATCAGGCCGCCCAATCACATCTCCTACCCAGGATATGGTCCTTGGTCTCTACTTCCTGACCTCACTTCGTGAGAAGCAACTCGGCGAAGGCCGCGCGTTCTCAAGCATTGCAGAAGGCCTTATGGCCTTTGATCAAGGCTCAGTTTCACTACAAGCCAAGATCAAGATTCGCCTAATCGAGAACGGTGTTCCGGTTGTTAAGGAGACCACTCTTGGTCGCGTGATCTTCAACGAAGTGCTTCCTGCTGATTTCCCATTCGTCGATTACGACGTCACCAAGAAACTTCTTGGTTTGATCGTTGATAATTTGGCTGAGGGCTATGCAAAGGTCACAGTGGCAACCACTCTCGATGCACTGAAGTCACTTGGTTTCTATTGGGCAACTCGTGCCGGTGTGACAATCGGTATTGAAGATGTTGTTACCCCAAGTCGTAAGCGCGAAATTCTTGAAGGCTACGAAGTAAAGGCTGACAAGGTTCAATCCCAGTATGAGAAGGGTCTGATCACTGATGACGAGCGTCGTCAGGAATTGATCGAGATCTGGACCAACGCGACTGCAGAAGTTGCAGATGCGATGGAGAAGAACTTCACAGCTAACCCAAGCAACCCAGTCTGGATGATGGTCTATTCAGGTGCTCGTGGAAACATGATGCAGATCCGTCAGATCGCTGGTATGCGTGGACTTGTAGCTAACCCGAAGGGTGAAATTATCCCTCGTCCAATCAAGTCCAACTTCCGTGAAGGCCTCTCAGTACTTGAGTACTTCATCTCTACCCACGGTGCCCGTAAGGGTCTGGCAGATACTGCGCTTCGTACCGCTGACTCGGGTTACTTGACCCGTCGTCTCTGCGACGTTGCACAGGATGTCATCATCCGTGAAGAGGATTGCGGTACCGATCGCGGCTTGACTCTCAAGATCGCAGCAACAAACTCAGCTGGCGAACTCGTTCGTGATGACCATGTCGAGACTTCGATGTTCGGTCGCAACTTGGCTGATGATGTCGTTGTTGACGGCAAGACCATCCTGACTGCAGGAACCGATCTTGGCGACAAGAACATCGATATCCTCGTTGCAGCTGGTGTTGCTGATGTGAAGGTTCGCTCAGTACTTACGTGCGACAGCAAGGTCGGTCAGTGCGCAATGTGTTATGGCCGCTCAATGGCTGCGGGCAAGATTGTGGATGTCGGTGAAGCTGTTGGAATCATCGCGGCTCAATCAATCGGTGAGCCTGGAACTCAGCTCACGATGCGTACCTTCCACACCGGTGGTGTGGCTGGTGATGACATCACTCATGGTCTTCCACGTATTGTCGAACTCTTCGAGGCACGTACCCCTAAGGGTGTTGCGCCAATCGCAGAGACCGCTGGTGTGGTCAGCTTCCTTGAGGATGCAAAGGGTAAGAAGATCATCGTTACGCCAGAAGATGGCAGCGAGCCGGTCGCATACCCAATCACTCGTCGTCAGAAGCTCAAGGTCGAAGATGGCCAGAAGGTCTCAGTCGGACAACAACTCGTTGTTGGTGCGATCGATCCTAAGCAGGTTCTTCGTATCCTCGGACCTCGCCAGACCCAGATTCACTTGGTCAACGAGATCCAAGAGGTTTACCGCTCTCAGGGTGTATCGATCCACGATAAGCACATCGAGATCATCGTTCGCCAGATGCTCAAGCGCATTACAGTGCTCGAGCCAGGTGATACCGACCTTCTCCCAGGTGAGCTCGTCGAGCGCGGTCGCTTTGAAAGCGAGAACCGTCGCGTTGTCACAACAGGTGGCAAGGCTGCTTCTGGTCGCCCAGAACTTATGGGTATCACAAAGGCATCTCTGGCAACAGATTCTTGGTTGTCAGCGGCTTCCTTCCAGGAGACCACAAAGGTTCTTACCGATGCTGCTTTGGCAGAGAAGAGCGATCCACTTCTTGGCCTCAAAGAGAACGTCATTATCGGAAAGCTCATCCCTGCTGGTACTGGACTTGCTCGTTATCGCAACGTGCGAGTTGAGCCAACAGAAGAGGCAAAAGCAGCGGTTTACGCTGCTTATGACGAGTATGACTTCACACCATTTGAGACCCAAGGTTCTGGTGAAGCAATTCGTTTGGACGATATCGAGGTTCGATAATCGCTCCAAAAGTTCTAAAGAAAAAACCCCGCTGATAGTTCAGCGGGGTTTTTTCATGGAAGTATTTAGCATCGAAATAATTATTTACTTGCGCTTAATAATTATCTCCTCGGGGCCAATTCTGTGCGCGCCAAAAGAATTTACAGGTGCATCACTTGGGTAACCGATTGCAAGTCCTGTGAGCAGTCGATAGTCACCTGAGACTGCGAACTCTTTTCGAACTACGTCATCCCACAGTCCGACAGCGCCTTGTGCGCATGTGCCAAGTCCTCTGGCATGCGCTGAAAGCATTAGGTTTTCCATCATCAATCCCGCATCAGATGCGGCCCATACTCCTAGGCTCTTGTGAATATAAATAAAAAGCTCGGTCGGTGCGCCAAAGAACTCGTAATTCTTAGCCCATTGCGCATCTCTGGCAATGCGATCGGCACGATTAATTCCCAGTGCCTCGTAGAGCTCTTTACCAACACGAGCGGCACGACCTTTGAGTTCACCCACATAAGGCTTGCCCATTTCTTTGTTGCTCGTCGGCAAACCGTATCGAGTGGCGAAAAGACGAGCCTTTGCGAACCAATTTCCGTTACGGCCAGCAGATAAAGCATCCCAACGTGCTAAAAATTCTTTACTGATGCGATCGCGGACTTCTCCAGTTGCAATTGCAACTGTAAATGGGCGAGTGTTTGACCAACTCGGTGCAGTGAGTGCATCTCGAAGTAGTTCGTGAAGCAATTCATCTGGCACAGGCTTATCTGGAATAAAGTCACGAGTACTGCGACGTGATGCGAGAAATTCAGAGAGCTGACTAGCGCTCATCGATGGTTGTGTCATGAGGGTCCGTTTCTCAGTGATTCTGTGCTTCAGTTGTGGCGATAAACGACAATGCCAGCTGCGATGAATTGAAAGATAAACGCAGCCGCTGTGAGTGAGTGAAAGAGTTCATGGAATCCAAACCACTTCCTTGAGAAGTTTGGTTTCTTAATGCCATAGATCAATCCGCCGAGTGAGTAACAAAGACCACCAAGAAGAATGAGGGTAAAGACAGCCACGCCACCGCGGTGATAAAACGATGGCAGGAAAAATACTGCAGCCCAACCAAGCGCGGTATAGAGCGGAACATAAAGCCAACGCGGTGCCCCGATCCACAAGATGCGCATACATGCAGTTGAGAGCGCCCCGATCCAAATCAACACCATCAAAACTATGGCCTGATCTTTATGTAGGAGAAAAATTGCGAATGGTGTGTAGGTACCTGCAATAAGGATAGGAATGTTGGCGTGATCGATTCTGCGCCAGACCATCTTTGACTTCGGCTTCCAGGTGATGCGGTGATAGAGCGCGCTACAGGTGAATAAAGTCACCGCTGCGACAGTAAAGATGCCCAGTGCGATTCGACCCCGCAATTTGTCGGCCAGCGTGATCAAGATCAGGCCGGCCACAAGGGCTACCGGGCTCATGATCAGGTGGATCAGGCCACGGAGCTTGGGCTTGGGGGAGTCAGCGTTCTGAGGAGAGCGCTCGAGCAGGCCGGTCATGGCGCAACAGTAGCCCGCAGGGGGCTGCTAGCGGAGTGAAAAAAGGTACAAATCGGACATTGTTCATTAAAATTCTCGGCGTGTCTTCCATGGCGAGGGCCACCTCTAAAGTCTAAAAGGGTCTATAAGTAGACCCCGTTTTGACCTTACCGCCGTGTGTAAGTTACCTTTGTCCTCTGCTCTTTTGGCAATGCGAGCTACTTGCAGGACTTTCTTATCGATCAGATCGATGAATAGTTATGCGCTGATTTATGTAGTTGGGTCAACACACCCGACCGCGTGGGTCGGGTAGTTAAGCGTAAACAAAAGTAAGCAGTAAACGAACTGGAGATACGTAGTGCCAACAATTCAACAGCTGGTCCGCAAGGGTCGCGCTGAGAAGACATCAAAGACAAGCACGCCTGCACTTAAAGGCAGTCCTCAACGTCGTGGTGTCTGTACTCGCGTTTACACAACAACACCTAAGAAGCCTAACTCTGCGCTTCGCAAAGTTGCACGTGTACGTCTGACAAGTGGCATGGAAGTTACTGCATACATTCCTGGTGAAGGACATAACTTGCAGGAGCACTCAATCGTTCTCGTTCGTGGCGGTCGTGTAAAAGATCTTCCAGGTGTTCGCTACAAGATCATTCGCGGATCACTTGATACCCAAGGTGTAAAGAACCGTAAGCAGGCTCGTAGCCGTTACGGTGCTAAGAGAGAGAAGAAGGCTAGCTAATGCCACGTAAAGGCCCGATTACAAAGACTGCTGTAGTTGCAGATCCTGTTTATGACTCACAAGTTGTTACACAGTTGATCAACCGCGTACTTCTCGATGGAAAGCGTTCAACAGCTGAGAGCATTGTTTATGCAGCGCTCGAAGGTGTTCGCGAAAAGACAAATGGTGTTGATCCACTGATCACACTTAAGCGCGCACTCGACAACATCAAGCCTGCAGTTGAAGTTCGTTCACGCCGTGTTGGTGGAGCGACTTACCAGGTTCCAGTTGAAGTAAAGCCTGCTCGTTCAGCAACTCTCGGTCTTCGTTGGTTGGTTGATTACTCACGCTCTCGTCGTGAGAAGTCAATGGCAGAACGTCTAACAAATGAACTTGTCGATGCAAGCAATGGCCTAGGTGCTGCTGTAAAGCGTCGCGAAGATACTCACAAGATGGCTGAAGCTAACAAGGCTTTCGCTCACTACCGCTGGTAATCGTTAGTTCATCCGAGATATACCGAGATTAAAAAAGAAACTATTTAAGGGGATCATTTAAGTGGCAGCAGATACAGCTATCGACCTAGCCAAGGTTCGCAACATTGGAATCATGGCTCACATCGACGCGGGTAAAACCACGACCACTGAGCGCATCCTTTTCTACACCGGTATCAACTACAAGATCGGTGAAGTTCACGATGGCGGCGCCACCATGGACTGGATGGAACAAGAGCAAGAGCGCGGTATCACCATTACATCTGCTGCAACCACATGTATGTGGAAGGGCAACCTCATCAACATCATCGATACACCAGGTCACGTTGACTTCACAGTTGAAGTAGAACGTTCACTTCGTGTTCTTGATGGTGCTGTTTGCGTATTCGATGGTGTTGCTGGCGTAGAGCCACAATCAGAGACAGTCTGGCGTCAGGCTGACCGTTACAACGTTCCACGTATTTGTTTTGTTAACAAGCTCGACCGTACCGGTGCTTCATTCCAACGTTGTGTCGACATGATCGGTTCACGTTTGAATGCAATCGCACTTGTCCTACAACTTCCTATCGGAATCGAATCTGACTTCCTCGGAGTTGTCGACCTTATTTCAATGAAGGCTTTTACTTGGCGTGGCGAAACCCAAAAGGGTGAGGACTACGTTGTTGAAGAGATTCCAGCTGACATGGTTGAAGCTGCAAAGGCTGCTCGCCATGCAATGATCGAAACTCTCGCTGAGAACGATGACGCGATCATGGAGAAGTACCTCGGTGGAGAAGATCTTTCAGAAGATGAGATCATCGCTGGTATCCGTCGCGCAACTCTTGCTGACAAGCTCACACCTGTACTTACTGGTTCTGCATTCAAGAACAAGGGCGTTCAGCCAATGCTTGATGCTGTAAACCGCTACCTTCCAAGCCCACTTGATATCAACGCAATCGTTGGTCACAAGGTTGGCGATGCAGAGGCTGAAGATTCACGTCAACCATCTGAGTCAGAGCCATTCTCAGCTCTTGCATTCAAGATCATGACAGATCCACACCTTGGAAAGCTCACATTCGTACGTATCTACTCTGGTCGCCTTGAGACTGGTACTTCTATCCTGAACTCAACAACAGGCAAGAAGGAACGTATCGGCAAGATCTACCAGATGCACGCAAACAAGCGTGAAGAGAAGGATTCAGCCGGTGCAGGAATGATCATCGCTGTGATGGGTCTTAAGGACACCACCACAGGTAACACTCTCTGTGATCCAGATAAGCCAATCATCCTTGAGTCAATGGACTTCCCAGATCCAGTTATCTCGGTTGCAATTGAGCCAAAGACAAAGGCTGACCAAGAGAAGCTCGGTATCGCTATTCAGCGCCTTGCAGAAGAAGATCCAACCTTCCACGTTCAATCAGATGAAGAGACTGGCCAGACCATCATCTCCGGTATGGGCGAACTTCACCTTGAAATCCTTGTCGACCGTATGCGTCGCGAGTTCAAGGTTGAGGCAAACGTTGGTAAGCCACAAGTTGCTTACCGCGAGACCATCCGCAAGTCTGTTGCGCGTCACGACTACACCCACAAGAAGCAATCTGGTGGTTCTGGTCAATTCGCAAAGATCCAGATCGCTCTTGATCCAATTCTTGATGCAGATGAAAAGCATTACGAGTTCGTCAACAAGATCACAGGTGGACGTGTTCCAAAGGAGTACATCCCATCAGTTGATGCTGGTTGCCAAGAAGCAATGCAGGCTGGTCCACTCGCTGGTTACCCAATGGTGGATGTTCAAGTCACTCTTCTCGACGGCGCTTACCACGACGTTGACTCATCTGAACTTGCGTTCAAGATTGCCGGTATCGCTGGCTTCCGTGAAGCTGCAAAGCTCGCTGGTCCAGTAATCCTTGAGCCAGTGATGAGCGTAGAAGTTGTTACTCCAGAAGATTTCATGGGAGATGTCATCGGCGATCTCAACTCTCGTCGTGGTCAGATCTTGTCAATGGATGAGCGCTCTGGTGCTCGCGTTGTAACAGCGACTGTTCCACTCTCAGAGATGTTCGGATATGTCGGAGATCTTCGCTCACGCACACAAGGTCGTGCTAGCTACAGCATGACATTCAATTCATACGCAGAGGTTCCACAAGCAGTTGCGAAGGAAATCATCGCAAAGGTTCGTGGCGAGTAAATAGCTTTTCTTAACCGAAAAAACCAATAACCGAGTTGGTCAGATCTAACAGGAACTGATCAGCAAGACAAACAGGAGGAAAAAGTGGCAAAAGCCAAGTTCGAGCGCAATAAGCCGCACGTAAACATCGGCACCATCGGGCACATCGATCACGGTAAGACCACTCTTACCGCTGCTATCTCAAAGGTGTTGCACGATAAGTATCCAGATGTAAACCCATTCACACCTTTCGACCAGATCGATAAGGCACCTGAAGAGCGTCAACGCGGTATCACAATCTCGATCGCACACATCGAGTACCAGACCGAAAAGCGTCATTACGCACACGTTGACTGCCCAGGCCACGCCGACTACATCAAGAACATGATCACCGGTGCTGCTCAAATGGACGGCGCGATTCTTGTAGTAGCTGCAACTGACGGACCAATGCCTCAGACCAAGGAACACGTTCTCCTTGCTCGCCAGGTTGGCGTTCCATCAATCGTTGTTGCTTTGAACAAGTCTGACATGGTCGATGATGAAGAAATTCTTGAGCTCGTTGAGATGGAAGTTCGTGAACTTCTCTCTAAGTACGAGTTCCCAGGCGATGACACACCAATCGTTCGCATCTCAGCTCTTAAGGCTCTCGAAGGGGATCCAAAGTGGGTTGAAGCTCTTCTTAAGCTCATGGATGCAGTTGATGAGTACATCCCACAACCTGCTCGTGAAATCGATAAGCCATTCCTTATGCCTGTTGAAGATGTATTCACCATCACAGGTCGTGGAACAGTTGTTACCGGTCGTATTGAGCGCGGTATCGTCAAGGTTAACGAAGAAGTTGAAATCGTCGGAATCCGTCCAGATTCACAGAAGACAACTGTTACCGGCGTAGAAATGTTCCGTAAGCTTCTTGACGAAGGTCAGGCTGGCGAGAACGTCGGTCTTCTTCTCCGTGGAACAAAGCGTGAAGATGTTGAGCGTGGTCAGGTTGTCGTTAAGCCTGGCTCAATCACACCTCACACAGAGTTCAACGCTTCTGCATACATCCTTTCAAAGGATGAAGGCGGACGTCACACACCATTCTTCAACAACTACCGTCCACAGTTCTACTTCCGTACAACTGACGTAACCGGCGTTGTCACACTTCCAGCAGGAACCGAAATGGTTATGCCTGGCGATAACACAGAGATGAGCGTTGTTCTCATCCAACCAATCGCTATGGAAGAAGGCCTTCGCTTCGCTATCCGTGAAGGTGGCCGCACAGTAGGTGCTGGTCGCGTTACAAAGATCAACAAGTAATCACCAAGTAAGTAACTCCTCCTGTTCGAGTAGAGCGGTGTAACAGCCGCTCTACTTAGGAAGAGAAGAAGTAGCAGTACGAGAAAAGTTTGAGAAGAAAATTTTTTAGAAGTAACTAGGTTTCGCAAGAAACAAGAAGAAGGAGAAAGACGATGGCGGGACAAAAGATCCGCATTCGGCTCAAGGCTTACGACCACGAAGTGATCGACACATCAGCGAAGAAGATCGTTGAGACTGTTGAGCGCACTGGTGCTACTGTCGCAGGTCCCGTTCCGCTGCCAACAGAGAAGAACACCTTCTGTGTTATTCGCTCTCCACACAAGTACAAGGACAGCCGCGAACATTTCGAGATGCGCACACACAAGCGCCTTATCGACATCATCGATCCAACACCTAAGACTGTTGATTCATTGATGCGTCTTGATCTTCCTGCTGGCGTCGACATTGAGATTAAGCTCTAAGGGGACCTGACAGATGACTACAACACAATCACAGGGCTCAGCTATCAAGGGAATCCTTGGCAAGAAGCTCGGCATGACACAGGTCTTCGATGCAAATAACAAGATCGTTCCAGTAACAGTTGTTTCTGTTGGTTCAAACATTGTTACTCAGATCCGCACCCTCGAGAACGATGGCTACACAGCTGTCCAACTCGCATTCGGTGAGATCAACCCACGTAAAGTTTCCAAGCCTGAGGCTGGACATTTCGCCAAGGCTGGCGTTACACCTCGCTCTGAAGTTGCAGAACTTCGCACAGCGAACGTCGATTCTTATTCAGTCGGCCAAGAGCTCGGCGCAGATGTGTTTGCTGCCGGTGAATTGGTTGATGCAACTGGTACATCCCGCGGTAAGGGATCAGCTGGTGTTATGAAGCGTCACGGCTTCGGTGGTATCGGAGCTTCTCACGGTGTAGACCGTAAGCACCGTATGTCAGGTTCGATCGGTAACCGCACAACACCAGGTCGCGTTTTCAAAGGTAAGCGCATGATGGGTCGCATGGGTGTAGAGACTGTGACAACACAGAATCTCCTCGTTCACTCAGTAGATGCAGAGAAGAACCTCATCTTGGTTCGTGGCGCTATCCCAGGTGCTACAAACTCAACAGTCTTCCTACGCTCAGCAGCGAAGAAGGCTGTCTCAGAAACTATCAATAAGGCAGGTGCATAAGCCATGGCTTTGACAATCGATATCAAGAGTGCTGAAGGCAAGAAGGTTGGCGACATCAATCTTCCTTCAGAGATCTTTGATGCGCAGACAAACATTCCGCTTATCCACCAGGTAGTTGTTGCACAACTCGCAGCAGCTCGCTCAGGTACCGCGAAGGCTAAGACTCGCGCTGAAGTTTCTGGTACAGGTAAGAAGCCTTTCAAGCAAAAGGGAACAGGTCGTGCCCGTCAGGGTTCTGTCCGTGCTCCATTGCAGCGTCATGGTGGTGTCTCGCATGGTCCAGTACCTCGCAAGTACGACCAACGCACACCAAAGAAGATGATTGCAGCTGCACTTCGTGGCGTTCTTTCAGATCGCCAACGCGAAGATCGCATTCACTGCGTCTCATCTATCACAGAGACTCCAACCACTCGTGGTGCAATCTCTGCAGTACGCCAATTTTCAGATCGCAAGAATGTTCTTGTCGTTCTCTCTCGTAGTGAAGATATTGCGTGGCGTTCACTTCGCAACGCTGACAACCTTCACCTCATTGTCAACGATCAGCTCAATGCTTATGACGTTCTCATCGCTGATGATGTCGTCTTCTCAGAGAGCGCGATCCGCGAATTCATCGCCGGCCCAGCCCAAGTAAATAAAGGAGCAACTGCCGTTGCTCGTGAGTCAGAAGTAGTAGAGGTCTCCGCATGAAGGACCATCGCGACGTACTCCTAGCTCCAGTTGTCTCTGAAAAGGCATATGGACTCCTAGATGAGAACAAGTACACATTCTTTGTTGCAAAGGATGCCAACAAGACAGAGATCAAGATCGCTGTTGAGAAGGTATTCAATGTCAAGGTTTTGAGCGTCAACACAATGAACCGTCAGGGCAAGCGTCTTCGCACTGCCAAGGGTTTTGGTAAGCGCAATGACACCAAGCGTGCGATCGTGCACGTTGCTGCCGGCGACCGCATCGACATCTTCGGAGGTCCAGTCTCCTAAGGGGGCTGGTCTAGAAGAAGAAGAGGAAGATAAAAAATGGCATTACGTAAACTTAAGCCGACCACTCCTGGTCAACGCGGCGCAAGCGTGCCTGATTTCGCTGAAATCACACGCACAACTCCTGAGAAGTCATTGGTTCGTCCAATCCACTCAAAGGGCGGTCGTAACGCTTCTGGAAAGATCACAGTTCGTCACCAAGGTGGCGGCCACAAGCGTGCATATCGTCTGATTGATTTCACTCGTAACGATAAAGATGGCATTCCAGCAAAGGTTGCTCATATTGAATACGATCCAAACCGCACAGCTCGCATCGCTCTTCTGCATTACGCAGATGGCGAAAAGCGCTACATCATTGCACCGAACAAGCTCAACCAAGGTGACAAGGTCGAGAACGGTCCATCAGCGGATATCAAGCCAGGCAACAACTTGCCACTTCGTAATATCCCAGTAGGTACTGTGATTCATGCGATCGAACTTCGCCCAGGCGGCGGAGCAAAGATTGCTCGTTCAGCAGGCGCAAGCGTTCAGCTTGTTGCTAAGGATGGTCCATACGCACAACTACGTATGCCATCAGGTGAAATTCGTAACGTCGATGTTCGTTGCCGCGCAACTGTTGGTGAAGTTGGAAACGCAGAGCAATCAAATATCAACTACGGAAAAGCTGGTCGTAAGCGCTGGTTAGGCGTACGTCCAACTGTTCGTGGTGTTGTTATGAACCCAGTTGATCACCCACATGGTGGTGGTGAGGGTAAGACTTCCGGTGGACGTCACCCAGTATCACCTTGGGGTCAACCAGAAGGTCGCACGCGCAAGAAAAAGGCGAGCGATGCACTTATTGTCCGTCGTCGTAAGTCGAATAAGAAGCGATAGGGGAGCGACTACAAATGCCACGCAGTCTTAAAAAGGGTCCATTTGTGGACGGTCACCTTCAGAAGAAGGTTGACGCTCAGAATGATGCGAACACAAAGAATGTCATCAAGACTTGGTCTCGCCGTTCAATGATCGTTCCTTCAATGATTGGCCACACCATCGCCGTTCACGACGGCCGCAAGCACGTTCCAGTTTTCGTCACTGAAAATATGGTTGGACACAAGCTCGGTGAGTTCTCTCCAACACGTACATTCAAGGGACACATCAAGGATGATCGGAGAGCTTCACGTGGCTAATTCACCAAAAGCATCGAATCCAACTGACGCAATTGTCGCGCAAGCAGTTCTGCGCAACACTCGCGTAACACCTCAAAAGGCTCGTCGCGTAGTGAACATCATTCGCGGAGAGCGTGTTGACGTTGCGCTAACAACTCTTAAGTTTGCACCACAGGAGATCGGTGAAGACCTCTTCACACTTCTCAATTCTGCGGTCAACAATGCAAAGCAGAAGAACCCATCACTTCGTGATACTTCTTCACTCTGGGTTGTTGAAGCACTCGTTGATGAGGGCGCAACCATGAAGCGCTTCCGTCCACGTGCACAAGGTCGCGGATTCCAAATTCTTAAGCGCACCAGCCAGATCACCCTCGTCGTCTCTGATGACCGCGGATACCGTTCACACGGTGGTCGCAAGGTTGTTAACGCGAAGGCAAAGTCTGCTGGACTTGCTAAGCCTGCTGCACCAGCTCAATCTGAAGGGAAGGCCGAGTAAATGGGTCAAAAAGTCAATCCACACGGCTTCCGTTTGGGCATCACAACTGAGTTCAAGTCACGTTGGTATGCAGAGAAGCTATACAAAGATTATGTGAAGGAAGATATCGAGATCCGTCGCATGATGAACAAGGGCATGGAGCGCGCAGGCGTTTCACGTATTGAAATTGAGCGCACACGCGAGCGTGTTCGTATCGATCTCTTTACTGCACGCCCAGGAATCGTCATCGGTCGTCGCGGTACCGAAGCTGATCGCATCCGTATGGATCTTGAGAAGCTCACCGGCAAGCAAGTTCAACTCAATATTCTTGAAGTGAAGAACCCAGAGATCGACGCACAACTCGTTGCACAAGGAATCGCTGAGCAGCTCTCTGCTCGTGTCTCATTCCGTCGCGCGATGCGTAAGTCAATGCAGGCAGCTCTCAAGGCTGGTGCTCAAGGTATTCGCGTTCAGTGTGGTGGTCGTCTTGGCGGAGCTGAAATCGCTCGCTCAGAGTTCTACCGCGAAGGTCGCGTTCCACTTCACACACTACGTGCTGATATTGATTACGGCTTCTACGAGGCTGCAACAACATTCGGTCGCCTAGGTGTAAAGGTCTGGATCTACAAGGGTGAAGTGATTGAGTCTCGCGCTGAGCGTGCAGCAGCTGCACTTGCAGCAGCACGTGCGCCAAAGCCATCACGCCCATCAAATAATCGTCAACAACGCGCACCTCGTGGTGAAGTAACAACCACTCAGGCTGCACGCGCTGGAGCACCAGCTGCTCCAGCTACCACAGAAGGAGCGGCCGAATAATGTTAATTCCACGTCGCGTTAAGCACCGTAAGCAGCACCACCCAAAGCGTGCTGGTATGTCAAAGGGCGGAACAGCTGTTGCATTCGGCGACTTCGGTATCCAAGCTCTTGAATCTGCTTACGTAACAAACCGTCAGATTGAAGCTGCACGTATCGCAATGACACGTCACATCAAGCGTGGTGGAAAGGTATGGATCAACATTTATCCAGACCGTCCACTTACCAAGAAGCCTGCTGAAACTCGCATGGGTTCCGGTAAGGGTTCACCTGAGTGGTGGATTGCCAACGTTAAGCCAGGTCGCGTGATGTTTGAAGTTTCAGGCGTAAGCGAAGAGCTTGCTACCGAAGCTATGACTCGTGCGATTCACAAGTTGCCAATGAAGTGCCGTGTAGTAAAGCGAGAGGAGTTCTAATGTCTAATGTCGTGACAGCAGAGCAGCTTCGTGCGCTCTCTACAGATGAGCTAGCAATCAAGCTTCGCGAGTCGAAGGAAGAACTTTTCAACCTTCGCTTCCAAGCCGCTACTGGCCAACTTGAAAGCCATGGTCGTTTGACAGCGGTCCGTAAAGAGATTGCACGTATCTACACAATCTTGCGTGAGCGCGAGCTTGGAATTGGAGGCGCAGCATGAGCACTGTAAATAACTCAGCTGAGAATAAAGACGAGCGCGGATTCCGCAAGACTCGTGAAGGCATTGTCACCAGCGACAAGATGGATAAGACCGTCACTGTTGCTATTCAAAGCCAGACAAAGCACAGCGTTTATTCAAAGGTCATGACCCGCAGCCACAAGCTCAAGGCTCATGATGAGAATAATGAGGCTGGCATCGGCGATCGCGTTCTCCTCATGGAAACTCGTCCACTATCGGCAACTAAGCGTTGGCGTGTAGTCGAGATCCTCGAGAAGGCTAAGTAAGGGGTAATCGAGAATGATTCAACAAGAATCCAGACTTCGCGTCGCGGATAACACTGGTGCAAAGGAACTTCTCTGCATCCGTGTACTCGGTGGCTCTTCACGTCGTTATGCCGGTATCGGTGACATCATCGTCTGCACCGTCAAGGATGCTATTCCTGGTGGTCAGGTTAAGAAAGGTGAAGTCGTTAAGGCTGTCATCGTTCGTACCGTTAAAGAGAATCGTCGTCCAGATGGTTCATACATCAAGTTTGATGAAAATGCTGCAGTCATTTTGAAGGCTGACGGCGAACCTCGCGGCACCCGTATCTTCGGACCAGTTGCTCGCGAACTTCGTGACAAGCGTTTCATGAAGATCATTTCGTTGGCGCCGGAGGTGCTCTAAAAAATGGCAAACATTAAGCGTGGCGATACCGTTCAGGTAATCGCAGGCAAAGATAAGGGCGTAAAAGGCACAGTCCTTGAAGTTGATAAGCGCGAACAGCGCGTCATCGTCGAAGGTGCTAATCGCGTGAAGCGTCACACCAAGGAGACCACATCAGAGCGTGGTGTCAAGGTTGGCGGAATCATGACCGTTGAGGCCTCTATCCATCTATCAAATGTCCAACTTGTTGGCGATGATGGCAAGGCAACTCGCATCGGTTCACGCGTTGATGAGAACGGCAAGAACGTTCGCATCTCACGCCGCACTGGAAAGGATGTCTAATCGTGTCAGCTGATACAACAGTAGCTCCGCGTCTGAAGGCACGTTATCGTGCAGAGATTGCGCCAGCTCTTAAGAGCCAATTTGCTTACAAGAACCCAATGCAGGTCCCAGGACTTGTCAAAGTTATTGTGAACATGGGTGTTGGTGAAGCAGCTCGTGACTCAAAGTTGATCGAAGGCGCTATCCGTGACCTCACCATCATCACAGGTCAGAAGCCACAAGTAACCAAGTCTCGCAAGTCAATTGCTCAGTTCAAGTTGCGTGAAGGTATGCCAATCGGTGCACACGTCACACTTCGCAACGATCGCATGTGGGAGTTCACAGATCGTCTACTCTCAATCGCGCTTCCACGTATTCGTGACTTCCGTGGCCTTTCCCCAAAGCAGTTCGATGGAAACGGTAACTACACCTTCGGTCTTACCGAGCAGGTTGTATTCCCAGAGATCGAGCAGGACAAGGTTGACCGCACTCGCGGTATGGATATCACTTTCGTAACAACTGCTAAGACAGATGACGAAGGCCGTGCGCTTCTTAAGGCACTCGGTTTTCCATTCCGTGAGAACTAAGGGGTAGGGGATAAGCAATGGCAAAGACATCGCTCAAAGTTAAAGCTGCTCGCAAGCCTAAGTTCAAGGTTCGTGGATATACCCGTTGCCAGCGTTGCGGTCGTCCGCATGCTGTCTACCAAAAGTTCGGCATCTGCCGTATCTGTTTCCGCGAGATGGCTCACCGCGGTGAGCTTCCAGGCATCACAAAAGCTTCTTGGTAAGTATTTACACGTAAGTATTTACAAGTAAATATCAAGAATAAGTTTTACCCAAGCACAACTGAATAAACCCAACTCAACTACAAGCTAGGTCTGATTCACGAGTAAAGATTCGAGAGGATCTGTACATCTTATTCACGAACAGAAACCGGTTTGAGAAAGGCCAGAGGCCACAGTATGACAATGACAGATCCGATCGCAGACATGCTTGCACGTCTGCGCAACGCGAACTCTGCGTACCACAACACGGTTTCAATGCCGTCGTCGTCGGTAAAAGTTCGCATTGCAGAAATTCTTAAGCAGGAGGGCTTCATCGCCGGCTACAAGGTAGAAAATACCGTTGCTGGTTTTGGAAAGACTCTCACCATTGATTTGAAGTTTGGTGCAGATCGTGAACGTTCAATCGCTGGTCTTCGCCGCGTTTCAAAGCCGGGTCTTCGCGTCTATGCGAAGTCAACAGCGCTTCCTAAGGTCCTAGGTGGCCTCGGCGTTGCAATCATCTCAACATCATCTGGTCTGCTGACTGATAAGCAAGCCAACAAGCAAGGGGTAGGCGGAGAAGTTCTCGCCTACGTATGGTGATCATCTAAATGTCACGTATCGGTCGTTCACCAATCACAATTCCTGCGGGAGTTGAAGTTAATATTTCTGGACAGGAAGTTGCTGTGAAGGGTCCTAAGGGCTCACTCTCACACACGCTCGCTGGTCCTATCTCAATCGCGAAGGAAGATTCTGTACTCGTTGTTGCTCGTCCAGACGATAGCCGTACAGCTCGTTCACTTCACGGTCTCTCACGTACATTGGTCGCTAACATGCTTGAAGGCGTCACCAACGGTTACTCAAAGACCATCAACATCGTCGGTGTTGGTTACAAGGTCACAGAAAAGGGCAGCGATCTTGAGTTCGCTCTTGGCTATAGCCACGTTGTTCCTTTCAAGGCTCCTGAAGGAATTACCTTCAAAGTTGAATCTGCTACCAAGCTCTCTGTTGTCGGTATCGACAAGCAACTTGTTGGCGAAGTAGCTGCGAAGATTCAAAAGCTTCGCAAAGCTGATCCATACAAGGGTAAGGGTCTGCACCTCGAAGGCGCGAAGATCCGCCGCAAGCAAGGAAAGACAGGTAAGAAGTAATGGCTATCGGTGTAAAAGTTGTTAAAGGCTCGGCACAGAATGCCCGCCGTCGTCGCCACTTCCGTGTCCGCAAGCGTGTAGTCGGTTCTGCCGAGCGTCCACGTCTTGTCGTTTCACGTTCATCACGTCACCTTGTTGCCCAGATCGTTGATGATTCAATCGGTCAGACACTTGCATCAGCTTCAACTCTCGAGAGCACACTTCGTGCATCGAAAGATGACAAGACTGCAAAGGCTCGCGTAGTGGGTGCTGAACTCGCTAAGCGCGCAAAGGAAAAGGGAATTTCTGCAGTGGTCTTTGATCGCGGTGGAAACAAGTACACCGGTCGCATTGCAGCACTTGCTGATGCAGCTCGTGAGAATGGATTGGACTTCTAATGGCTACTCCTCCAGCAAATACATCTGCGAATGATCGCGGTCCTCGTTCTGGTGGCAACGCCGGTGGTAACGACCGTCGTCGTGGCCGTGATGGAGCTCCTGAAAAAGAGAAGTCTCCATACACAGAGCGCGTTGTCTTCATTAACCGTGTAGCAAAGGTTGTTAAGGGTGGACGTCGTTTCTCCTTCACAGCACTTGTTGTTGTCGGTGACCAAAAGGGAACTGTCGGTATCGGTTACGGCAAGGCGAAGGAAGTACCACAAGCCATCGCTAAAGCTGTTGAAGATGCTAAGAAGCAGTTCTTTACAGTCCCACTTTTGAACGGAACTATTCCTCACCCAGTTCAGGGTGAAGCTGCAGCAGGCGTTGTTCTCCTTCGCCCTGCATCACCTGGTACAGGAGTGATCGCTGGCGGACCAGTACGTGCAGTACTTGAGTGCGTTGGTATTCATGATGTCCTTACCAAGTCCCTCGGATCAAATAACCCTATCAACATGGTTCATGCCACAGCAGCCGCTCTTAAGATGTTGGAAAACCCAACAGCGATTGCAGCTCGTCGTGGTCTGGCTTTGGAAGATGTCGCACCTGCAGCAATTGCTCGTGCCTTAGCAGCATCGGTTGGTGCCTAATGCCTCGTCTAAAAGTTACCCAACTTCGTTCCAAGGTTGGTGCTCGTCCAGAGCATCGCGAGACCTTGCGTTCACTCGGTTTAAAGCGAATTGGTGATGTCGTCGTTAAAGAAGATCGTCCGGAAATTCGCGGCATGGTCGTTGCAGTTCGACACATGATCACTGTTGAGGAGGTCGAATAACAATGGTTCTTAAAGTTCATCATCTACGTCCAGCTCCAGGCGCAAAGAAAGCTCGTACCCGTAAGGGTCGCGGTGAAGCGTCAAAGGGTAAGACTGCAGGTCGCGGCGGCAAGGGAACACGTGCTCGTAACGTTGTCCGTGCCGGCTTCGAAGGCGGTCAACTTCCACTCGTTATGCGTCTTCCAAAGCTCCGTGGTTTTAAGAACCCAGAGCGCGTGGAGTACCAGCCAGTGAACGTCTCAACAATCAACGCTCTCTATCCAAAGGGTGGACAGGTTACTGTTGAAGATCTCATTGCTAAGGGCGCAGTCCGCGATGGCTACCCAATCAAGGTCCTTGGAAATGGCGACATTTCTGTCAAGGTTACCGTTGTGGCGCACGCCTTCTCAGCATCAGCATCTGAAAAGATTGCTGCTGCAGGTGGATCTGTCACCAAGCTTTAATAGTTTTAAAAACTCTAAAAACGGTTGTATCGAGTATTAACGAATAGTGAAGTAGTGAGAAGGAGAAGGTAGATGCTTTCAGCGTTTGGTAAGGCTTTCAAGACGCCAGATCTTCGCGTAAAGATTTTCTTCACCTTGGGCATTATGGCGCTCTTCCGTTTTGGGTCAATCGTCCCAACTCCAGGAGTTTCCTATAAGAACGTCCAGAGCTGTCTTAATCAGACCAGCTCTGGCGGTCTTTTTGGTTTGATCAATCTCTTCAGTGGTGGCGCGTTGCTGCACTTGTCAGTCTTCGCACTTGGCATCATGCCTTACATCACCAGCTCGATCATCATTCAGCTTCTGACAGTTGTGATCCCACGTTTTGAAACTCTCAAGAACGAGGGTCAATCTGGAAACGCAACCCTTACTCAATACACACGTTATTTGACTGTTGGTCTTGCAATCTTGCAATCAACAGGTTTGATTGCAGTTGCACGTTCGACCGGTCGCCTCTTTAGCGGATGTACTCTTCCTATCGTTCCAGATGCTTCATGGACACGTATCGTCACCATGGTCTTGGTGATGACCGCCGGTACCGCTGTAATCATGTGGCTTGGCGAATTGATTACCGATCGCGGTGTTGGAAACGGCATGTCGATCTTGATCTTCACATCGATCGCATCTGGATTCCCAACACAGCTCTGGTCAATCAAGCAGCAGAAGGGCTGGTTCCCATTTGCCTTCGTGATGGCAGTTGGAATCTTGACTGTCGCAGCCGTTGTCTTCGTTGAACAAGCACAACGTCGTATTCCTGTTCAGTATGCAAAGCGCCAGGTTGGTCGCCAGTCATACGGCGGAACTTCTACCTACATTCCGATCAAGGTCAACCAGGCTGGCGTTATCCCAGTTATTTTCGCATCATCATTGCTCTACATCCCATCGCTGATTGTGAACTTCTCGGGTTCAACAGCTAAGTGGTCGATCTGGGTGCAACAGAATTTGGTTAAGGGCGATCACCCTATTTACATCGTCTCCTACGCACTTCTCATTATTTTCTTCACCTACTTCTACGTTGCGATTACCTTCAACCCAGAAGAAGTAGCAGATAACATGAAGCAGTACGGTGGCTTCATCCCAGGTATTCGTGCTGGCAAGCCAACTGCTGATTATCTGCAATATGTGCTCTCTCGTATCACCGCACCAGGCTCGCTCTACTTGGCCTTTGTAGCGATTATTCCAATCATTGCGCTGATCTTGTTCCAGGCATCTACCAACTTCCCATTTGGTGGAACCGCTATCTTGATCGTTGTTGGTGTTGGTCTTGATACTGCCAAGCAGATCGAAAGCCAACTACAACAGCGTTCATACGAAGGCTTCCTTCGCTAATGCGCTTAATCCTGGTAGGTCCACCAGGCGCTGGTAAGGGAACACAAGCTGTTCATCTCGCTGCGCACTATTCGATCCCACATATTTCAACGGGCGATATCTTCCGTGCAAATATCAAGGGCGAGACCGAACTTGGCAAACTTGCAAAGTCCTATATGGATGCTGGAAATCTTGTCCCTGACTCTGTCACCAACGATATGGTCAAAGCCCGACTCGGTGACGACGACCTTGGCAATGGATTTTTGCTCGATGGCTACCCGCGTAACCTTGGGCAAGCAGAGTTTCTTGACGGTGTCCTTGCCACACTAGGAACACCGCTTGATGCTGTCCTAGAGCTTGCAATCGAGAATTCAGAGATCATTACCCGCTTGTCTGGTCGTCGAATCTGTCGCGGCTGTGGTGCGAGCTATCACATTCTCTTTGAGAAGCCTGCAGTAGAAGGTATCTGTGATAAGTGTGGTGGCGAGCTCTATCAACGTAGCGATGATGAAGAATCTGTCATTGCAAACCGCCTCAATGTTTACACCGAGCAGACCGCCCCAATTGTTGATTTCTATCGCAACGCTGGTCTCTTGAAAGTCATTAGTGCACTCGGAGATGTTTCAGAGATCTCAGCACGTGCAATTGCAACTCTTGGTGAGTAGTTAGTACGTCCTTATGGTTATTCAGATCAAAACTCTTGATCAACTTAAAATCATGCGTAAAGCTGGTTTGGTTGTCGGTAACGCGCTTGAGATGATGCGTGCGGCTATCAAGCCAGGTGTGACCTCACTCGATCTTGATGCACTCGCTGCTGACTTTCTCAAGAAAAACGGAGCAACTCCGTCTTTTCTGAACTATCACGGATATCCCAACGTCATCTGTGCTTCGGTGAACCAAGAAGTTGTTCACGGTATTCCTAATGAGCGCCCTATGGTCGAAGGCGATGTGATGTCGATTGACTTTGGTGCCATCGTGGAAGGTTGGCACGGCGACTCTGCGATATCAGTCGGAGTTGGCGAGATTTCCCCAGAGAATCAGAAGCTCATGGATACCTGCGAAGAGTCGATGTGGCGGGGGATTGCAGCGGCGAAGGTCGGCGGTCGCCTCTCTGATATCTCCTATGCGATCGAGCAGTACATCATCTCCCAAGGTAAGTATGGAATTTTGCGCGAGTATGGCGGTCATGGCATTGGTACCGAGATGCACCAGGATCCTCACCTACTCAACTATGGACCCGCTGGTCTTGGACCAGAGCTCAAGGCAGGCTTGGCGCTCGCTGTCGAACCGATGATTACTCGCGGAACCGAGAAGATGCGCGTCCTTTCCGATGAGTGGACCGTGGTCACCGGCGATGGCTCCTTTGCAGCCCACTTTGAACACTCCTTCGCGCTCTTGCCCGACGGCAAGCCATTTGTGCTGACCGCCCTTGACGGCGGCAAAGCCAAATTAGCGGCGCTAGGGGTTGAGATCTCAGATCTCCTCTCCTGACCGAGAAACCGAGCTTTTATCACAGAATCGGCCCGGATTTCGCATTTTGGCCCTTTCGCCTTAGGATTGCCCTCTGCCTAGAAATAGGCGGCACAACCTTGGGGATAAAAACCCAGTAACCCAACCCGTGTTCAGAAACGTAGGTACTGCTTGGCTAAGAAAGATGGCGCAATCGAAATCGAAGGCACCGTAGCTGAAGCATTGCCCAACGCAATGTTCCGAGTTGAGTTAACAAATGGACATAAAGTTCTTGCACATATCAGCGGCAAGATGCGACAGAACTACATTCGCATCCTTCCTGAAGATCGTGTGATTGTTGAACTCAGTCCATATGACCTCACACGAGGTCGAATCATTTATCGTTATAAGTAAAAATATTTTTACTTATTCAAGTGTGAAAGAGGAACATCGTGAAAGTTAAGCCAAGCGTGAAGAAGATTTGCGACAAGTGCAAAGTCATTCGTCGTAATGGTCGCGTCATGGTCATTTGCGACAACCTTCGTCACAAGCAACGCCAAGGCTAAAAGTTCACTCTTGTAGTGAAAGTAAAGTCTTAAAAACATAATCACATACGCGTGATGTAACTGAAGAGAAAATCTTCAGACCCTCGGACTGGTAGGCCGAGGCCCAGTTACCCAACTGGGGAGCATCGCGAAGGACCTTCCAGATAAAAGAAAAAGGGTAAGCGATATGGCACGTCTTGTTGGTGTCGATCTACCTCGCGAAAAGCGAGTCGAGATCGCACTCACCTATATTTTCGGGATTGGATTGACCCGCGCGCACGCAACACTCGCCGCTACGGGCATCAACCCAGACACCCGCGTCAAAGATCTTCAAGAGCCAGAATTGGCATCGCTTCGTGAATTCATCGAAGCTAATTACAAAATCGAAGGTGACCTTCGCCGCGAGATCGCAAGCGATATCCGCCGCAAAGTTGAAATCCAGAGCTACCAAGGTATCCGTCACCGCAAGGGCCTTCCAGTTCGTGGACAACGCACGCACACAAATGCGCGTACACGTAAAGGACCTCGTAAGGCAATTGCCGGTAAGAAGAAGGAGACCAAGTAATGGCCGCTGCTAAAACAAAGACAGCCGCTAAGGCTGGCGCAAAGGGCAAAGTTAAACTTCGCAAGAAGGAAAAGAAGAACATTGCTCTTGGACAAGCTCATATTAAGAGCACCTTCAACAACACCATTATTTCTATTACAGATCCTTCGGGCGCTGTTATCTCATGGTCATCTGCTGGTCAGGTTGGCTTTAAGGGATCACGTAAGTCAACACCGTTCGCAGCACAACTTGCAGCTGAAGCAGCAGCACGTCGCGCTCAAGAGCACGGTTTGAAGAAGGTAGATGTATTTGTGAAGGGGCCAGGTTCTGGTCGCGAAACAGCAATTCGTTCATTGCAGGCTGCTGGTCTTGAAGTTGGAGCCATCTCAGATGTCACTCCAGCTCCACACAACGGTTGCCGCCCACCAAAGCCACGTCGAGTTTAAGGAAGGAAGAGAATAAATGGCTCGTTATACCGGAGCAGATTGCAAGCGCTGCCGTCGCGAAAAAGTAAAGCTCTTTCTTAAGGGCTC
>Ga0214180_1000115_pt1 | contig 31856 bp, 36 predicted proteins | sample TroBogEpilimnion_22_FD_153018 | JGI IMG/M metagenome (GOLD analysis project Ga0214180, IMG submission 153018) | Freshwater microbial communities from Trout Bog Lake, WI - 16OCT2007 epilimnion | ecosystem: Environmental > Aquatic > Freshwater > Lake > Epilimnion/Euphotic zone | place: Trout Bog... | reverse complement strand
GTCGGTGTGCTCATTGTGGCTATCGGACTTCTGCTTGTGCGCCCAGCTCAGTTTGGCTCAAGTTTGCTCTGGTCCGCACTCGTGATTGTGTGGGCGCTGACCGTTCCCCATATGGCGACAACCTCACGCTTTGATCTCCGCGCACTATCATCAACCCGATTTTTATAACGAAAAAGTTATAAAAAAAGGCGTACATTGAACGAGCGCTCAGCCAATTTTAAGAGAAAACTATTGAGCAAGCGAGTTCACCAGGCCATCTGGTGGAGAGAGTCTCGCTCAATGGAGAAAAGGAATCGCAATGTTGCAACTTTCCAATGGCCAGTGGAGTTCTTTATATAACGTCTTCTCATTTGGCCTCATTTCAATGTTGGCTTGCACCATCTACACATTGGTCTGCCAATCACGTGTATTGCCGAAGTACCGCAGCGCCCTCGTCATGTCATCTATGGTCACATTTATTGCTGGATATCACTATTTCCGTATCTTTAACTCATTCAACGATGCTTCTCATGCAAATGCTGTTGCAGTTGGTACGCAACAAGGCGCTTTCAATGAGGCATACCGCTATGTTGACTGGATTTTGACTGTTCCACTACTTCTCGTAGAAGTAATTGCCGTACTTGGTCTTGCTAAGGAAGCATCAAAGTCCCTCATCGGTCGCTTGGTCCCAGCATCAGCTGCGATGATCATTCTGGGATACCCAGGTGAGATCTCATCGAATAACGGCACAAAGGTTCTCTTTGGAATTCTCTCAACACTTCCATTCCTTTACATCCTCTATGTTCTCTTCGTAGAGCTCACAAAGTCATTGGATCGTCAACCAGAAGGCGTAGCAGCGACAGTAAGTCGTCTGCGTCTGCTTTTGATCGCTACATGGGGCGTCTACCCAATCTCTTACTTGATCCCAATCTTGGTCAAGAACCCATCGATGCATCAGATGGCATACCTCTTCACCGATCGTCAGATTGGTTACACCATCGCGGACGTTCTTGCTAAGTGTGTCTTTGGCTTGACGATCTTTAAGATCGCTCGTATGAAGTCAGCCGCAGAAGGTCTTGTGGAGACACACTAATTAAGTAATAACTAAGACACCAGATAGCAGGGGCGCGAAAGCGCTCCTGCTATTCTTTTTTCATGAGTAATTACCGGATGTGGGCCTATTCGATGATCGCAGTTGGATTTATCAACTGGGATTACCAACGCTCGCATGTGCATGCCACTCGCAACAGCCTATTGATTATCATCCCTGGATTAATTTTGCTGGGATTGACGTTCTGGCCAAAAGCTAGTGTTTACCTCAAAAGCCGCGCTTCTCAATGGCTTTGGGCGCTAATCGGCCTAGCGGCCATAGCATTTGCCTTCGCTAATAAGTAACTTTTGCAAGCCGTTTGCAGGAGAGAAGTCGGGGCGAGAACTTTTCTGGTCTTGCTGATAATTTCTGCGTTATGAAAATCTACGACAACATTTCACAGGTATTTGGAAACACTCCACTCGTTAAAATCCAGCGCTTATTTGGCGATACAAAGGCGATAGTTGTAGGCAAGTTGGAGTTCTACAACCCAACGGCATCAGTGAAAGATCGCCTTGCAGTTGCGATGGTCGATGACGCTGAAAAAAGTGGCGCGCTAAAACCTGGTGGAACAATCGTAGAAGCAACATCTGGTAACACTGGAATTGCACTTGCGTCAGTAGGAGCAGCTCGGGGTTACAAAGTTATCTTGACGATGCCAGACTCGATGTCAAAGGAACGTCGCGCACTATTGCGCGCTCTCGGTGCGACGTTAATTCTTACACCAGCCGCTCAAGGAATGCGCGGTGCTGTTGAAGAAGCAGAGCGCATCGGTAAAGAAGAAGGCGGCGTACTCGTTCGCCAATTCGAAAACCAAGCTGGTCCTGCTATTCACAAAGCAACTACCGCTGAAGAAATTTGGAATGACACCGACGGTAAAGTTGCAGCAGTTGTTATGGGAATTGGTACTGGCGGAACAATCACTGGTGTCGGCCAAGCTCTCAAAGCCAAGAACCCAAATATCAAGATTTTTGCAGTGCAACCAGCTGCTTCACCGGTTTTAACAGGTGGTGCTCCAGCAGGCCACCCACTTCAAGGAATTGGCGCAAACTTTATTCCACCAGTTCTCGACACAACAATTTATGATGAAGTGCTTTCGGCCCCTAACGAAGAGTCTCTCACCTTCGCCAAGCGTGCTGGTCAAGAAGAAGGAATTCTTGCCGGTATCTCTTCTGGTGCTGCGTTATGGGGAGCATCTCAGATCGCTGATCGACCAGAGTTTGCTGGCAAGATCATCGTTGTAGTTATGGCATCCTTCGGTGAGCGTTATCTCTCGACAGCACTCTACAAAGAGTTTATCGACGAGCCTGTAGCCCCATCGATTTAAGGTCCATTCCTTATATCAACATTTCCTGATTGGAAGTTGTGCGCTGTGAATATTTTTAAGCGGATCTCAGAAGATCTCGACGCAGTCATGTTTCGAGATCCCGCGGCGCGCAATAAATTCGAAGTCTTTCTCTTCTATCCAGGAGTTCACGCGCTCTGGGCTCATCAGATAGAGAACTGGTTCTGGCGCCACCACATCAAACTGATCGCGCGACTTCTTGCTAATCACACCCGACGTAGAACTGGCGTAGAAATTCACCCCGGAGCGACTATTGGTCGTCGAGTTGTCATCGATCACGGGATGGGAATCGTGATTGGCGAGACTGCAATAGTCGGCGATGACGTGATCATTTTCCACGGAGTCACTCTTGGAGGCCGAACTGCCTCTAAAGGCAAGCGCCACCCAACTATTGAAAATAACGTCCTACTTGGGGCCGGAGCAAAAATATTGGGAAACATCACGATCGGTGCAGGTAGCACGATCGGCGCGAATCAGGTCGTTGTCCGCTCAGTGAAAAAAAATACCGAGCTGGAATTCTATATTTAGGAAGAAAGCCAAGATTTATTTGCGATTTATTTGAGGTTTATTGAGTTACGCAATATCGCGGCATCGCACTTATCTCTAGGATAGCCACATATGAAATCGCTGATTCATTCCCTGAAACAACACATTGTTGATCGCTGGTTCTGGATTCAACAAGTAGTTGTTATGGCTCTGGCTGCTGCCATCTCGTGGCAGGTGGGGGATGCAGCGCTTAAAAATGGTGGCGTTGTGGCTGCAATCGTTGCCACGCTGACTGTACGTTCCTCGCTCCATAAATCCACCCGCGAAGGCTTTGGCCAAATTATTGGCTCAAGTGTCGGCGCAGGTGCAGCCCTACTCTCACTCCACTTCTTTGGTCTTGGAATCGTGACCGTCGGACTCACGGTACTAATCTCACTCGTTGCAGCGCGTATTTTGCACTTGGGCGAAGTCGCTGCAATCAACGTGCCTGTCACAGCGCTGATCGTGATCGGTCCGGGGCTTAGTCAAACAAATGCTGTTAACCGTTTAACTTCCACCATTATTGGCGCGTCGATTGCGATCGTGGCTTCAATATTTGCCCACCCAAAAACACCCGCAGGTCGAACCATCGATCGCATCAGTTCGCTCACCGAAAGATGCGCAGTTCTTAACTCTCAGATGGCAGAAGGAGTCGCCGAAAACTATTCGCAAGAACGCGCCGGCCGTTGGCTTGCTCGCGCGCGACTACTCGCAGAAGAAATTCCGAGTATTCGCAATCAAGCACTAGAAGCACGCGTCTTTGCCAAGTGGTTACCAGCTGTAAGAAGCGATAATGCAGAACGACTGTATTTGCGTGGTGTGGCACTCGAGCACATCATTATTCAGACGCGCTCCACGGCGCGAGCCCTCTTTGACATTCGGCTCGGTGGAGGAATGGATTCAGAGCTTGCCCAAGAGATTGCTACGCTGCTCTCTACTGTGGGTTATGCGCTTTCGGTGAGCGCTGAAGATTTTACTTTCGATCCTTATTCGGCGACAAAAGAGCCTGTAACCACCGAAATTCGTATGAGCGCAGAGTCTGCGACTGCTACTGCGGTGAAAGATGCAGCAACGCTTGCCAAGAGTCAGCTAGCGCGGGTGATGACCGTTATTTCCAGCGCCACAATCATCGCAGAATCACTTGATCAAAATTCTCCGACAATTACTAAAGTGCCTACGCCAGAAGGTCCGGCTAGCGCGCATGTACTTGCGAAGTCACCGATTGATCAGGCAAAGATCTGGCAACAACGGATTTACCAGTTGCTACCAAAGAAGCTACGCCGATACCTAGAAGAGTAGGAATTGAATTACAGGTTTTTTATTACGAGGTTCGTTAGTTAGTTGGCGTAACCGTTGAGGTTTCACTCTGGGTTGGCGTTGGGGATGCTGATGGAGTTGGAGTTGGCGTTGGGGTTGGTGCGGTGAAGGTCGGCCAATTCAGCCACTTCACAATGTTTGGTATTTCATTAGCAACATAGACGTAGGTATGTCCACCGGGCAGTTCACTAATTGTGTAATTTGCTTTCACGCTTTTGAGTTTCTTGCCCCACGCGGCTGCCTGTCCATGAATGAGCGCGGTGAAATCCTGGGTTGATTCACTCAAAAACCAGCGCGATTGATTTGCGGTCTTAAGGAAATTTGATGGCGTTTGGTATGCAACTTTTGCAGCATGAGTAGCCGTGCCGCCAAATGCATTCGTCAGATCGTCGGTGACAAAGTAGCCAGCCAGAGTGATAATCTGACCGAAGAGCTCTGGGTGATGAAGCCCAATGATTGCAGCACCATAACCACCCATGGAAAAGCCGAGAATTGCGCGATCTGCAGCCGGTCTAATGTCACCAGCCTCTACTGTATTAATCACGTTCGTCGTGAGCCAGGTTTCGATCATTGCTCGACCATCGTAGGAATCTGCCCACTCCGAGTCGATATGAGTTTTGGCATTGCCATCTGGAAAGACAGCAATAAAAGGTTTGCCATATTTTGCGAAAGCAGCAGCAAGTGGAGCAATCATTGCCCCCATGATTCCGTTGGGAGTTCCAGGCCAACCGTGGAGCATGTAGACGACGGGCAGTTCTGGGATTTGTGAGGCGGCGACCGCAGGTGTCCAGACATAGACATCTCTCATGGGAAAGTCTTTTTCTGGGCTGGGAATTTTCAATTCGACCAGAGTCGCTTTCGGGGCAGGTGCGATGGTGACGTCGGCAGCTGCAGCGACGGGGAGCGCTATAAGAGTGGCAACAACGAGCATGGCAACTCTGCGCAGTGGGACGCGAGTTGCCAAGGAAGTTTCCCCTGGGTTAACTCGCGTCATCTGTGAAGCCTAATGGCAAAGCAAGGCAATAAAAAAGTGCGATAATTAAACTGTGAAAAAAGTTATAAGCCCACGAGCTAGCACGGTAAGTGCTGTGCTTATTTTTTCACTCTCTCTTTCTGGAGTATGCACAGCAAGCGCTGCACTAGCCGATACTCAGCCAGCACCATCTGCTTCACCAGCTGCAACTTCAACCAGCGCACCAATTACTTCTAGCGCCAAGCATGCAGCTCGCGTCGCGGCCATTGCTGCATATAAAGCAGCAGTTACCGCCGCAATTCAAGGAAGAGATTTAGCGCGCGCAGATGCAGAAGCAACTTTGAATCAAGCACTGAGCGCCGCGGGTAAAGATAAAGCTGCGCGCAAGAGTGCGTGGCAGACATACAAGAGTGCAATCGCTGCAATCAACAGCGCATATCAAGATGCTCTAGCAGCAGCTAAAGCTAACCTACCATCTGCTCATCAGTAGCGCTCTTGCCATCTTGGGCATGAGTGCAGAGCAGGTTTGATTTCACCTCACTGCACGGTTCACAGAGCAAGATCAAACTGTGGCAGGTTTTGGTAGCGCAGTTATAAAAATGTTTCGTTGGCGCTTTGCATGCCTCGCACTCACCGATTGTTTTAGTCTCATCGCTAAAGTCAATCGTCATGCGCGCATCAAATGTATAGAGCGAGCCTTCCCATAACCCTTCGTCGCCAAACTTGTTTCCGTAGCGAACAATTCCGCCATCGATTTGGTAGACCTCTTGGAAGCCGCGTTTGACCATGACGGCAGAGAGAATTTCGCAGCGAATTCCGCCCGTGCAATACGTGACGATTGGCTTATCTTTTAAGTGATCGTATTTTCCAGATTCGATCTCGCTAATAAAGTCGCGACTGGTGTCGACATCGGGAACTACTGCATTTTTGAATTTACCAATTTTTGCTTCAAAAGCATTTCGGCCATCGAAAAAGACCACGTCATCGCCACGCTCTTCGACTAGCTTATTGATGGCCCATGGCTTCAAGTGCTTTCCGCCGTTCACTACGCCGTTTTCATCGACTTCAACTTCGTGCGGGGCACCAAAAGCGACGAGTTCAGATTTAACTTTGATGCTCAGACGCGGGAACTCATCGCCAGTGCCATCAGACCATTTGAAATCTATTTTCTTAAAGCCAGGATATTTTTTGGTGGCGCTGACATACTTTTTTAGGGCGCTCATGTCTCCGCCCAGAGTTCCATTGATGCCGCTGGTGGCGATAATGACTCTACCTTTGAGTCCTAAGTTCTCGGCCAAACTCTGTTGCCATAACCGGATAGCCTCTGGATCGGCGATCGGCGTGAAGCCGTAATACAGAATGACCTTCTGTAATTCACCGTTGATCCGAGTTTCCATGGCGTAATTCTAACGAAAAATTATCGGTCGATTTTCGCAGCAGATCGGCTGCGACCGAGCCAGACCCAGAGCGTGAGCGTGCTCAAAATCAGCGCAAAACCAAAGAGCAGATCCTCAAGCGGAGCACCAGCCAGTCGCTTTCCTAGGAATGTCTTCGGGTTGTACATGACAATGTTGCGAGAAGTCAGCCACCAGTTGGTGAGTAATTGAAATGGCAAGATGATCGCATAGCTGGTCCAAAAGGCTTTGCCTCGCACCAACCGCGTGCGCACAATAAAGAGGTCAAGCACGAGCGCACTGAGCGTGGCGATGATCGCGAGTTGGGTATAGCTCATCGGCCAACCACCCAATGCGGTCTACGTTTTTTGACCGCTTCCAAAGTCATGATTGCGGCGATAGGCACGATGACAAAGAAGAGATACTCCTCAAGCGGAATATGAAACGGCCCATGAATACCAGTGATCTGCTTCGGGTCAAAGTGCCACTGTTTGCGTGAGATGGCGTAGGCATCCCAAGTAATAAAGAGCAGAGCAACCGGAACTATGGTCAGCAGCAACCGACGCACTTGCTTGAGCACGCCAACTCTCAAGAAAATTTCCAGCCAGAATGAACCAACCACAGTGAAAATAAGCATTGCGATATAGCCCAAATGCCGCATAGCCTGATTCTGCCACTATTATTTCCATATGAGCGCACTCAACCTAGTTATCGTTATCTGCGCGGGTATCAGCGCGTTGTGCTGGATTCTTTCGCTAGTCACCCATGAGCATTCTTGGGTCGATCGCATCTGGTCTATCGCACCCATCATTTATCTCTGGACATTCGCAGCGAAGGCGGACTTTCATAGCGTGCGCCTCAATGTGATGGCTATTTCGGTAACTGCTTGGGGAGCACGTCTGACCTTCAACTTTGCCAGAAAAGGCGGGTACAGCGGGGTTGAAGATTATCGCTGGGAAGTTCTACGCAACTCCATGAAGAAGTGGCAGTTTGCGCTCTTCAATATTTTCTTCATCGTCATTTACCAAAACTTCCTTATCTTGCTCATCTCACTTCCCGCGCTAAATGCGTATAACCATCAAGATAAGAAATTCGGCGCTTGGGATATTTTCTACACAGTCGGGTTTGTCGCACTGCTCATCGGTGAAACCATCGCCGACCAGCAGCAGTGGAACTTCCATCAAGTGAAGAAAGCAGCACGAGCCGCTGGGAAAACTCCAGAAACAAACTTCTTGCAAACGGGGCTTTGGAAATTCTCGCGCCACCCAAATTACTTCTTTGAACAAGCCCAATGGTGGGTGCTCTTTTTCATTGGCGCAGTAGCCGCCGGCTCGGTGGCGCAATGGACGCTGGCTGGTCCAGTCCTCTTGACCCTGCTCTTTGTTGGCTCCACAAATTTCACCGAGAAGATCTCCTTGGGCAAATATCCAGAGTATGCGCAGTACCGCAAGCGGGTGAGCGCGGTTGTGCCGTTCTTCCCTAAGCGAAAAGCTCAGTAACTCTGATTTAGTTTAAGATTCAACTATCTGCTAAAATATCGGCATGACTCTGACTCCTGCGCTCTATATCGGGCATGGTGCACCACCGCTTTTAGATGACCCCATTTGGAGTGGGGAGTTGCGGCAGTGGGCTAACGCTTTGACGGAAGTTGAACGCCCAAAAGCTATTTTGATTGTGAGCGCCCACTGGGAATCAGCACCACTCACGATTAGCAGTACGACAACTGGCACACCGTTGATTTATGACTTTGGTGGATTTGCTCCGAAGTATTACCAATTGCAGTATCGCGCACCTGGTGCACCTGACCTTGCTGCTCGAGTGAAAGCACTTATGAATGAGCCAGTTACAGAGCAACCCAATCGCGGTCTAGACCACGGCGCATATGTGCCGCTGCTAACCATGTTCCCAGAAGCCGATATTCCAGTTTTGCAGATGTCGATTCCAACATTTGATCCAGAGAAACTTTTTGAACTCGGAAAAAAGTTAGCTCCGCTCCGTGAAGAGGGCGTAATGATTATCGGCAGCGGCTTTCTCACACACGGTCTGCCATTTATCCGTGATTGGTCGATCAACGCGACGCCACCAGGGTGGTCGGCAGAGTTTGATCTCTGGGCCAAAGAAGTATTAGATCGTGGCGCGATCGATGAACTGATGGATTACAAATCCCAAGCCCCGGGAATGCCCTTTGCGCACCCGACGGTAGAACACTTTGCCCCTATATTTATCACTCTAGGAACAGCGAGCGTGGCAGATGCAGCGCCGACAACAACGATTGAGGGTTATTGGATGGGGCTATCGAAGCGGTCGTTTCAAGTTGCCTAAGAAGTGGTTGCCCGGCTTTATTGCACTTGGAATAATTTGGGGAAGCTCGTTTCTATTTATTAAATGGGGCTTACTGACTCTCACTTCACTCGGAGTAGCATTTCTGCGCTGCGCCATTGGTGGTGCCACATTGCTCGTAATCGTGGCGGTTACTAAGTCCACGCTCCCGCGCAAAGCAATCGAGTGGTTTCATATCGCAGTTGTTGCCTTCTTTCTCAACGCTCTGCCCGGCTTTCTCTTTGCTTATGGCGAGACCCACGTCAGCAGCGTGATGGCGGGATTGCTCAATGCGACCACTCCACTCATGACAGTTTTAGTTATCTCGCTGGCATTTCGCGAACAACGTGTTGATATCAATCAATTGATCGGTGTTCTTATTGGCTTTGCAGGAATCGTGCTAGTAACCGGAGCGCTCACGGGCCTCAGCGCTAATGACTGGCACGGAATCCTGGCCTTACTTGGCGCAACTCTCTGTTACGGAATTTCAATGCCTTATTCAAAGCGCTTTGTGAGCAAGCTCGAGTATTCCGCGACTTCGTTGGCAGCGGCTCAAGTGAGTTGCGCGGCGCTTCTGCTTGCGCCATTTGCGCTGGTCGGTGGAATCACTACTGGGCCTTGGCACACCAAGTCGCTGCTCGCTATGTTGGCGTTAGGTTGCGTTGGCACGGGTTTTGCTTACATCCTGAATTTCAACACCATTCGGGCTGCAGGTTCTGCAATCGCCAGTACGGTCACATTTATCACGCCGGTGATCGCCACAATACTTGGAATCTGGTTGCTTAAAGAGAAATTCAGCCTCACTCAAATCCTTGGTGGAGCGCTTGTCTTCATTTCAGCGGCTTTGGTTCAAAAACGCGTGCGGATATTCAAGCAAATCGCGAGATAATAGCCGCATCAGATTACTTGGTCCACAGATTGGGCAACGCCCCGCCGTAATCACCGGGTTTTTAGTATTTGCGCTCTCGATCACTGCAATTACTACCTCGCGCCGCGAACTTTTCTACTGGGCCACTGTGCTCACTCGCCCGTTTGGCGCATCGTTCGCCGACTGGTTTGGGGCGCCTGCGAACATGGGCGGACATGGATGGGGTTATGGTTCTCCTGCTTTGGTAATGACATTAGCGATAGTTGTGTTGGTATTTTTCAGTAAAGCTAAACCAACTCCTGCTCGCGCGTGATGTAATCAATCAACGAAGTAATAGCAAAAACTAGAACAATTAAGAGCGAGCTAGCAGCCATCGCCATTCCATAATTAAGTGCACCTGGCCTTGAAATGAGTTGATACAAGACGGTGGGGAGCGTGGCTTGATCACCATACGTTAGAAAATTAGCTGCGCCAAACTCACCAATCGAAACAATCACGACGTATCCGAGTGCCACCATGATCGGACCTTTGAGCAACGGGCGTTGGATGTACCACCAATATTCGAGGTTATGTAAGCCATCGGTTCGGGCTAATTGCGCAAAATCTTCATTGAGCGCTGCCTGTGCAGGCAGTACGACCTGAATAACAAGTGGAATAAGGAGAAGTGATTGAGCGATGGGTGTGATGAGCCAACTATTTCGCAGTGGGAAAATTCCAGCGTTAAAAGTAACCAAGTATCCCAACCCGAGTGCAACGCTCGAAATACCGACAGGTAAACGATAAAGCGCAATCAGTATTCGCGATCTCTCATTGCTCGCGACAAAGAGCCCAGTAACCATCGCGATCAGTGCGCTAATAGCAGCGTTTCGCAGGCTATTGAGGCCAGCTTGGCCAAGTGAGATGCTCAGAGTTGCTCGTGCCCCGCGAGTAAGAAGGTTGCCATAATTATGCAAGCCAAAGCCTGTGGTTGCATGGAGTGATTTCATGATCAAAGCACATAGTGGTGCAGCGATGAGCGATAAAGCAATCACCAGTGACACACATATGGCTGGAATATCTCTGCGTTTTGCTGGCAATACTCGGTTGCTGCCTGTGAAAAATGGATAAGCCATACGAGTGCGATAAATGAAAAATAGCGCCAGTAGAGTGATAGCGCATTGCACGAGTACCAGCGCAGCAGCCCTAGGCAGGTTAAGAATCTCGCTCACTGATAAATAAATGCTGGTCTCAAGTGAGGCCAGTTTTCCGCCTCCGATCACCAGCATGAGACCAAAGTTGGCTGCGCAATAAAGAAAGGTAAGAAAGCCCGCGCTGAGGTAAGCACCTTTGAGTTCAAACCGGGTGATAGCAAAAAACTTCTTCACTTCGCTGGCACCATCGAGTTGTGCTGCTTCTTCAATCGAGTTATCTATTCCTTGCCACGCACTGCCAATAATTCGTGTTGCAAAGCCATAGTTCATAAATACATTGGCTACGATGACCGCGAAGGCAGAAGAGTTGTGCCAGTAAGCCTGAAGTGCAATTGCAACAACAATGGTGGGCAGAATAAAAGGCGTCGCTATTGCAGCCGCAATGAGATGCGAGCCGGGAAATCGAATTCGATAGAGCGCATACGCACTTGGGGTAGCAAGCAGTAGCGCAATCAACGTTGAAAACGCGGCTTGCCAGAGCGTGAACCATGTGATTCCCAGCGTCTTGGTATTCCAGAGGTTACTGATGATTTGATGGTTGAGGCCAAGTGCGATCAAACGAATGATTGGCTGATAAAAGAGCGTGGCAATAATGGCTAGCGCCAATAATTTCCAAGGTTGCATGAGCAACGCTTGGGTTCTCTTAGCCAAAAATCGCTTCCCATGCGTGCAGCCAGCTTGCTCGATCCTTGTTGAAATCGAGGTTATCGCCATACGTTTTAGCTGGTAATTGCGTGTACTTCAGCCAATCTGCTGGGATCGGTGCACTTGCTAGCTTGGGATACATATACATAGTGCCAGGGAATGTGGCCTGAAAATCTGGGCTTTGCAGGAAGCGAACAACTGCTTCTGCTCCTGCAGGATTACGTGCACCTTTAAGAACACCGACATATTCGGTCTGCTTAAAGCAGCCGTCGAGAATGCTGGCGGTTTGCGATTGGCCGTTGCTGCGGACTTCATCTGCGGGAGAAGTTCCGTAGCTGAGCACAATCGGATACGGACCTTTGCCGCTTGAACCAGAAAAGTCGGTGTAATAAGCAGCCTCCCAACCATCATCGACTTTGACCTGATTAGCTTTAAGAGCGCTCCAGTACTTTTGCCAACCTGGAGTTCCAAATTTATCTACCGTCGTTGCTAGAAATGAAAGACCTGTAGATGAAGTAGCTGGATTTTCCACAACTGTCAGAGCTTTGTATTGTGGCTTGATTAAATCGTTAATTGACGCCGGCACTGCAATTTTGTGAGCGGCAAACCAATATTTGTCGTAGTTGAAGCAGACATCACCAAAATCGGTAGGAACCAGCGGGCCGGCAATCAGATTATTTGCTTGCGCTTCTCCGGCTAACGTGTTGTCGATTCCAAATACTGCATCGGCGATTGGATCCGCTTTAGTCAGAATTAATCTATTTGTCATGGCGCCAGCATCTTCTGATGTTAGCAAGCGCAAGTTGTAGCCGGTTGTTTTGTCGAACTCTTGAATCAGACTCTTGCTCATCACAAAGGAATCGTGAGTAACAAGCACAACATCTTTATTCTGCTTTGTTCCTGTGACTTTGACCGCTACGAATACTCCAATAACAATAATGAGGATTGCAGCAGTGATTGCTATCGGTGATCTGAAAATCTTTTTCATTGTGTGCCCCTTCATCTCTTGTGAGCAGCGCTCACATCAGATAGGCACGGGTGGTTTTTTACCTGCCTCCCTGCGCTGGCATTACCCAGATCAGGTTAAGACGGTCGAAGACTCTTTGTCTTCCTCTCAGTCCGGTGCTACCGAACTCCCGTGGTATTCCAACTTTAGCGCGTAAAGTGGGGGTATGTCCCATCAACTTCCGCGCTCCAAACGCCAGACCTTCTGGGAACGCATCTGGGCCAGCACAATCGTGCTCTATACCTTTGTCGCCACGTTTGTAGTCTGGAAGACGCTTGGCAAGTATGGGGTAAATCCCATCGGTTTCTTCGTGGTCGACCTCATCACTTCGTGGCTCTACGGAATCTCTACCGCCCGGCTCGTAGTAGCGATCTTTAAAAAACATCGCCCTGGTGTTCGCAAGTACGGCCTCTATTCTGCGCTCAACTTCGCTATCCCTGATGTCTATATCGTGGCGATGGCCAGACATGTGCCAAAGGATGTTTACCTCGCTCTTGCAGGCGTGATCTCTATTCTGGCTATATTTTCGGTAATGGGAGTGTTGCAACAGATCAAAGATGGAAAAGATAAACAATGAACAATCCAACAATCGAGTTTCTTGGCGCAGCCGAAACTGTTACAGGTAGTCGCTTTCTCGTCACCTATAACGATCTGAAAATTTTAGTTGACTGCGGCATGTTCCAAGGCGAACCAGAGATCGCTTCACATAACGATGAAAAATTTCCAGTAGCGGCAGAATCGATTCACGCACTCTTGCTCACCCATGCACACCTTGATCATTGTGGCTATATCCCAGCCCTTGTCAAAAACGGTTTCACTGGAAAGATTTTCGCCACTCATTACACATCGCCCATTGCAGAAGTAGTTTTGCGTGATAGCGCGTACACCATCGTGTTTGAGCGGCAATAGGTCCAAGATAAAGACTTTGCGATAGTGGGCGTGCTCTAACGCTGTTACTAACTTTTTATCAGGTTCAAGACCCAAGTAGGTGTAGTAAGCGAGTTCATCGGGCAGAGCGCGGTCGAGAAAGACTATTTCGGCAGGGTTAAGCGAAGCCTCAAGTTGAATTGGTAGCGTGAGAATATTCCCCTGAAATACCCGATTGTTCTCACGAGCTACTTCGGGTGAGATTCCTTGCGACTGCTCGATCGAGAGGTAGTGGCGAGCTTCTTCGATCGTGGTCTTATAGCCGCGCTTGGCCAACAAATTGATTACGGTGGTTTTCCCGGTGCTCGGACCACCTGTGACCACATACCAAGGTGGGGTCATCAAAACTTCACATCCGCGCTAGCTATAACATCAACTCTGCTGTCGGGAAGTTCGTAGTCGGCGCAGGCGCGATTGAGTTCAGCAACAATTAACTCCGCTGGGACTTGCACACCGTTCCACGACTCATCGATTGTGGTGTGCGCATCCTCGATTAAGGTGACATCCAAACCGCGTTCAATCGCGGCGTGAATCGTATGGCGCACGCAGTAATTGCTCTGCGCGCCGCAGACAATCAGGTGACCTACCTTCAACTCCTCGAGTACATCTTCCAAATCGGTCTCTTCAAATGAACTGCGCCAGAGTTTGTGGATGATCTTCTCGCTCTTTAGCGGTTTGAGTTCAGGGACGATCTGCCAATACTCGCTATCGATCGGCATATCATCTTCTGAATGTTGAACCCAGATCACATCGAGGTTGGCGCTGCGTGCACGTTCGACTAGTGAATGAATGGTTGCAACGATGCTATTACGATTCTTTGCATAGTCGACAACACCGTTTTGAACATCGATCACCATCAGTGCTGATTTATTGCGGTCTTCATAGGCGCTCATGCTCCTAATCTAGAGTAATTGCGGTGAGCGAGCAGGTATCCTTGACGGATGTCTGCAGCACTCGCGCTCATCTCTAGCCTCTTCTGGGGGAGTGCGGACTTTCTTGCTGGCAACCTCAGCAAACGCTATAAAGCAATCGCTGTCACAGGGGTGAGTCAGAGCTTTGGATTAATCATTGGCATTGGAATTGCATTGGCTGGGCGTTCATTTTTTGCTCCAAATCTGCATTGGAATAATTATTTTCTTCCCGGTCTATTCGCCGGACTCTCTGGTTTTCTTGGACTGATCTCGTATTACTCTGGTTTGGCGACAGGGCGGATGGGCGTGGTGGCTCCTATTAGTTCACTCAGCTCTGTGATCCCGCTGATCTATGCATTTGTTCGAGGCGAGCGTCCAGCCACAATTCAAATTGTGGGAATTATGATTGCGCTCTTCGGTGCATTCTGCGCTTCTGGTCCAGAAGTTGTTCACGGGCTGCCGCTCAAACCTTTGGTCTATGGGCTCGGTGCGGCAATCGGTTTTGGTACCGCGCTGGCTTTTATGGCCGAAGGCTCTCACTCCAGCGCAATTATGACTATGACCACTATGCGCGTGACTACCGTTGCGATCTGCATCGGGTTGGCGCTTCGTTATCGCACTATCGGGGGATTTCTTGCTCCCGATTTCAAGGTGTTGCTTGCGATTGGCTGCGCTGACTTTCTCGCCAATTACTTTTTGGGGGTCGCCACCACTAAAGGCTTGATTTCGATCGCGATGATTTTGGGTTCGATGTTCCCTATAGTGACCGTAGTTCTGGCCTTTAAGTTCTTGCACGAACGACTCCATGCGATTCAGTACATAGGTGTGGCCTGCGCGGTAGCAGGTGTAGCGCTTATCTCGCTCTGATTCCTGGAGCGAGGTAGAGTGGGGACATGAGCAAAGAACTCCTTTCACAGTTTCTCACCGCGAACAATGAATTTTGTGCATACGCAAAGACAATTCCTGCGCATAAGATGCACCAAGCGCCAGCCCCTGGTGAGTGGTCGCCTGCATTTGTTATTCACCACATGGCAGACTCAGATGCACACTTCCTCGTGCGTTTCCTCAATATTTTGAGTACCGACAATCCAGCGATTGTTCCATTTGATGAAGATGCATTCCCAGCTTCACTTGGTTATGCCGGCCGAGATGTCGCAGTCTCCATTGCAGCGCTTGAAACGTCAGCAGCACACCTTGCAGATATCTTTAACAACGTGAGTGAGGATGTGTGGAACCGTACTGGCGTTCACGCCGTGCGCGGGGAGATGACCGCATCGGCGCTACTCGAACTCACCGTAGGACACCGGGTCGGGCACTTGGAGCAGCTTAAGAAGTAATCTGCTCGGCGCTAATCCACTGGGCGATGTATGCCGCGGTCGTGCGGTCGTGCAAAATTCTGCGATGGCCAAGGCCCTTGGTTTTATAGATCTCGCCTTGCGGTAAAACTTTGAGCAAGTTTTCGGCGTCGCTAAAAGGAATCTCTTTATCGTCTTGGTCGTGCACCACCAAGCAAGGTTGGTGCACTTTCGGTGCTACAACATCGCCTCGAGTTTCATCCCAACTACGGCCAGTCAGTTGTTCGATGCGATCCACAAAAGACTTTTCAGCCTTAGGTGGTAGACCGATGTATTTCGCAAAGCGATGGAGCACATCGGAGAAGAGATACGGCGCACCAATAGTCACGACCTTGCCGACTTGCATACCATCGGCGATCGCAATAAATGCCGCGCCGCCGCCCATGGAGTGGCCGACGATGGCATCGAACGGACCTAACTCTTTTGAGACGCGCAAGAGCGCCGCTGCAAACTGAATTGCATTTGTGGTCTCACCTTCGGCATCGCCATGTGCGGGAGCATCCAGTGCGACAACATTAAGTCCGGCGTTCACAAGCGCGTCAGAGAGAACATTCATATGTCCGGCGTGGGATTCCCAGCCATGAATAATCAAAACTTTTTTTGAAGAACCTTGCGCACTCTTGCCCCACGCAACATATTGGCGCTGAATCTGCGGAGAAGAGAGCAAGGTCCAGCCATTCATATTTCGAGGCTTTCCTTCGCGCGGGCGCACAAAAATTCTGGCTGCATAAAGACCCACCAAGCTCGGCGCAATAGCGCCTATGGTGCGATCTAAAAAGCGCAAGGTTTTCATCGATTGCAGTTTATTCCCATCAACTCCGATTTCCAAAGGAATGCGGTTCAGTCGCAAGCGAATTCGCTCACGCTTTTGGTGGCATTATGCTTGCCTCATGAACTCGCAGGTAACTCTGATCGATGGTGGGCTTTCGACGGCGCTTGAAAGTCTCGGTAACCAGCTCAATACATCGCTCTGGTCTGGTGAGTTACTTCGCAACCACAGCGATCAGATCCGCGCTGCCCACAAACTCTATGTCGATGCAGGTGCGCAAGTTCTCATTACTAGTTCCTATCAAGTGAGTTACCCAGGATGCGTGGCGCAAGGGTGGAGTGAGAGCGAAGTCGATCAGGCGCTTCTCGCATCTACTGAGTTGGCGCGATTCGATGGTGTGCTGGTTGCCGCATCGGTCGGTCCATACGGTGCATACAAAGCCGATGGCTCTGAATACCGTGGTAATTACGGACTAAGCAAAGATGAGTTAAAGAACTTTCATAGACGCAGACTGGCGCAGTTAATTGCGAGCAAACCAGATTTACTTGCAATAGAGACAATTCCCGAACTCACAGAGGCGCAAGCAATTGTGGAGTTGTTACACGAGCTCAATAATTCGATTCCGTTTTGGATGACATTTTCATGTAAGAGTGCTACCGAACTCTGCTCCGGTGAATTATTTGCAGATGCCGTGAAATTAGTGCGAGCAGCCCCACATGCTATGGCTGTGGGAATTAACTGCACTGCGCCAGATTTGGTGGCACCGTTATTGCAGAGTGCAGCTAGCGCCATAAATCCACGCGACATTCCATTTATTCTTTATCCAAATTCAGGAAGAGTTTGGGACGCGGTGAACAAGGTCTGGCTCGGTGACCCCGAATTGAGTTTCACTCGCAAACAAGTAGCTATCTGGATTGAATTAGGTGCGCGCTATATCGGTGGATGTTGTGGCGTGGGGCCGCAAGATATTGCGCGATTAAAGCCGCTTCTGCACTCTTGATCAGCGTCTTTACGCAAATTTCTCAGGGTTTATGAGGGATTTATCATAGAACTGTGCGTGATCGCAGCCTCTTCACAGGCGTAGACAATTGAGCGTGTTTAGCCCTGCACGCTAAACTTGAAGAATGCGATTTCAGCGAAAGAAGCGGTGGGTCCTTCTTGCCGCGAGCACCTTTCTTTGCGCAACCGCAGTGCCAAGTTATGCCTCGCCTTCTATTTCGCAAGTGCAAGCCCAAGTGGAATCACTTCAGATCCAAGCCTCTGCCATCGCTGAGTCAGCCCAACAATCTCAAGTAGAGCTCAACAACCTCGAGCGCTCTCTCTCTTCAGTTCAGACCAAAGATTCGGCACAGAACGCGAGTATTGCAGCGCTCAAAAAATCTGTCGGTGTGATTGCTGCAGAAGAATATAAAAATGGTGAACTCAGTCAAGGCATGAGTCTGCTCTTCTCTTCGGATCCAACCCTCTACATGAATAGCGCCCAATCACTTCAAATCGTAGAGAGTCGCAACGCAAATGAGTTGCGAAAATTTGCTACCGCTGAGCAGTCCCTTAAAGCCACTGCCTTGACCTTGGGCGATCAAGTCGCCCTCGTTGCAAAAGCCAAGGCCAAGTACGTAGCCGAAGAAGCCGCAGCACAAGGAAAATTGCAAGAAGCAGAGAAATTACTTAATAGCCTTAATAAGGCCGAGCGAGCTCGCTTGGCAGCGCTGCAAGCTTCTGAAGACAGCAAATATCAAGCCAGCTCACTCGCACTAGCCAAAGAAGGCAATGGAGTCACTGGCGCTGAAGGCGTCGCGCTGCGCTACGCACTTAAGCAGTTGGGTTCGCGCTATATGTTTGGTGCAGCTGGAATGATCTTCTGGGATTGCTCTGGATTAACTATGCGTGCATTTGGTGCAGCAGGCATTGCGCTTCCGCACTCGGCTGCCGCCCAAGCCGGCTATGGAAAATCTATTCCGCTCAACCAAGTTAAGCCCGGCGATTTAGTCTTCTTCGGTCGTCCGATCACCCACGTTGGTATCTACTTCGGAAATGGCAAGATGTTAGACGCTCCACATAGTGGCGCCCGGGTCCGTATTGAAAATTTTGGTTCATGGTTTGGTGGCGAAAAGTATGTGGCGGCGCGTCGTCTTTAGATACAGTAATTCATAACAAAAGGTGAGGTGGGTCGATGAAACTGCTTCTTGATTGGATCAGTGGAGTTGGAGTGCTCGTAGGTGCGACCGTCCTTGTCTGGCTCACCATGTTGATTGTCACCCGCGATAAAGCCCGGCGATTTACTATTAATAAGCGCAAAGTACTGCTCTTTGTTGGCGGCTTTCTTTTGGTCGCAATTATTCCGTGGCTAGTCGGCCACTTCCTCGTGCATGACTTCTTGGATCTCTTCCATTCAGCCCCACCGCACGAAGGTCCAGATCTGCACTAGTGGCGGTTAAACTTTTTCCATGGAGCAGAGCGAAGAGATCACGTTAGCTAAGCAACTTTTTAATCAATGCTGGGATCTCATTGAAAAGGCAGATCGCAGCGCAGAAGAAGATCTCGCGATGCTCCACTCGGCGCACTATGTTGTAGGCAATCTTGCGGAAGCCAACCGTTATAAATCTCAGGCAATTGCGGCGCTTGAAGGTGTGGGAGAAGAAGATTCCAAGCACATCCGCGATCAGATCAACGAACTTCCCTTTTAGCGCTGCGCCAGCCCTATACTAAATAAGTGTTCGAAGTCCGGCAGGTTGAATCACTTGTCGAGCAAGCACGCGTTCGTGAAATCTTCGACTCTATCTGGCCGGCTGCAGGTCAATCTCAAGTAACGTCAAATCTTCTGCAAGCGATGGTGCATAGCGGTGCATATGTAGTGGGTGTTTATGATTGCGATCAACCCGCTCAACCAATGATTGGCGCGAGCTTTGCATTTCCTGCGATCGAGCCCGAGATACACCTGCACTCGCACATGACCGGATTTCTTGAAGGCTATCGCGATCGTGGTTTGGGCACTCAAGTGAAGATGCATCAGTGGCACTGGGCCAAAGAGCATTGCTATGCATCGATTACCTGGACTTTCGATCCGCTCGTTAGTCGCAATGCAAAATTTAATCTTCACAAATTAGGTGCTGACTTTATTTCTTATGAACCAAATTTTTACGGCGTTATGGAAGATGCGCTCAATGCAGGGGAGCAGACCGACAGAATCCTCGCGCGTTGGGACCTTCAGACTGAAAATCCAGCCCCCAAGCGACTGCACTCGCACTATCCAGATTCAGCGCGAACGATTGAGATCCCAGAAGATGTAGTCGCCTTGCGCCAGCAAAACCCAGCAAAGAGCGCAGAGATACGCCTGCGGGTAAGAGAACAATTTCAAGAAGCGCTTGCTTCTGGCTACAAAGTCAGCGCTTTTACTCCCGACAATCGCTACATTCTGGAGCGTCCATGAAAATCGCTGAATATGAACTGCGCACCATTGAGTTGCCCTTGGTTCGTCCGTTTAGAACTTCGTTTGGCGTGCAGCACAAACGTGAAATCTTGCTCGCCAAAATCACCACCACTGAAGGTGTAGTTGGTTGGGGTGAATGCGTGGCACTCTCCGAGCCCGTTTATTCGCCAGAGTATGTCGCGGGTTGCCGTGAAATCATCAAACGCTTTCTTATCCCGACCCTCGATAAAGCCGGAGATGTAGCAGCCGAAGATCTAGGCGAACTCTTCAAAAGTTTTCTTGGGGCACCGATTGCAAAATCCACGCTGGAAAATGCGCTCTTAGATGCCCAGCTACGAAGCGAATCACGTTCCCTAGCGAACTATCTTGGTGCAAACAAAGCAAAGGTGCCATGCGGTGTATCTGTCGGGATAGCGCCAACGATTGAAGAGCTCGTTGAGGAAGTATCTGGTTACATCAAAGATGGTTACAAGCGCATCAAATTGAAAATCGAGCCAGGTTGGGACTATGAACCAGTGGCAGAGATCCGGCGCAATTGGCCAGAGATCCCGCTGCAAGTTGATGCCAATCAGGCTTACACGCGCCACGATTACGAGCTGCTCGCAAAACTTGATCAATTCGATTTACTTTTGATTGAACAGCCACTCGATGAACACGACATCTTGGGTCATGCAGAGTTGGCGAAGATTGCTCGAACTCCAATCTGTCTCGATGAATCCATCACCTCACTTCGCTCGGCCGAAGATGCGCTGGCGCTCAAAGCAACATCGGTGATCAACATCAAACCTGGACGAGTGGGCGGCTATATCGAAGCGGTCAAAATTCACGACCTCTGTTTCAATGCCGGGATTCCAGTCTGGTGCGGTGGAATGCTCGAAAGCGGTATCGGCCGCGCAGCCAATGTCGCCCTCGCCGCGCTTCCCGGCTTCACTTTGCCAGGAGACACATCTGCTTCAAGTCGCTTCTACTTGCAGGACATCACGGAGCCATTTGTGATGGAAGATGGCTATTTGGCTGTCCCCAACACTGTTGGAGTCGGCCGCGTGCCTGATATGGATTTCTTGGAGTCAGTGACCGTCCACAAAGAGACGATTAGATTCTAAGCTGTAGTTTGACCTTCGTTGTTAACCTGTTGGCTACCTGTAAGCCGCTTACATACACGTTGAGAGTGCTTTAATCCGGATATGTCTGTCTCTCCAAAATCTGTGGTGGTCGTTGGCGGTGGCGTGATTGGAACAATGCATGCTTATCTCGCTGCTCAAGCAGGCTATCAGGTCACTCAGATCGAACGGGATTTGGTCCCTCAATCGGCTTCTGTCCGCAACTTTGGATTGATCTGGGTCAGCGGACGTGAAGCTGGTGCTGAGTTAGATATTGCACTAAGGGCGCGAGAGTTGTGGGCAGAGATCGGTGCGCAGACTCGAATCGGATTCCGTCCCCAACACTCAATAACCATTGCTCAAACCGACGTCGAGTTCGAAGTTATGAGCGGTGCAACTCAATTACCAGATGCCGGCAAACGCGGCTTTGAGATGCTTAGTCGTAAGCAAATCCTTGATCTGGAACCTTCGCTTCAGGGAAGCTATATCGGCGGTCTACTCTGCACACGGGATGCAGCGGTCGAACCTTCGATGTTGTTGGGTGGATTACGTGATTCACTTACTTCAAATTCACTCTATCAATGGATTCCGAATTTCGAAGTCGTAGATTTTTATCACGATGAAACGGGTAATCACGTCACCGATATCAATGGTCAGAAAATTTCAAGTGAACTCATCGTTTTTTGCCCAGGTGCTGCACACAAAGGTTTTCTGAGTGAATTTTTTGAAGGCGCTGCTCTGCGTAAAGTACACCTCCAGATGGGTGCCACGGAGCCCCTTTCACCGCCGCTCAAATATTCGATTGCGGATGCCGACTCCATGCGTTATTACCCAGCGTTCAAAGATTTACCACTTGAAAAATTGCCACCCCAAAGCGCTTTAGCTTCTGAACTTAAAATGCAATTGCTGATGGTGCAACGACTCGATGGTTCGCTAACAATTGGTGATACGCATGACTATGTTGAACCTTTCAACCACGAATTACTTGAAGCACCTTATGACCATCTGACTCAAGTGATGCGCAATATTTTGGGACGCCAGGCTCCTCGAATTGCGCGCCGTTGGGATGGTGTCTATTCGCAGTGCACAAATGGTGATATCTATTTCCGCAAAGAAATCGCCCCGGGAGCAGTAGTCGTTACTGGTGGCGGGGGACGTGGAAATTCCATCTCGCCAGCAGTTGCCGAAGAGACAATGATTGAGTGGAGTCGATTGTGAGAGAGATCGAACTTGTAGTTTTAGACGTGGCGGGAACAACCGCGACTGACGACGGACTTGTGGTGAAAGCTTTCACGACCGCGATGGAACCACTCGCGCCCTCGAAAGAACGATTGGCGGAGATGATTCATTATGTAAATGCGACTATGGGTCAGCGTAAAATCGACGTTTTCACAGTCCTCTGTGATGGCGATATCTCTCAGGCAAACGCGGCTCACGATCGTTTCGTTGAGGCTTATAGCAACCTAGTTGCCGAAGGCTTTCTAGCAGAATTTGACGGTGTGAGCGAATTCTTTAAAGAACTCCGTGCTCGGGGAATCGGTATAGGAATTACCACGGGCTTTCCGCGCTCAATTCTTGATTTCATCATCGAAGACTTGCACTGGGGCAAATTAATCGATGTCTCGGTAGCAGCATCTGAAGTTGCAGCAGGTCGACCATCGCCAGATATGATCGAACGCGCAATGGATCTCTACAACAAGGGTTATGGGAAGTCTGTTAGCGCAGGGCAGGTTGCGGTCGCGGGTGACACTGAGTCAGATATGCAAGCCGGAGTCAGTGCTGGTGTCTCGATCATTGCTGGCGTCCTCAGCGGAGCCGGAACAAAGGCGCAACTAGAAGCAACTGGTGCAACGGTCATTCTCGATTCTGTTATTGAACTCTGCGAAATCATTTAGCGCCAAGAATTCACCTAGCCGTCACAAACTAGATTCCCATCAGCATTCGGTTATTAAGAATGAAGCGATTGGATTCCCTCACAAATCCTTAAAGGGGGACTCATGCGCAAGCAATTTATTATCGGAACTGTTGCAGCAATCGCTGTTGCACTTTTTCCGGCAGTATCGTCATCACCTGCAATGGCTGATGATGCAGCATTTGCAACTTGCACCGACCTCGCTTCTTGCGGTGGTATGGATGCATTGATCAAAGCAGCTCAAGCCGAGGGTTCGCTGAACATCACAACAGTTCTTCGTAACTGGGCAGACTATGGTGATGCAATCGATACTTTCCAGGCTGCATTCGGAATTCACATCAACGATGACAATCCAGATGGATCATCTGCATACGAAATCAACTCAATTAAGACAGCGCCAGAAGCGTCTGCACCAGATGTAGTTGATATCGGCGCTTCACACATTCAAGATGCAATGACAGGAAGCAAGACAGGCGGAAGCATCTTTGCTCCTTACAAGGTTGCAACATGGAACGACATTCCAGCACTATGGAAAGATCCCGCTGGATACTGGTTTGGTAACTACGCTGGCCAAATCGTTATCGGATATGACGCCAAGCTCAAAGTTCACCCAACAAAGGTTAAAGACCTGCTTAACCCAGTATTCAAGAAGGTTGTCGGCATCGCTGGCGACCCAACGGGTGCTCAAGAAGCTCTTATGACAGTCTTTGCTGCTTCAGTGGCAAACGGTGGATCACTTGATAACGTTCAAAAGGGTGCAGATTTCTTCCACCAACTTAAGACGATCGGAAACCTTTCTGGCGCGAATGCTGACTCAACGCACATCGCAACTGGCAATCCAAAGGTTTGGTTCGACTGGTCTTTCAACGCACTTGGAACTCAACAAGCTGGACAACAGATCGGAAAGACTTTCTACTATGTAAAGCCTTCTGATGCTGGAATTCTCGGAACTCCATACATCTTCGGAATTAGCGCAACAGCTCCACACCCAGCAGCTGCCCGTCTATGGGTTGAGTACATGATGTCTGAAAACAAGGGTCACCTTGCTAAGGACCTTGCTGGTGATGAGGCAACAAACGTTGCAAGCGGAACTCTCGACGGTGCAAAGCTGTTCGGTCAACTCATGGGTGGACAGAACATCTTCACACTCGGTGGTGCGATTCCAATCGAGCAAGTTGCAATGGAGAAGAAGAAGTTGTTGGTTCCTTCACCATCTTCAATCTTCCAACCAAACCCAGCAGCAGACAAGCTGACGTTGCAACAACCTTCAGTTGCGCAACAAGCTTCAGCGACATCGTTGCTCAAGATGGCATGGCCTAAGATTTAAAGAATCTTAGAAAAGACTCCGTGTCTCACACTCCTGTCTCGCGCGCTCCCGTCCACAATGTGGGTGGGAGCGTTCGGGCATTTAAAAAATTCTCATTCTTAGGGATTGACCGCACCTTTTTGGGCATCGTCCCATTTTTGGCATTGATTGGCTATTTCTTCTTCTATCCGATTGCAGTGGTCTTTAACCGCTCAATTCACGATTCGCATAACCATCTTTCGATCAGCACCTACAAGGCACTCTTCTCTGGAGATTATCGAGCAGCCTTTATTGGGTCATTTGAGCTCGCTGCTTACTCAATGGCCATTTCGGCTGTTATTGGCGCTGCAATCTGTGTGGCTCTCGTCAAAACCAACGGAAATACCAAGCGGGTGATATCCGCAATCGCAGGTGTGCTTACCAGCACTGGCGGAATCCCGTTGGCATTTAGCTTCATCGCGTCATTTGGTCAAGAAGGACTGGTCACTAAAGCGCTACTCAATATTTTTCACTGGGATATCTATGCCGGCGCTTTTGATATTTATAACTTTTGGGGAATCCTGCTGGTTTATTGCTTTTTCCAAGCGCCACTCATGGTGATCATATTCACCCCTGCAGTTGAGAATCTCAAGGTTGAGTGGCAAGAGGCGAATGAAACGCTTGGTGGTTCGCGCTTGCAGTTCATACGCCACATCACAATTCCAGTTTTGTTCCCAGCATTTCTCTCATCATGCTTGCTTCTCTTTGCCAGCGGCTTCTCTGCATATGCGACTGCCGCGGCAATGTCCAACGGAACTATTCCGCTGGTGCCACTTGTAATCGGAAATCTCGTCGATGGCAACGTAATCGCAGGTGAAGCCAATCAAGGTGATGCGCTGGCAATGGGAATGATTTTTGTTTCAATTATTGTCTTTGCCTTTTATGCAGTTGTGCTGCGGATTGCGCGGAAAAAATGAAACGCGGGTTACGCATAGGCGATCGCATAATCCTGATCGTAGCTGGATTCTTCTTCATCACTCCATTTTTGGCTGCTGCCGAGTACTCCCTCCGTGGCTATGGCGGCAAGGGTCACACTTTTGCCAACTACACGTGGATTTTCAAGCAAATCGGTTTTAGCCCAGCGCTCTTCACCAGTTTACGGATTGCTGCGTTATCTGTGGCACTGCTCTTGCTGCTTATGATCCCTACAGTTGTTTATGTCCAACTTGCTGGACGCAAGTGGGCCCGCTTAGTGGAAATTATGTGCTTACTACCCATTGTGATTCCCGTGGTGTCGTTGGCAATAGGAGCTCAAGTTGCGATGCCAAAGACGCTGCAATCAACGTCATACGAGCTCTGTTTCTTCTATGTGATTATCTGCATGCCTTATGTGTATCGCACTCTTAACACTGGTTTGCAGGCGATATCGCTGCCTACCTTGGTGGAAGCATCTTCTAGCCTAGGGGCGACGGGGCTAAAGACACTGATATTGGTTATTGTTCCAGCCATTGGTTCGGCAACGCTCGGCGCTGTATTCATCACCTTTGCAATCTCAATGGGTGAGTATGCATTAGCCGTTCTACTTCATTTCCATACCTTGACCACCTGGGCAACGAATGCATCACAAGAGAATCTTTATGGCTCGGTCGCGATTTCTGTCGGATCGCTCTTTTCGATTTGGATCCTTCTCGTGATATTTGCCTATGTTCCAGTGATTAAGTCTGCGCTTAATAAAAAGAAAGAGACGGTCGAATAATGGACTTACACGGCAGCACGGTCGAGTTTCACAACGTCAAGCGAGTTTTCGGCAATGTAGTGGCCCTCAACGACTTCTCCCTAAAGATAAAGCCGGGTGAAATGGTGACCTTGCTTGGGCCATCAGGCTGTGGAAAAACAACTGCGCTTCGTATTCTGGCTGGAATCGACAAAGAACACAGCGGTGTGGTTGAAATTGATGGTAAAGATATGTCTCGGATAGCGGCCAACAAGCGCAACATTGGGATGGTCTTCCAGGCTTATTCACTATTTCCCAATATGAGTGCTAAAGAAAATGTCGAATATGGTTTGCGCGTACGTGGCATTGATTCCGCCCAGCGAGCTAAGCGCGCGGTTGAGCTCTTGGAACTTGTTGGATTGGAGCATCACCAAAGCCGACGTCCAAATCAGTTATCCGGTGGACAGCAGCAACGCGTAGCACTTGCTCGAGCACTTGCTATTCAGCCCAGCGTGCTGCTGCTTGATGAGCCGCTTTCAGCTCTTGATGCACAAGTTCGATCTCAACTCCGCGATGAGATTCGCCATATTCAGAGCACAATTGGAATTACCACCCTTTTTGTGACGCATGATCAGGAAGAAGCGATGGCGATCTCCGATCGAGTAGGCGTGATGAACAAGGGCAATTTGGAGCAGATTGATGATCCAAACAAGCTCTACAACAAGCCTAAGACGTCATTTGTGGCGGGGTTCGTGGGCACCACCAACAAGATTCTAGCTGTGGCTCACTCTAAGAATGAGGTGATGGTCCTTAGTCAGATTTTGGAGATCTCAGAAAATGCTCCTGACATCATTAAGGGTGAGGCTCTTTACGCCTTGATTCGCCCAGAATCTATCTCTATTAGTAGTGCTTCTAAGGGACCCACAGTGATTACAAAATCCTTTCTAGGGCCGATGACTCGAGTGGGTATCGATGTCGGTTTGCCAGAGTTGGTTTACGCGGAGATGAGCTCTAAAGAAGCGAAGAAATTTGATACCGGTGACCACGTAGAAGTTCATGTTGCAAACGATGCTGTGATGGTTGCCAATGTCGAGTAAGGACACAAGAAGTGTTCGAATAGCACGAGCGGTGGCCGATGAAAAAGGGTGGCGCAATTTAGAGTTGTCACCGGGTGAAGAGATTGGTGGCCGCCCGCCATCGACCTCAGCGCGTTCAATCCTCAGCTTGGTCCATATCTCCGATCTTCATATTTGCGACGCGCAATCACCGGCTAGAGCAGAACTTATGGATAGATTTGCGGATCCACATAATCCCATGGCCGCGCTGATTAAATTAGTCGGCGCCTATCGCGCTCAAGAGATTCTTACGACCCAAACACTTGAAGCTATGGTTCGCACCATCAATTCATTTTCCCATGGCGTCTTCTCAGAGCGTCCTATCGATGCCGTTGTAATTACCGGTGATGTAACTGATAATGCGCAAAAAAATGAATTGCAGTGGTACCTGACACTTCTTGACGGTGGACAAGTGCATCCTGATAGCGGAGATTATTCACAATGGGAAGGCGTGGCTTCGCAAGATCCTTCAAAATATGATCCCTCGTATTGGAATCCAGAAGGAACTCCAGAGAGTTGCCAGGTCGATTACCCAAGTGCGCTCTATGGGTTTCCAACAATTCCAGGTCTGACAACTGCGGTTCGTAAGCCCTTCATGGCAAGTGGTCTCAAACACCGTTGGTTTGCCACTCATGGGAACCACGATGCCCTACTGCAAGGCACCGTCCCGGCCGACAAAGAATTGTTGGATATCGCAGTAGGCGATCAGCGACTATTTGAGCTCGCACCAGATAGCAATCTGCAAGAGATTTTTAGCAAGTGGACTCAGGTGGGGCCGGCTGGATATGCCTCGCCACGCGGTGGCACTTTTGTGGCCCAGACTCCTGACGCTCAACGAGTATTTAACCAACCTTCGGATTGGGCTAATGTGCATCTGGCGTGTGAGCATGACGGGCATGGCCTCACTCATGAAAATGCCACACTTGGAACAAAGTATTGGTTTAAAGATATAGAGCAGATTCGCCTTGTTTCGCTGGATACCGTCAATATTCATGGTGGCTGGCAGGGGTCATTGGATGAAACTCAATTCTTCTGGCTGAAGAAAGTTCTAGCGGACTCAGACGGCAAATATGTAGTTCTACTCTCACACCACCCAGCTCCTACACTTTTTAACGACTACGCGCCAACAGGCAGCGAGCGTCGCATCTGCGAAGCTGAGTTGGTGAGTGAATTGCTTAGACACGAGAACGTGATTGTCTGGCTTGCAGGTCACAATCATGAACATTCGATTGAAAGAATTTCACATGAGCAAGCTCGAGGTTTTTGGCATATCCAAACCGCCTCCAATATTGACTGGCCACAGCAAGGTCGTTTAGTGGAAATTTTTCAGGATGGTGATTCGCTGGTGATAGCTACGACAGTCTTTGATCACCAGAGCCCGATTGATTTATCGACAGCCCTCGCTGATCTTGAAGATCCCATTAACTTGGCGGGTATTTCGCGACTACTTTCGGCGAATCACTGGCAGCGGCGTAGTGGTGAGTTTGATTTAGAATTAATGGCAGGAGCGCCCAAGGATAGGAATCAATACTTATGGCTCTAAGCACCTACCAGGAAATCGAAGAGCTCTTCACGACTGGAATTTCTGAAGAGTATCTGGGTGAAGATGTGAAGTTAGTTGAGCACATGCTGCAGTGCGCTGATTTGGCACGCGAATCGGGTGCGAGCGATGAACTCATCGTTGCTGCTCTACTTCACGACATAGGTCACTTGCTCGTTGATGATGCCGTCACTTCTCACAATGAGGGTCATGATGCGCATCACGACATCGTGGGGGCGCAGTGGGTTGCGGAAAGATTTCCTGAAAGCATAAGTGAGCCGGTTCGGTTGCATGTAGCTGCCAAGCGCTATTTAGTCTCCATCGACCCTGCCTATCGAGCCAAACTTTCAGAGGCGAGCATTCACACGCTTAATTTGCAAGGTGGGGAGATGACGGCAGCAGAGTGCGAGGAATTTCTTGCAATTCCAGGGGCCAAAGAGGGTATTTCGCTTCGGATTTGGGATGACTTAGGCAAAGTACGGGATAAGCCGACCTCGAAGCTTGCTGATTTCAAAGCGGTAGTATCTCGCTTTGATGCACACAACTAATCGAATTTTAATTGCGGGTGGCGGCGCATCTGGCGTCATCACGGCGATTGCACTTATTCGTCGCGGCGTCGACCCACAAGCAATCGATATCGCAGAGCCCTGTGATCTACTAGGCGAAGGTTTGGCCTATCAGACTCGTGACCCTTGGCATCGGCTTAACGTTCCTACCTCACGCATGAGCGCGATGGAAGAATTGCCTGATGACTTCGCTGAGTGGTCGAACGCAGAAGGTTATTCCTTTATGGAGCGGCGTAGTTATTCCACCTATTTGCGAGCACGACTGGGTGATGGCGTCACTCATATTCAAGCAACAGTGATTGGCCTACACCCACTCGAGGATGGTAACTATCAAGCAACTTTTTCTCATGGCACAGAAAAGGTTTACAACACAATCGTTTTAGCTATGGGTCACGGAAAAGCGCGGATTCCTGATTTTCTAGCAGGTCACTCCTGCTCAGAACGAGTAGTTCTAGATGTGTGGGATGGAAACGAACTTCCTGAATCAAGGGCACTAGTTTGTTTTGGCACTGGATTAAGTTTTATCGACATTGCTATGACCCACCTGACAAGATCACCAGAGAACACAGTCATCGCTATTTCTGGTTCCGGCAATTTACCGGAGCGCCATCAACCCACACCAGTTAAACCATTAACTCCAAAACTTGAGGATGTTGCGAGCCTGGTGCTGCTTCGCAAGTATTTAGCGGACGCTGGCGAGAATTGGCGTGAGGCTATCGACGGTCTGCGTCCGATAACAGTTGAGATGTGGCGAAGTTTTAGTGAAGCAGAGCGAGAAGATTTCTTACGTACCGATGGTTCTGCATGGTCTCGCCGCAGACACCGAATCGCTCCAGATATTGCTGCGCGCATAGATCAAGAGATTTCCAGTGGGCGAGTGCGGGTAATTAAAGGCCGAGTTAACTCACTCATTGAGTCGGCTAACCAAGTCGAGATTAATCTAGAGTCGGGCGAGCAGGTTACAGCTGATCTCTTTGCACTCTGCATCGGTCGCGATTATGAACTCTCGGACCCACTCTCACTTTCTATGGTGGAGTCAGGATTTACTCGTCGAGGCCCGTTAGGTATGGGGCTGGCTGTTGACGTTTTGAGTGGAAAGTTGCTCAACGTTGAGGGTGCAATGTACCCAGATATCTTTGCGATCGGCCCGCTTCGGACCGGCGAAGCTTTTGAAAGTACTGCAATCCCGGAGATTCGAAAGCAAGCAACCACGATTGCAAAGCAAATTGCTGCTGGTGTCACTATTCGTAATTAGCCCCATAAGATCTGCTTGTGCAATTCACCTTTAGTAATCCGCTATTTGAGTGGCGTGGCCTTTCACCCTTTTACTTCGTGGAAATCCCACAAGAGGTGAGCGATGAGATAAAGATTGTTGCGAAGGAACTTTCGTATGGTTGGGGCGTGATCCCGGTAACTGCGGAAATCGAGGGTACGGTTTTTACCACCTCACTTTTCCCAAAGGATGGCGCATATTTGCTTCCAATGAAAGATGCAGTTCGCAAAGCTACCAAGATCAGCAAAGGCGATCTGATCGAGGTTGCGCTAGATTTGGGGCGGACAAAGTGAGCAATTTTGCAATATGACAGAGTAGGACTCTCTTATGTGCGGCGCATTTAATAGTGAAACACACTTTGCGCACTAACCTTGACTACGGTTCTACACTCGTTATTTACGACGGGGAGTGCGATTTCTGCAAAGCTGCTCTGGCTTGGTTCCAGCTCAAAAGGCCTATCCAAGCGCTCTCCTTTCAGAGTGCACCACTAGAGGAACTAGGTCTTAGTTTTGAAGAGTGCAGCAGACAGGTTGTCCTCTTAATCAGCGCCAAAAAGTTCCTTGGCGCTGATGCAATCGCCCAACTTCTTCGCCTGCGAGGAAACAAAGTTCTGAGTTCCCTTATCACTCTCTCTGGTCCACTTGGAGGATTTGGTTATCGCTGGGTTGCATCCCATCGAAACTCCTATGTGATCCGGCTTTGGACTCGTTTGTTGAATCGAAGAGTGATCCATGAGAGCTAAAACGAAGAATGGTTTTGAGCCAAAAATTTGCGAGCGTTGCAAACTTCCGTTCGAATGGCGTAAAAAGTGGGCAAAAAACTGGGAGTCAGTTAAGTACTGCTCTGAAAACTGTCGTCGCAGCAATTAGTTGTGTTACGAGTCAGCCCTGACTGACGAAGACAGGACTAACCCATACATATGCGACCGGTGAGATTCGAACTCACGACCGGCGTTACGTCATTACGCTGCTCTATCCGCTGAGCTACAGCCGCATGATGGAAACTTAATGAAATCTTGTGAGTGGAAAATCATTGTCGAGTGCCGATGTGCATATTGAATACCTGTGAACAGTGCTAAAGTACAGACACGTTACGTCAATACGCAAAGTGCTCTCCGAGAATTCGGAGAGCACTTTTTAATGCAACTTAAGAAAATGTCTTAAAGTTAATGACAGATTCATCACACTGCTATTTAGAGGACCTTTATGTCAGCCCGGAGTCCCGCGGCCAAGGTGTATCAGCTGCTCTTACTGTCAAGAACGGGACTTTTAGGCGTCGGTTGAAATTAGTCTCCACAACGCACCGCTC